>Ga0209515_10002662_pt1 | contig 27000 bp, 20 predicted proteins | sample Subgroupgradi54m_FD_187454 | JGI IMG/M metagenome (GOLD analysis project Ga0209515, IMG submission 187454) | Subsurface groundwater microbial communities from S. Glens Falls, New York, USA - GMW60B uncontaminated upgradient, 5.4 m (SPAdes)... ... | reverse complement strand
GCCGGCCCACAAGCCGTCCCCACCCCCACAATCATCCACAATGGACGATGAATGGGGTTGGATCAACGAACCGCGTCAGGCCCGTGAGGTTTCAGGGCTAACAAGCGCCTAACGGAATTTGCGGCTCGGTCGCCGCAGCTAACGCCCGACATGCGCGTCTCTCTACCTATTCTGATGCGGCCGCTATCCTGGACACTAGTGCGGTCCCAGCGGTTTCGAGCACCGGCCTAGTCAATCAGGGTTTTGACAAGCGCATCGACATCAGCGGCCACGCCATTCCGTTCTAGAGCCTTACGAATATGCCTACGCTGCATTTCGAAGCGGACGTCCGGTAAAGGAGTATGGAGCGCAACGACCTCAGCCTGTTCAGCCAGCTCAACAAGGCGCTGATGACTCTCGTCTTCGCTATCAAAGAGAGGAACAGGTAACTGAAATGCGTAGCGACACAGATCCCGTGGATTATGTTCTCCACGGGGTTGAAGCGGTCGAACGGCGAGTTGGATCGTCATCGAATTCAGAATCGCAGTCAGGTAGCGCGCCTCCGAGAGAGTCGGGATCGAGGACCAGTACAGCTGTTGATCAATGAATGCGGTACGATCCTCGACAATAGCCGCAGCTCCATACATCGCGCTTTTCGGCGAAACAACGCGGTACCGTGGGGCAGGGAACTGCTGGGATAATCCTCGGTGATAGTTCAACCTTGCATACAAGGACATTCGCTCGTTTTTCCGATGCCTATTCCAGAGAACCTCCGCCCGCGACCACCAGTCTGCCAGGCCCGGATGCATGATAAGGTCATCCGGATCAAGCAGCTCGTGACCATCCCACGGTATAACTGCCTCGACCGGTTCCAGGCATCGAAACGGCGCTACCGACCGTCCGAGATAGAGTCGGTGAATGAACTGCCTTTCGACGCTACCCTGAAGGGGCTCCAACTCCTTCCAGGGTGCGTGTTCGTTAGGGCTAAAGCGACTCCGTATGTCGACCATGTCAGGCGTGTGCGACCGCTTCGTTCGATCTGCGATGCGCTCGACTAGGAACATCTTCTGCGGGACCACGGTCGCTCCTTCCACGAACCGGTGGAGGTAGGGAGATGATCTTCGCACTGGCACGTTCTCATCGACCCTACGAGACACGACGACGCTCGCGTCGGCCCAAGTCGCGGACTTGGTTGCGAAGGTGCCAGACCAGACTTCAGGAATCTCGACAAGGGACTTCGCGGGCACCGACTTCGCTGCTCGCCTGCCGAAAATGACTGCTACGGACTGCGAGAAGAATGCTGGTTTAACCATGTGCAAATCCCAGGGGCGCCCGAAGCGGACTCCTACGTCCTCTGACGGAGATGGAAACAGTCCGCGGCGGAATCCCTCGTACTGCCCATGCCTAAGGGTGCCGCGCGGCATCACGTAGCCGAACCTACCGCCCGGCTTCAGGTACAGTTCGATGCAGCGAGCGACGAATAGCGAAGCAAGATCTTGGCTGGTTGCGTGAGCCGGGCCGGCCCATAGTCCTCTTTCGACGCTCATTTCGCGATACGATCTTCTCTGGACGCTGGTCATGTTCCGGTAGGCAAGCCAGGGCGGGTTTCCTATTAACACGTCGATCCTATTGTCCGGCCGAGACGTCCATACTGGTCGCGCTAGGTTGCGGACGTAGTAGCCCCAAATATGGTCTCGGCCCTGGCGGTGCAGATCACGCATGTTCTTGAACGTTTGCTTAAGAATGGCCTGATCTTCACGTGGGATTGTGAATCGTCGGAATATGCGCTGCAGAGACTCGCTATATTCGGTAGCATCCTTCACCGCGTCGTCAGCCAGAGCCGTTACTAGGCGGTCGAAGCTGTCGGAGTCCTCCATTACGCTATCTGGGAACTTCAGTCTTTCTGTGAAATCTTCATCATGACTGAACTCCGGGTCATAGAGGAGATCGCCATGTTCGGGCTGAGTGGGAACACTTAGGCCGTTATACGACCAAAGCGTTTCGTGCTGGCCCCAGCGCAAGGAGTCGCACAGGTGCACAGGCACAGCAAATGCTGGACGAGTCGCATCGCGTAGTACGTGCATTCCTATTGCCAGAAGATACGTGACCCGGGCAAGCGTTACCGCCACGGGGTGCACGTCGAAGCCACGTACCCGTTCTGTTACGCCGCGCACCATCTGAGCCGTACTAAAACCCGCAGCTTCAGCATGCGACATGTAGCGGCGGACCGCATGAAACAGAAATGTTCCGCTTCCACAACTCGCATCTAGTGCCGTCTCATTCAGTGGATCTTTGACGCATTCAAGAATCATTCCCTCCGCTAGCCAGTCCGGTGTGTAGTACTCGCCAAGAGCATGACGAACTTTCTGCGGAATGATCGATTGGTACAGCACCTTCATGACGTCATGCTCAACTTGGCTCCAAGAGAACCGAGTTAACTGGCGCACAAGTCCCTTAATGTATCGGTCACCGCCGGCGACATGTGCCACCCAATCAAAGAAGTCTGGCTCGACGACTCCGGCTATTTGCGCCTTAGCAAACTCGGAACCGGCGACGAGGTCCGCAGCTGAGAGTTCGGAGTCGTCGGGGTTGAACCCGATCACTGCATGACCTACCACCTGCGCCATCAGTGCTAGAAGCGTGTGATCAATGAACAGATCTTCATCGTCGTCGAAACTCGTACCGGAGGCGGTCGTCAGGAGCTTGGCCCACATATCTCGTCGTATACGTACATACGCGGAGAGCTGATTGCGTTTGAACAAAGCTGTGAGCTCTGCCTTGTTCAAATGATACGAGGGGCTATTGGCACCCAGGCGCCGCTCGATTTCGCGAGGCGTCGGCCTCAGCCGCGTAGCTGTTGCCAATACCGATTCGATCCATGTGCTGAATCGCTGGGTATCGAGCCCATTGCGGTCAATGAAGAGTGACGCTTGGTCGACACGGCGTAGGACTTGCACACCTTGGTGGTAGAGGTGCCACTCCGCTCCGTCGGTTAGAATGCCAATATATCTTTGGCCGGTTGCACTCGAACGTCTAGCCACGTGTCGCCCGAGAGTCCTTTCCCCGTCTTGGCGTGCTCGGTCGACTCGAAGGTCACTTCTCAACGCCACTATTGCTAGGCCTGGTCTGATTTCTATCAACTGAGAGTCAGGCGACGGACTTTCGAGCTGCTCGAAGTCTGGTTCCGACAAGTTTAGATCTCCGCTGATCAGGAGGCTCTTTAGCTGAACCACGACCGTCGCGATGTCCCGTCTCTTGCCACGAGCGGCCAGCTCGCCAAGCCGTCCGATATCTTCGCCTTCTCCAGTGTGGACGTTTAGGATTGGACCCCAACGCTCGATCAGGACCCTCGAGGGCGTGGCGAAAACAGACGCGCCTGCCGCTAACTCTGGTTCATGGTCTCGGGGCAGGTTCCACCTGATGACGCCTGCGGCCGTTCGTGCATTTCCCACAAGTACGGGTGCACCGCTTAATCCCTGTAGCGGTAGGCCGGCGAGCGACTCATTACACGTGAGCTGCATTGCCGTCGACCCGTCTGGTAGGCGGGCCTCCGCCCACGTTATCTCGCCTGATATTGCGAAGTTGAAGATGTTCTTGGCGGCAACGGGTGCTCCAGGTGCCGTAAATGGTGAACGAGATGGCACCTGGGTGGCTAGGTCGATCGGCTTCAGCTCGCGAGGTAGCTTTCGTTTCAACTTTAAGAGCGCTATGTCGTTGGTAGGATCCCAATCCTCAACGAGGGCTTCATTCGTTCCAGCCTTCCACTCGCAGACAACCTTAGGGTGGGAAACCACGGCGGAATCGCGCTCGCCGACGCAATGGAAAGCGGTCAGCGCATACTCGCGACTGACCGCAAACACGGTCCCTAACAGGTTCCCGGAACCCGGATCTAGGAGGCGTCCGATCGCGAGGCTCATTGCCGTTCACTGTTCGCCAACGTTAGACGTGCGACGAACGTCGTTCCGGCGGTCGCCTTCACTATCAGAACCCCGGTCTCAGCCTGCAACGCGATGCCGAATTCCAGCTCGATGGACTGAAGTCCGAGGCTCGAAGTGCGGTCGGCCAAGACCTCTGAGAGACCCGCCTTGATTTCTTCGATGACTAGAGAAATAGACCGAACGATCTCTTGCGCCCTGCGTCGAAACTCCTCTGGCATCGCGGCTCGCGGGGCAAGATCTCCAGAGACCGACCGCGGGCGAACCTCGACCAAGAGTTCCAGCGGCACTGTAGGTTCGTTTCCAGTTAACTCGATCATCGGGACCCCTCACGCTACGGCGAACGGTTCCTTAGTGATGATCGCAGGCGCACGACCGCACGAACAGAGTGAAGCCCCGACAGATTTCGGAGCTGCGGTGTGAGCGGATCTTAGCCTCGATCCGTGGATCGGCTTCGTGTTGATCCCCGGAATGATTGGGATGATCTTGCACGGCGCGTGACTGTTCTGCTGGCCTGCCCAGCGTGCTCGGTGTGCGTCCTGGGGTTGAGCGCCGGATGGGGTTTGCTGGTGGGTGTTGCGTGTGTGGGCTGGGGTGTCGGGTCGTCAAGTGGTGAGGACGGTCTTCCAGAGGGCGAGCCAGCCGTCGGCTCGGGGCCAGCGCGCGGGTAGGTGTAGGACCGGGCGGCGTTGGGGTCGGGCGAGTCGGGCGGCTCATTCCGTTCTACCTGGTCCTGCGCCGGCTGGCGGCGGCGGAATGGTACCTGCTCCACGGCGACCCGGGCGTGGCCGAACGCCTGCTGGACATGCTCGACCACAGTGAACCCCGCACGCCTACCGTGACGGCACGGCCCCGCGCCCCAACGGTTCTGCTGTTTCCGTTGTGCGTGCTGGCCCTACCCGGAGAAGGCCGACCTGACGGGGCCAGGCGGTACCGGCGTAACCGGCACCCCGAGGCGATGTGACCGGCGGCTCCCAGGCGGCTCCCCGCGACGGCGGCAACTCGGCGGGCCGCCGCTGCGCCAACCGGATACCCGTCACCAGACGCCGAGTGGGAAGGGTGTGCCAGTGACGGGCAATGCGCCCTCGCAAGGGGGAAACCCATGGGGCCTCATACCCCGGGCGCGCGTGGGCAGCGGCTGCCCGTCAAGTCAGGGTCACGACACTCAGTGTCTTTGAGTCGGGGAAGTATTTGAGTCCGACGGCAACCTTAATGGGGTGCGAGTCGTCTCGGGGAAGCTCAAGCACGATACTGAACTGCACAGTACCGTCGACGTTGTGCTGAAGGCGGTAGATGTAGTCGTTGTCGAGTTCGGCACGCATGACGGACGCAAGTTCCTCGCGCGAGTGTCCGTCGAGTCCGGCGATCTTCAAGATCTCACCTTTCACGGACCGCAGATAGCCGTACTTGGCCTCCGGTAGAAGAACGTCGAACCCGTCCAGCGACATTGGTTCGTCGGAGATGGCGTTCAAGGAAACAATAACGTCCTCTTGGTATTCCGGGAACACCTCGGACTCGATCTTATAGCTGAGGAGCGGCGAGAAGAGCTGGCTGTTTACGCTTACCACCTCGTAGCCGCTCTCTTCGAAAGGATACCCAATCTCGTTGAGATCGCTTATCCAGAGATCGTCTGAGCCGTGATCGACAAGGACCTTTCCTTTGTGCTTCACAAACGCGGTAGGCAGCATCGCGCCTGCAATGGTTCGGAACCGCGAACTGTACGTCGCTGGCACGTATCCGAGGTAACCCTGGTTTTCGCAGACGGCAGCATGGAGGGCGTCCCGCTGGGCACCGCTGAGGTTGTTGACGTACACGCAGAAGATGAACTGCTGCCCCCAGTCGGAGACTTCACTGCCAACGAGACCCGCGTACAAGGCCATCTCCCGCGTGGCCGACGGATGCAGGCCGATGTCGCCAGCGAGAACACTCAGAGTTGAGTTACGTTCGAGGAGAGGGATCAGTTGCTTGGCGATGGCGTGGCCGTAAAGGCTATGGCCGACTTGTTCGACCTCGAACAGCAGCGCCACTTCTTGCCGAGTGGTCGACGGCACGAGTGCAGGACCGAGCGCGTCATAGGAAATGCCATGTGATGCGAGCTCGCTTCGGAGGGTGATGTGATGGGATCCGATGTAGCTGCGAAATTGAGCAGGCGTCATCTTGAAGTACGTGCGCGCAGAGGTCAGACCCATACCTCCGCGGGCGTTGATAGTCAGGATCGAGGGCACGGCCTGAGCGTATCCTTAAGTCACGCTCCGTGAGACATGGCGTCCCGCACTTGACGGTTTTCGTTCACGGTACTATTCGGGATTTCACGGTATCGGCATACTCATCTCGGCGTGAGTGTGCACCAGGCCCGGTCACAACAGCACGGCAGCCATCCTGGCCGGCTGCCTGGATCCGACCGCCCGGTGGGCGCCGGCAACCGCGCCCCGCGAGCTTGGCCGTGGACCCCGGGACGACACGCCCTCGTCCACGCTGCTGGGCCCGTAGATCTCGCCCAGCGACGTCGTTGCACGAGCGACAGAAGGACCAACCTGCAAAAAGATGCGGGCGGCCGTTGACGCCGCCGTAAGCCCGACGACGTGCCCCGAGCAGGAGAAACACACGAGCGCCAGGCGAATGAAAGATCAAGAATTTGAAGATTTGTCTCCACCCGGGGGCACAACACAGATGGGAACCGAGCGCGGCTTCTGGCACCGGGCCGTCGGTTCGATGAGAGGCACACTGCCGCAGTTGGACGCCAGCTTTAGCTCTTCCCACGCGGTGCGAGCCGACGAACCCGGTGTGCGACCACGCGACGGAACTTGGCGATCTTGCCGTTGTCGAAGGGCAGCGTTCGCAGGTCGCTCAGCCAGAGATCCGCCCGTTCGGTAAGTCTGGACAGCAGCCTGCGCACAGCTCGCTCCGGCACACCGAGTCGCTCCCCGATCTGGACGAAGTCCGCAGCCCCAAAATCGCCACCGCTGCGTCCACCGATCGACAGTGCCATCGTCGTGTCCCCGTAGGGGTAGGAACTTGGCGTGTCGTACACGGGTGAGACCCGCCATTCGCCGTCGAGTCCTTGCAGCACGGAGAAGTTCTTGGCGTGTGCGTCGCCGTTTCCGGCGAGGTAAGCGAACGCGAGTTGTCGGATCAGGTCTCGGGCGGCAACGGTTGCCGCGTCGCATACCGCCGCCAGCGCGGCAAAAGTGCGGTCGGTGCCGAGGAGGTACTTGTCCGCCGGCGGGCGATCCAACACCTGGCAGCCGTCCTCGACAGCCAGCACGTGGAGCGCACCATCGACGGTGATGCGGTCGAATCGCCTGATGAGCAGACCGGCCCGGCCGTCGGCATCCGTGACAAGTTCGTTCGGCGGCACGCTCAAGCCGGACGTCCGGGCCGCGTCGAGGAAGAACTTCTCGTTCTCCACAAGGTGTGGGTACTCGGCGGGGAGATGGCAAGGATATGCCGGTCCGCCCCTACGGTCCAGCAAATTCCGCACGAACGTGCGGCGCAGTGGCGTCCAGCTCCATATGGCAGGGCCAAGACCTGTTGAATCCGCACGATCGCGCGGATCGACTCTCGGCCACGACATCAACCGACCGGCACCGAGGCCTCAAATAGTTCCGAGCGCGGCTTTTCCTCACCCGTCAGGGACGGATGCCGATGGTCGGGTGATGCCGGGCGTGGCCGCGGCGTTCGGTGCCAAGGTCCGGGGGGGGCACATCATGCATCGAATGCTGGGCGGAGCCCGCCTGAGGACCAAACTCGTGATGCTGCTGATGATCCCATCGCTCGGCCTGCTGTGGCTGGCCGTGGACGGGGCGGCGACCCGTCGGCCCGAGGCGGAGCAGGCCGATCACCTGACCGATCTGGTGCAGCTGTCCGTGCGGCTGGGCAACCTGTTGCACGAGACACAGAAGGAACGTGGCACGACGTCGGTGTTCATGTCCTCCAACGGCGCCAGGTTCGGCCCCGAGCTCGTGGAGCAGCGCAGGGTCACCGATCTACGGGTAAAGGATCTTGAGGACTTCCTCGCTGTTCACCGCAGCCAGCTACCCACGGACGTCCGCGACCGGCTGGCCCCGGCCCTGACGACCCTCGCGGAGCTGCCCGCCTGGCGCCAGAGGGTGGACGCGTTCGGCGTGCCGGTGCGGGCGGTCGTGGAGTACATCACCAACATCAACAACGCGCTGCTGGACTCCGTGGGCGCGCTCGCCTGGAGTGCCGACAACCCAGAGCTCGGCCGGATGTCCATGGCGTACCTGCTCTTCCTGCAGGCCAAGGAGAAGGCCGGGCTCGAACGGGCCAACCTGGCCCAGGTGTTCGGCGTCGACCAGTTCGGCGAGGGGCAGTTCTACGTGGTGGCTTCGACGATCGCGATCCAGACGTCACTGCTCGCCGACTTCACGCTCACTGCCAAACCCGATGTGATCGCGTTCTATCGGGAAAGGATGAACACACCCGCGGTGGCCGCGGTGGCGGAGATGGAGCAGATCGCGCTCAGCAAGGCCACCGCCGGCCATTTCGGGGTCGACTCCGTGACCTGGTTCAACGCCATGACCGTGAAGATCAACCTGATGAAGGAGGTCGAGGAGCGTCAGGCAACCGACCTGCTCCGGCGGGCCGAGACGGTCCGTGCCGACGCCATCCGCGCCCTGACCACCTCCCTGCTGCTCGCTGCGCTGCTGATCGGCGGCACGGTGGCGGCGTCGGCGTACGTGATCCGCCAGATCACCCAACCGTTGCGAACCAGCCTGGCCGGGCTGGAACACCTCGCCGCCGGCGACCTCACCGTCACCGTGCCGATCACCTCCAACGACGAGGCCGGCCGGATCGCGGCAGCCACCAACAACACCGCGCACGCCATGCGGGTGGCGCTGCAGGCCTTCGCCAGCACCGCAGACCGGCTCGTCGCCGCCGGATCAGGGCTCTCGGCCACCAGCGCGACGCTGACCGGCACCGCCGACGGCACCAATGAGCAGGCCGCCGCGGTCACCGACAGCGCCCACCAGATCTCGGCGAGCATCGCCAGGATCGCCGGTGCTGGCCAGCAGACAATCAGCTCGATGCGCGAGATCACCGAGAACGCGGCCACCGCGGCTACCGTGGCCCGGTACGCCGTGATCGAGGCCAAGCGGACCACCGACGCCATCGAACAGCTTGGTCAGAGCTCGACCGAGATCGGTGACGTGGTAAGGGTGATCACGACGATCGCCGAGCAGACCAACCTGCTCGCCCTCAACGCCACCATTGAAGCTGCCCGCGCCGGTGAGGCCGGCCGGGGCTTCGCCATCGTCGCCGGCGAGGTCAAGGAACTGGCCCGACAGACCGCTCAGGCCACCCAGGACGTCATCGACAAGATCACAGCGCTACAGGCAGATGCTGGCTCCTCCCGCGCCGCCATCAACCTGATCCGCCAGACTGTCGAGGAGATCAACACGACCCAGGCCACTATCGCCGACGCCGTCGAGGAACAGCTCGCCTCTACCGAGTACACCAACCGAAGCGTGACCGACGTCTTCACCAGCAGCCAGGACATCGCCACCACCATCGCCGCGGTCGCCCAGGCGGCGGGCGGTACGGCTGCCAGCGCAGGCCGTACCCGGGTGGCTGCCGACGACCTCGTATCGATAGCCGGCCAGCTCCGCGGCCTCATCGCCCAGTTCCGCTACTGAAACGCGGGCGACCCGAGCTGGCCCGGCACGACGTTCACGGGAGCGGATGTCGACATCGTCGCCTGCCGCGTCGACACACTGGTACCGCAGGAGAGTGTCCCGTTGCGGTCACCGCAGAAGTGGATCGTGACCGAAGCTTCTGCTCTTGCGCGCCGGTGGTACCTTGCGCCGATGGGGCTGTTCGACAACAAGGCCGTGAAGCAGGCGAAGGGCGCAGCGGCGCAGACCGAGTCGGAGCGTCTGGTTGCGCGAGGGCGCGGTGGGAAAACAGCTCGGCATCGCCTTCGGTTAGTGAACGTCGGATGCGGCTCGGGCCACTTCGAGCGCCTCCTCACCCTCGAATGAGTTGGGCCGTCCGGCTCCTGTCTCGATCAGGCTGCGCAGGCTGCCGTTGACGTATTCTCCCCAGGCGTGCGCGCAGACGCCGTAGCACTCATGCTGTGGACGCAGACCCTCGTGTGTGAACCGGACGTGCGTACGTCCGTCGCGCTCGTCGATGTCGAAGACGACCGTGGTCCCCGTCCATTCCTCCGTGTCAGCAATGAAGCTGAGGGAACTTTCGAGGACCAGCCAAGCGACTCTGCGCGCGGGAGCCAACTCGGTGATGCGGAACTTGGAGTAGTGAATCCCGGGTACGGCGTAGGTGAACTCCGCGCCCAACCTGTGCGTGTCGCCTTCGATCTCCCCTGACCACCACCTGCGGACGTCGGTGATGGCGGCGAACGCCTGCTCGGGTGTCTGCTCGACCGAGAACAACGTGGTGAGGCTCGTGTCCATGGCGGTTCCCCTCTAGTCGTGTCAGCCCGCGGCCGTTCTCGCGTTCGACATAGCTACTTGCGTGATGATAGTGACCATAACCTCCACGACTATCGTGATGCAAGTGCCGAGGTAGTATTCGGCCATGCTCGGAAGGACGTATGAACGTGAGGTCTGCTCCATGGCCCGCGCGCTCGAGATCGTGGGCGAACGCTGGAGCCTGCTGATCATCCGGGACGCGCTCTTCGCACACGTGACGCGCTTCAGCGACTTCCAACGCGGCCTCGGCGTCGCGCCCAACGTCCTCACCGCGCGGCTCGACGCCTTCGTCGCCGCCGGCCTGATGGAGCGGCGCCGGTACTGCGAACAACCCGAGCAGTTCGAGTACGTGCTCACCGCCAAGGGCCGGGACCTGGCACCTGCCATCATCGCCCTCACCCGGTGGGGTGACCGATGGGCCGCCTCCGCAGAGCCGCCCATCCTCTACACGCACTCCGAGTGCGGCCGCACCATCGAACCGCAGACCGTCTGCGCACGATGCGGCGCGGTCGACCACACCCAGGTACACGCTGCGCCCGGACCCGGCATGCCAGCAGGGTACGTCGAGAACCGGCGGCGCCGGCGCAGCGGATAACGTCGATCGGCGGCGTCGCACGCGGCACGTCATCGCGGCACGCTGTGGATTCGATCCAGGCCCTGCGGCGGATTCGATCCAGGCCTCTGCGGCTCGTGGCGGTCCCGTGCCGGCCGGCTACCGGACCACCGGCCGGCTACCGGGCCACCGTCGTGGGAGGTGCCCACCGGTCGACCAGCGGCGGGTTCAGCCGCTCGGCCGCGGTGTCCAGTCGCCGCAACAGCATCCGGGCCACCGCGTGGACCAGGTCGGAATCGTGGGTCAGCACGAAGTCCACACTGTCGCCCGAGCCGGGCCGTACGCACAGCGCGCCCGTGGCGTGTGGACCCACCACGACCAGGACCGTCTCGGTGCCGGCCGGCCCGGTGGCTGGTGCCACCGCGATCCGGACCGGATCCGCCGTGGTGCCCAGTGCGGGGCCGGCCGCGCCGACAAACGCGGCCGTATCGGCCAGCGACGCCAGACGGGGCAGCCAGGCCAGGCCGACCACCGGGTCGGGGTAGGCGCCGAGCACCACGGTGTACCCGCCGGTGCTCGACGCCAGGGACAGCAGGTACTCGGTCAGTGCGTCGACCATCCGCTGGTCGCCGGTGCGGCTGTGGTGGCGCGCCGCGGCCAGGCTGAACGGCGTACCGGATGGCAGGTGCAGATCCGGACGGGACGGGCGCAGCCGGGCGTAGGGGTGCACCGGCCAGCCGGCGATCGCGCTGAGCGGGCCGGGCCGGGCGAACAGCCACCCCTGACCCCACCGGGCACCCAGCGCCCGCGCGACAGCCAGATCCTCTTCGGTCTCGATGCCCTCGGCGAGCACCACCGCGCCGCTGCGTTCGGCGTACCCGCTGACCATCGCGGTGGTCTCGATGGTGCCCGGCGCGTGCGGCTGGCGCAGCAGGTGCATGTCGAGCTTGACCACCTCCGGCTCGATCAGCGGCAGGAACGCCAGCGACAGCGGGTCGGCGCCGACGTCGTCGAGGGCCAGGGCGCCGCCGCTCTGGTGCACGCTGTTGGCGATGGTCAGCAGCGCCGCCGGGTGGGCTGCCAGGGCCCGTTCGGTGAACTCCAGCACGGTCCGGTACGGCCGCTCCGAGTTGACCACGGCGAGCAGGTCGGGGGTGAGGGGCTGGTTCAGCGCGGCCGGTTCGGCATTGACAAACACCAGCGGCGGTACCCCTTCCGGTGCGTCGCGGGCAACCTCCATGGCCCGGGCTGCGCACAGCTGGTCGAGCAGCGGCATCAGCCCGGCACGGGTGGCCGCGGCGAACAGGGCGTCGGGGAACTCGATCGGTGAGCCGGCCGGGCCGCGGGCCAGGGCCTCGACACCCACCACGGTTCGCGTGGCCAGATCCATGATCGGCTGGTACACCGGAAACACAGCGCGCTCGGCCAGCAGGCGCGGGATGAACACCGCCGGGTCGTCGCGCGGATCCCATCCGCCCCGCCAGTCTGTCGGCTCCATGCCACCCCAACCCGTCAGATCAGGTCTGCCCCCCGGCGAAACCCCATCGGCGTCACGCGGTCGGACTTGAGATGATCACCCAGTGCGGTCAGCTCACCGCGTAGACCGCGAATTCGCCGTGGTCGCGGGCGAACGACCCGGTCGAGAAGACCGCGAAGCCGTCGTTCACCGCCTCCAGCCGGCCGGGCAGCCGCGCCGCGGCGACCCCGCCGGCCTGGTCGATCGCGCCGGACCGCTGCGGCTGGTCCGAGGTGTCGTCGCAGTACACCAGCTCCCGCCAGACCTGGACCCGCCAACACCACTGGCTGCCGGGCACCTTGGCCACGGTGGCCGTGTCGCCGCTGCGTCTGACCGTGACGGCCTTGTCGTCCCCCACCTGAGCACCGGTGTCGCGGCAGGCGAAGACCGCCTGCGCGCGGCCGCAACTGGCGAGCTTCGCCGACGACGTACCGAGTTCCCGGCCGGTCGCCGTGTCTATGAGGGCGGTGGAGTCGCCCCGGTCCACCACGAGCGTGTCTCCGGCGGCGTACGTCAGGCCGCTCTGCGGGTACCGGCCGGTCAGGTCCCATTTCGCCGTACCGGTGCGCAGGTCGAGTGCGGACAGGGTGGTCGGCGGGGTGTCGATGCTCTGGGCCGGCAGCTTCGGCCGCTCCGCGAGCAGGAGATCACCCTCGATGGCCACGGGCCGGACGCCGGGCGCGGTCCAGACCTGACGCCGCGTGGCGATGTCGTACGCCACCGTACGGGTGGTCTCCTGGGCTTCCGGGGTGTCGGTGGCGATCTCGACCGCGACCGTGCTGACGCTGGCCGGCCCGAGCAGCATGACGTCCATCCGGGTCCACGGGCAGCCACACCTCTGTACCTGCTGCACGGGTATCCGCCACCGCAGGCTGCCGTCCTTACCGGACAGTCCCATGATGCCGTCCTCGACGTTCGTCCCGTCGAGCTGGCGCGCGAACATCGTGACGATCGTCCAGTCACCGGCTGGATCGCCGACCACCCTGGCCGATCGCAGGAAGCTGTACGCGGAACCGTCGTCGCCGACCCGGTCATACCCGGTCGCGGACCAGCGCACCGCGCCGGTCTTCGCGTCACTCACCACGAGCCGGTCGGTGCCGCGGTGCTCCGGTATGGAGCCGATGGTCAGCAGCGAGTCGCCGACCAGCCGGATCTCGGCCAGCTCGGCGATCGGTGCGGGCGGCGGGGTGGTGCCGTAGTACTTTTGGACCGTGCGCGTCCACAGTGGAGTGTCGCCGAGCCGGAGCGGGGCGACGGTCGAGGTGGCCGCCGCGGATGGGCTGGCCGACGGTGCAGGCGACGGCTGCGGCTTCGCCGGCCCGGGCGTACACGCCGACAGCACGACGCTGCCAGCCAACACCAGCACCACCGGCCCGATCCGCATCATGCCCCCCACCCACGCGGACGCGAGCGTAACGCCCCGCCACCACCCGCGGGGCACCAGAGCGAAAGGGCCCCGCCGGGCGCCCTGCGTTAGTGTCTACGGCCGTGACCGTCCTCGACCAGCTGACCGCCGCATCACCCGCCGCCCGGATCGGCCTGGGCCTGGCCGCGGTCGGCCGTCCCGGCTACTTCGATCTGAGGCGGGACAGCGACCTGCCCGACCGGTCCGTGGCCGCGTTACGTACGCGCACCCATGAGCTGCTGGACGAGGCGTACGCGTGCGGCGTGCGGTACCTCGACGTGGCCCGATCGTACGGCCGCGCCGAAGAGTTCCTCGCCGAGTGGTTGACCGCCCAGGACAGTGCCCGCAGCGTCGTCGTTGGCAGCAAATGGGGCTATACCTACGTCGCCGACTGGCGCGCCCGGACCGACGTCCACGAGGTCAAGGACCACGGCGTCGCCGCATTCGACCGCCAGTTCGCCGAGACCAGGGCGCTGCTCGGCACCCATCTCAACGTCTACCAGGTCCACTCGGTGACGCCGGAGAGCACCGTCCTGACCGACACCACTCTGCACCGCCGGCTCTCCGCACTGGCCGCCCAGGGCATCACGGTCGGCCTGTCCACCAGCGGCCCCGGCCAGAGCGAAGCGATCCGCGCCGCGCTGGAGACGACCGTCAACGGAGCACCCCTGTTCCGCAGCGTGCAGGCGACCTGGAACCCGTTGGAACCATCCGCGGCAGCGGCCCTCGCCGAGGCCCGTGCGGCCGGCTGCACAGTCATCGTCAAGGAGGCCCTCGCCAACGGCCGGCTCGCCGGCCGCCAACCGGGTGAAGCGCCGGCGGTGCTCGCCGAGGTCGCCGACGAACTCGCCACCACCGGCGACGCGGTCGCACTCGCCGCCGCACTGCACCAACCGTGGGCCACCATCGTCCTGTCCGGGGCCACCACAGTCGCCCAGCTCAGGTCCAACCTGAAGGCCGCTACGCTCACGCTCAACCCCGATCAGCTCGACCGTCTCGGTCGCCTCGCCGAGCCGGCCCAGCAGTACTGGCACCACAGGTCGAGCCTCGCCTGGGCGTGATGGGGAGCATCTGCGCCTTTCCCCCGCACATGTGCGTACAAATCCGCTATCCTTGGCCGAACCGCACGAAGTCGACGACCTTCGACAGGTACCGGCTACCAGCGGCCGCCAGGCAGTTCCCCGGAGGCTCCATGGGCGCTTCACCGGCGTCGCTGGACCGCGGCACTTGACGCGTTCGCCACCCGGATGGACACTGTCGAAACGTTGTTTGGTATTTCCGAACGTTATCCGGTTTGTTTCCCTGCGCGCCTGACGGAGCTGAGGCCCGCGAAACGGGCTCTTCGGGAGGTGACTGGCGGTGGTCAGCCCGGGCGAGGTACCTGACGAGGATCAGGTGCCGCCGCTGCCTATCACCGACGACCGCGAACAGCCCCGCAAGATTGGGATCGACGCGTTCGTCGAGACAACGCCGCACGGTCGCTCCCATGAGGGTCGCAGCGACGTGTCACTTGATCAGGTCGAGGCACTGACTCTTTGTAGTGATAGATCTGTGCCTCTCGTCGAGATCTCGGCGCGGATGCGACTGCCCCTGGATGCGACCCGGAGACTGGTCGCGGAAATGCAGGCGGACAGCCTGGTCGTCGTGCACGAGCCGGCCCGGTTCGACGACGACGAAACGGCGAGCGTCGAACTGCTGGAGCGGGCACTGAACGGGCTGCGGACGCTCGCTGGTGATGAGCCGCGTAGGCCTGAGCCGAGCCATGCGGAGCTTGGCGATGCCGAGTACGGCAGGCCTGAGCCAGCGCAGTGGTCAGCCTGGTGGGCCGACATGCTGGCCCGCAGGACCGGCGAGGAGGTCTGGGTCGGGATGCTGTCACGCGGAGAGGTCCACGTGGTGCACCATGCGTTCCGCCCCGACGACGTGGTCCAGGCGCTCGATGTCGAGAGCGCGATCCCGTGGCATGCGTGCGCGCTTGGGCAGGCGATCGCGGCAAGCCTCGATGACAAGGCTCAAAAGGCCCTGCTCGCCGCCCCGGCAGCGCGACTGACGGGCCGAACCGTGACCGACCCGGAGGCGCTGCGGCAGCTGCTGGCCGTGACGCTGGCGCGGGGGTACGCGGTGGAGGCCCACGCGGCGACGCTGGGCGACGCCACCATCGCCGCACCGGTTTTGGACTCATCAGATCGAGTCGTCGCCGCGATCGGGATCATCGGCCCGGCCGACCGGCTAATGTCGGAGGAATGGCATCAGGATCTGGTCGACGCGGTGTGTACCGCCGCCGTTGCACTGTCACAGGATCTGGGCGCGGGACGCACGGCGGGGCTCCCCAGCGCCTGACCGTTTACGCCACGTCCGCACCAACCCTTGGGACTCTTGACACCGCAAGCGTGCGGGCGGAAGCTCTCCGAGGGACGGCGTTTGGCCAAGTCGAACGCCGTTTACGGATTTCTCTTCTTCATCGTCCAAGGACTGGAGGTCCGCGGCCCCGGGCAGCCCGAGGTGTCGTGGGTGCATATGGCTTCCAAGGCTGAAGCTCGATTCTCACGGAAGCTGGGGGCCGAGTTTCTCGGCACTGCAGCCCTGGTGATCTGCGGCCCGGGAACGGGCGCGGCCACCGGCGTCATTGCCGCGAAGACCGGCGCGGAGTTCACCATGACCCAGCTGGGCTTCATCGCCTTGGCGTTCACCATGGTGATCATCGCAATGATCTACACGTTCGGCCACATCTCCGGCTGCCACATCAACCCGGCGGTGACCCTGGCCCTCGCGACGGCGAGGAAGGCACGCTGGTCGGAGGTGCCGGGGTACCTGACAGCCCAGTTTGCCGGCGGCATCGTCGGCGCATTCGCCATCTGGTTCATCCTCGGCCGACCCGGCGTGAATGCCGGGCTGGGCGTGCTCGTGTACGACGATGGCAAAGCCTTCTACGCGTTCAGTGCCGAGCTGATCGGCACGTTCCTCCTGGTCTTGGTGGTCTTCGGTACGGCCACCGACAGTCGGGCCGCGCCGGGCTGGTACGGCCTGGCGATCCCCGCCATCGTCTTCGCGGTGATCACCATCGCCGGCCCGGTGAGTGGGGCGGCGCTCAACCCGGCCCGCTACATCGGTCCGATGATCGCCAGAGCAGCCCTCGGCGGCAAGCGCCCCCTCTGGGACCAGGCACCCATCTACTTCTTCGCTGCCTTCCTCGCCGGCCTGCTCGCCGCGGCCGCCTACACCGCCGTCGGCAGGTCAGCCGGGTCGAGCCATTCGCGCGCTCTCGTCCGACCAGTCAAGACCCTGAAGAAGCTGATCAACGATCCGGACGAGGTGCTCCTCGACGCCCTGACCGGATTGGCCGGCGCCCACCCGTCGCTGACGGTCAACATCGAACGGCGCTACATCGCCCGAGCCGGTGGGCCCACTCCGGGGAAGGTGAGCCTGGTCTCGGGTGGCGGGTCCGGGCACGAGCCACTGCACGGCGGTTTCGTCGGGTACGGCATGCTGGACGCGGCCGTTGCGGGCGAGGTGTTCACCTCGCCGGTACCGGATCGGATCGTGGCCGCGACGAAGGCGGTGGACGCCGGCGCCGGGGTGCTGTTGATCGTGAAAAACTACACCGGGGATGTGCTCAACTTCCAGATGGCCGCGCGGTCGGCGGCAGCCTCCGGGGTACGGGTGGCGTCGGTCGTCGTCAACGACGACGTGGCGGTGGACAACGTGGCGTGGACTGCTGGTCGACGGGGGACCGGCGCGACAGTGTTCGTGGAAAAGATCGTGGGCGCCGCGGCCGAGCGGGGTGTGGACCTGGCCACGGCCGCGGAGCTGGCCCGGGAGGTCAACGAGCGGTCCCGCTCCTTCGGTGTGGCGCTGAGCCCGTGCATCGTGCCAGCAGCCGGCCGGGCGGGCTTCGAGCTGGCCGAGGATGAGATCGAGCTGGGTGTGGGCATCCACGGCGAGCCGGGTCGTACCCGCGCCAAACTGGTCACTGCCAAGGAGATCGCCGGCATCGCGCTGGAAGCCATCCACGCCGACATGCCGCTCTCCGGCGACGTGCTGGTGATGGTGAACGGCCTCGGCAGTACCCCGCTGATCGAGCTGTACGTAGTGTTCGGCGCGGTCGCGGACTGGCTGGCCGGGCACAACGTGAGGATCGTCCGAAGCCTGGTCGGCAACTACGTCACCAGCCTCGAAATGGCCGGCTGCTCGATCACGGTGTGCCGGTTGACCCCGAAGCTGATCGACCTCTGGGACGCTCCGGTGGAGACGCCGGCGCTGCGCTGGGGCCGTTGAGCCTGAGGGGCCGGTCCCGTGGATCGCTGCGAGGATGGCATGGGTACGGCGGTCCTGCGCCCTGCGAAGTACCCGTTATGCGTGCTGAGAGACGTCAGGGCCCACCCAATGCGCGCGGGCGTCCGGGGCCCGCTCGACCGGGGCGAACGGCGTCAAGATCAGCGACGCTGAACCGGCAGCTGCATCCGTTGCTCCGCAGGAGTTTGACGGCGAGTGGAACTATACGGTCCCCTGTGGACTGAAGCGGAAACCCTGCCGTACAGCCACATCAAAGACCAAGTGACTGAGTTGATTCACGGAGCCCCGTAGCGCAACTGCGGCCGACGCGACCGACCGCGCAGAAGAGTACCCAAGCAACCCTCGCCGGCGGCCTACTGCCGCCGGCGAGTGATCGTGGAACCGGTCTTCGTCGCAGTTGTTACTCGCGCCGCGTCGGCGCAGCGGGCAGAGCGCGGGCGTTCATAGGGCCGGTCGCCGCCGGGGTGGCGATATTGGCAAAGGCGCGCAGCAGGATCTCGGTAGAGGCCGCCCCCGGGTCCTCATGGCCGATAGAACGGACACCGATGTAACTCGCCCGCCCCTTGCGGGCCTGCATGCCGGCGGTTGCCCGCCGCCCCCGCACCGCCGCCTCGGCCGCTGCGCGGGTCGCTGCGCCCAGGTCGCCACCGGAGGCGATAGCGGACCGGTACGCGACGACCGCCGGATCCCAGGCGTCCACCATGGTCTTTTCGCCTGGAGCTGCGGCGCCCAGCTCCTGGATGGCGGCGAGTGCGGCCTGAAACGCCACCCCGAGCTGCGCCGCCGAGATCTCGTACTCGTTGCCCATCGTCTGCGCAGCCTGGAGGAAACCGCTGCCGTACAGCGGCCCCGCGGCACCACCGAGGTTGGACATGAACGCCTGCCCGACCGCCTCCATCACCGCACCGGGAGTGGTCGGAGGCATGTTGTCCACCGCCATCACGGCTGCCCCGAGACCTCGGCGCATGTTGACGCCGTGGTCCGCGTCGCCGATAACGGCGTCCAGATGCGTCAGGTACTGCGCGTTCTCGGCAACCAATTGGGAGGCCTCGTGGACCCAGGCCCGCATCGTCCATGCGTTGACGACGCCCTTCTGCGCGCTCGGCCGTGTCTTCGCGGACTCGAGTTGACGCTCGGACTTCGCCTGAAGGTGCCGACGCTGGCGAGTCGGCGCACCGTCGACCCCGCCGCCGACGAACGCATAGGCGGCCGCGGCGAGCAGGCCGGCGATGAAGGCGGCGATGATGTACGTGGGCGCCTGGTCCCACACGGGTTGCTTACCGCCAAGGGTTGCTGCGGCGATCATCGGACCGATGTAGCGGGCCGGGTTGAGCGCCGCCCCGGTCACCGGGGCCACGACGGTGATCACCGCGAAGACGATGGCGGGGATCGCCAGGCCGTACCAGCCCGGCGCGGCCCGACTGTCGGTGGCCGTACCGAAGACCACCAGCACCAGCAGGAAGGTGCCGATCAGCTCGGCGCTGAACGCGTGGAAGCCATTGCCATCGTCGTAGCGGAGCACGCCCAAACCGGCTTCCAGGCCGGACCGGCCGAGGATGGACCAGATGGCGAACGCGCCGACTATCCCGCCGGCAAACTGCGCCGACAGGTACCCCGGCACCTCCGACCAGCGCGACTTCCTCGCGGCCGCGAGGGCCAGGGTCACCGCCGGGTTGATGTGGCAGCCGGAGATGTGGCCGAACGTGTAGATCATGGCGATGATCACCATGGTGAACGCCAAGCTGATGAAGCCCAGCTGGGCCATGGAGTACGGCACGGTGCTGCCGTCCTTCTGCTTCGCCAGGATGACGGTGGCCGCGGCCGTTCCCGGGCCACACATCACCAGGGCTGCAGTGCCGAGGAACTCGGCCCCCAGCTTCCGAGACAAACGAGCTTCAGCCATAGACTGCCCACAACACCGCGGCACACGGCGTGTGGATCTCACCTCCTTCGCGAGGGAGTCCCGAGCAAGACAATATTCGGTTCAGCCGAATGACATTCCGGCAGAATCTTTCACTCGGATGAAGCCCTGTCAAGAGACATCGCCATAGAGCCCCGCTTACTGCGGCGCTCCGTCCTGCCACCTCTACACATCGGCGCGACTCCCGCCTGTCACAGTGCTTCGTCGCAACGACGCGGGCAAGGTCGACTCGATGTCGTCCGTGTTGACTTTGTCCAGCTCCAGCACCATACGCGATGGGGTGCCGCCCGCGAGGTTCTTCAGCGGACGGTCAGTCCTCCGGGGCCAACAGAATCTCGACGGCCGCCGCCAGAGCTGCCACAGCGTCCGGACCGGTCGCCGTGACGGTCACATCGGTACCGGTGACCGCGCCCAGTGACATGATCGCGAGAACGCTGCGCCCATTCGCCCGCTTGCCGGTGGCTGCGGCGAGCACCTCGATCGCGGTCTCCTGGTACCGCGACGCCAGTTGGGCCAGCTGGCCGGCCGGGCGCGCGTGCAGGTGCTTGGGGAGGGTCACGGTCTGCACGAGGACGCCAACGGCGGCGTCGGAGGACGAAACGGGTTCAGAGCTTGCGGGCATCGCGGGCCTCCTGAGCGGCACTGGTGACGGCGTTGAGGTCGAGGCCACAGCTGGCGGCAACGGCAGCGGCGACGGCGCCCTCGACGAACGGGGCGTCAGCGATGACCACGCGCGGCGCGAACGGCCCACCGCTGAGATCGGCCAGTACCGCCAAGGCGCTGAGTACGGAGCTGCCCAGATCGGGAATGAGCAGTACGCCGTCACCCTGGTCAGCGACCCTGATGGCCGAGGCGATGAGGTCGGTGCTCGTGCCGATGCGCCCGTCGTCGGTGCCGCCGGCAGCCACCACGCGCGCGCCGCCAGCGATCTGGCTGACGAGCTCGACCGCACCGTCGGCGAGGACGCTGCTGTGAGAGATGAGGACAATGCCTACCATGAGTTATCTACCGTTCCGTTCAGCCGAAATTGTATTGGCCAGGCCGAAAAGAGGCTCTTGTGACACGCGCCGTCGACCGGGCAGCCCGAATCCTGCTGGCGCTGGCCTCAGGCACCCCCCGATTGGGAGTGTCAGAGATTTCCGGCCTGGTCGACGTTCCAAAGCCCACGGTGCACACGATGCTAGGCACTCTGGAGCGCCATGGCCTGGTTTCCCAGGAGGTCGGGGGAGGCAAATACGCATTGGGCCCGGCTGTACTCCAGCTGGGCAACGCGTACCTGGACGGCTCCGAGCTGAGAGTCCGCTCGGCCTCCTGGTCCGATCTGCTCGCCCGGCAGAGCGCCGAGGCGGTGTGGGTGGGAGTCCTTTCCGGGCACAACGTCATTGTTGTGCACCACGCCCTGCGACCAGATGATCTGGTGCAGATCCTTGAGGTCGGGGCCGCGGTCCCCTGGTACGCATGCGCGCTGGGCCGCGCGATCGTGGCCCACCTCGAAGTCGCCGCCGCGACCGAAATGCTGGCTGGCCCTTTCGCTCCGCTCACCGGGCGCACCGTCACTGACCCGGACATGTTGCGTCTGATCCTCGCAGCGGTGCGCGACCAAGCGTACGCGACCGAGGATGAGGAGGCGACGCTGGGCGACGCCGGTATCGCGGCACCGGTCTTCGACTGGACCGGGTGCGTCGTCGGAGCGGTCGGCATTGTCGGGCCGGCCAAGCGGCTGTTGGGCAGCAGCCGCAAGGTACAACTGGCCGACGCGGTACGGTCGACGGCCCGGGCACTCTCCCGCGACCTCGGCGCCGGTCGGACCACGGGCCAGTCCCCCGACTGAACGCCGCTCATCGCACCGCTTCGCTGCGCTCGCCGGCCCTGCGAGGCTCCACCGCACTGAGCCATCGATTCGCTCGCTGACGCTCGCTCACGGCAGCTCCACGTCGAGCCGGGACCGTACCAGTGCAGCCGCCTCGTCTGCGGATGTCGTCCCCAACGCCTCGACGTACAGGGACCGGCAGACCTCCAGATCGAGACGGCGCAGGCGGTACCGGGTCTCGTCGATGCGGGCGCAGGCCACGCTGAAGCTCCGCACGCCCGCGCCGACCAGCAGCGGCAGCGTGGTCGGGTGGGACCCGGCGTCGCCGCACACGCTCACCGGACGGCCGGCTGGCGCCGCGGCGACCACGACCCGTCCCACCATCTCCATGACCTGCGGGTGCGCGGTGAGCGCCGGACGGGCGCGCGGGTCCCGCCGGTCGAGGCTGAGCACCTGGGAGGTCAGGTCGTTCGTTCCGATGGAGAGGAAATCGGCGATGAAGCAGATCTCGTCCACCACCTCCACGGCCTCTACCGTCTCGATCATCGCTCCGACCGGCACCGGCGCGACGCCCAGCTCGGCCACGACACCATCGACCACCGTGCGCACCGCCGCCAGCTGTCCGGCCGAGGTGACCATCGGTACCATGATCTTCAAGTCGACGGAGCGGCCGACGTCCACGATGGCACGTACCTGCGCGGCAAGGGCATCCGGGTTGTCCAGAAGAGCATGCAGCCCGCTCGGTCCGTCGACGAGGAACGGCGGGATCTTGTCGTTGGCGAAGTCGAGCAGGCGTACCGTCACCGGCCACCCAGGTACCTCGGCGAAGATCGGGCGGAGCGCACGTCGGTGGTCAGCCGACTCGGGCCACCGTGCGGCTTCAAGGAACGGCAACTCGGTGCGGAGCAGACCGATGCCTTCGGCGCCGCTGGTCAGGCCGGTGTGCGCCTCGATGTCGGAGGCGACATTGCACAGCAAGAGGAAAGGGGTCCCTCCGACAGTGACGTGGGGTTGCCCCCGCTCGGCCGCGAGCAAGGTGCGGCGCTGCTCGCCCAGGGCGGCGGCGGCCTCCACCCGGGCGACCTCGTCGTCCGCCGGGCCGGCCACGACGACGCCAGCGTCCGCGTCCACGAGCAGTGTGGTGTTGTCCGGCAGGTCAAGCACGGCCGGGTCGACGCCGCTCACCAGCGGCAGCCCGACCGACCGGGCGACGATGGCCGCGTGCGAGTTGGGGCCGCCCCGGACGGTGACCGCGGCGGCGAGACCGTTGCCGACGTTCTCCAGCAGGTCGACCGGTCCGATCTCGCTGGCCACCAGGACGAAACGACGCATCGTCGGACTGGTGCTCCCGCCGGCGACCAGCCGCTCGATGACCCGCCGTCCGACCTGGCGGACGTCGGCGGAGCGTTCACTCAACGTCGGATCGGGCAGCGCCTCAAGCACCTGGGCGTAGGACTCCACGGCGTCGTGGATCGCCTGGAGCGGGTTACCCCCGCTCGCCGCCGCGTCGACAGCCGACGCAACGAGATCGGGGTCGGTGGCGATGAGCGCGCCCACCTCCACGATCTCCGCGGCCGCGTTGCGGCCCTGGTCCCTGGCCCGCTGGGCGAGTTGCTCGAACTCGGCGCCCACCGATCGGAACGCCGCCTCGACCTGGGACGGTTCCACACCGCTGTGCTCCATCGGCAGTGGCCGGTCGGCGCGGAAGGACGCGGCGACCGCCGACCCTGGGGCCAGGCCCGAACCGGCCCACCGGCCGGGGCCGGTGGGCCGGTGCTGGGCCTCGGCGATGCCAGGACTCACGACTGAGCCCCGGCCTCGACCGCGGCTGCCAGAGCCGACAGGATGAGCGTCATCGACGCCGCCCCCGGATCCTGGTGCCCCGCACTGCGGGGCCCCAGGTAGCTGGCCCGCCCCTTGCGGGCGACCAGCGGAATGGTCGCCTCCAGGCCCCGTGCGGAGGCGTCCGCCGCCGCACGGGTCGCCTGTACGGCGCCGCCACCACCAACGACGGCGGCGGAGTACGCGCTGACCGCGGGGGTCAGCGCGTCCACCATGGTCTTGTCGCCCTCAACGGCGGCACCCAGTTGCTGGATGCCGGCCAGTGCGGCCTGAAGCGCCGCACCGAGCTGCTCTGCCGAGACCGTGGGATCCTCGCCCAGCGCCTTGCCCGCGCTGCGGAACCCGGTTCCGTACAGGGGCCCGGACGCGCCACCCACCTTGCTGATCATCGCACGACCGACGGTGTTCAATACGGCCCCAGGAGTGGCCGGTGCGGTCTGCTCAATCATCAGAAGGGCGGCCTGGAAACCCCGGTTCATGTTGAGTCCGTGGTCACCATCGCCGATGGCGGCGTCGAGATCGGTCAGGTGTACGGCATTGCCGGTCACCAACTCGGCGGCCCCAGCGATCCAGGCCTTGAAAATGGTCGCGTCCACGATGTCCCTCTACAGTCCTAGATCTCTAATCGACAAACTGTCCGGCAGCTCGGTACGGCGATCGACGGGTCAGCGACCCCAGCGCAGGGCGGGGGTTTCCACTGGCGCGTCCCACAGGTTGGTCAGCTGCGGGGTAAGCTTCCCCACCGTGACCATGCAGCCGGCCATCTCCAGGCTGGTGATGTAGTTGCCGACCAGGCTGCGGGCGATGGTGACGCCACGAGCCTTGAGGTAGTCGGCGACGGCCGCGTAAACGATGTACAGCTCGATGAGCGGAGTACCGCCCATGCCGTTCACCATGACGGCCACGTCGCCCGAGAGCGGCAGGTCGCTGGTGATCGCGTCCAGCGAGATCTCAGCGATCTGCTTGGCGGACACGAGCTTGCTGCGGGTACGGCCGGGCTCGCCGTGGATGCCCACACCCAGCTCGATCTCGTCGTCGGCGAGCTCGAAGCCGGGCTTGCCGTTCGCCGGCACGGTGCACGCGGTCAGCGCGACACCGAACGAGCGGGACCTCTCGTTGACCTCGCGGGCCACCGCAGCAACGGACGACAGGTCCGCGCCACGCTCGGCCAGCGCGCCGGCGATCTTCTCGACGAAGACCGTCGCACCGGTACCACGACGCCCAGCGGTCCAGGTGGAGTCCTCCACCGCGACGTCGTCGTTGACGACGACGGTCTGGACCTCGATACCGGCGTCCCCGGCCAGGTCGGCGGCCATCTGGAAGTTCAGCACGTCACCGGTGTAGTTCTTCACGATGTGCAGAACACCGCCGCCGCTGCTGACAGCCTTGGTCGCGGCCAGGATCTGGTCCGGCACCGGCGAGGTGAAGACCTCACCGGGGCAGGCGGCGTCAAGCATGCCGTACCCGACGAAGCCGCCGTGCAGCGGCTCGTGGCCGGAGCCACCACCGGAGACCAGCGCCACCTTGCCCGGGGTCGGACCCCCGGCGCGGGCGACGTAGCGCTCCACACTGTTAACCGCCAGCGACGGGTGGGCCGCCGCCACGCCACGCAGGGCGTCAGAGAGTACCTGGTCCGGTTCGTTGATCAGTTTCTTCATGGATGTACCCCTTTCACTGATTTCTGGATCGGTCCGGTCAGGCTGAGGCGTCGGCTGAGGAACTTTTGGTGGCGCCCACGTAGGCGTACACCGCAGCGGCGAGCAGACCCGCGGCGACCTCGGCGATGACATACACCGGTACTTCGCCCCACTTGAGGTCAGCGCCAGCGCCGAAGATGACCCTGCCGATCATCGGGCCGATGTAACGGGCCGGGTTGAGCGCCGCACCGGTGACCGGGCCGACGACGGTGATGACCGCGAAGACGATCGAGGGGATCGCCAGGCCGTACCAGCCCGGGGTGGCCCGGCTGTCCGTCGCGGTAGCGAAGACCACGAAGATGAGCAGGAACGTACCGATCAGCTCGGCGAAGAACGCCTGACTGGTGCTGCCGTAGAAGATGTGCAGCTCGCCGAGCCCGCCCTTCACGCCGGGCTTGCCGAGCACGCCACCGATCGCGAGGGCGCCGGCGATACCGCCGAGGAACTGCGCGACCAGGTAACCGGGTACGTCCGTCCAGGGCATCTTCTTCGCCGCGGCGAGCGCGATGGTGACCGCCGGGTTGATGTGGCAGCCGGAGATGTGCCCGATCGCGTAGATGATCGCGACGATCACCAGCATGAACGCGAACGAGATCACGCCCAGCTGCGCCATCGACCAGTGCTCTTGGCCGTCCTTGCCGCCAAATTGGCTGAACGCGCCGAACGTGGCGGCCGCGGTACCAGGACCGCAGAGCACCAGCGCCCCGGTACCGATGAACTCGGCCGTAACTTTCTTTAAGAGAGACACTTCCGCCATAGATCCGTCCACGACGCCGGCGAACCGGGCCGCAGACATCACCTCCTTCGGAGCGAGGGGGAACAAGGGAAACGCCATTCGGCTGAGCCGAACAATGTTTCGCTGAGTTTCCGCTCCGGTGACGTACGTGTCAAGAGGCCAAAACGGCGGCGAAGCAGCCCTGCCCCGGGTGATCACTTCGCGGCCCGGCCGGTCGCGATCCGGGGCACCGCCGGGCCGGCACGAACGATGCGGTCGGAGGCCGGTGGCACCCGATCCGGAGGCCGGCGGCACCCGGCCAGGCGGCCGGCGGCAGCCCGGTCCGGAGGCCGGTCCGGAGCCCGGTCCGGAGGCCGGCGGCAGCCCGGTCCCGAGGTGGCGTCAGCCCCGCTCCGCCGCCCCGGGCGGACGACGACACTATGTCGTTGTCCGTCAATGGCTAGGGGGATCCGGCACCCGGGAACCGGCACTCCGCACCCGTCCCGCAACCCACTGATTTTCCGGTTCGCATCCGCGGCACAGCTGGGCGAACCGATACTGACGCTCAGATCAACGGGTGCACCGAGACGGACCCGACCAACGCGTCACCGGTAAAGGGGGTGGGCCCACGGCTCCGCCAGGGCGCTGTGGGCGAACACATGGGGGAAGTAACGCTTTCCAGAAAACTTACGGCCGAGTTCATCGGTACCGGGGCGCTGGTGCTCTGCGGTCCTGGTACCGCGGCTGCCACGTTCGGCACGTTCGGCCAATTTGGCGGCAAGGACGGCCAAGAGCACTGGTCGATGGCGCAGCTGGGCGTGATCTCGTTCGCGTTCATGCTGGTGATCGTCGCGATCATCTACGCGATCGGGCACATCTCCG
>Ga0209515_10002661_pt1 | contig 27005 bp, 23 predicted proteins | sample Subgroupgradi54m_FD_187454 | JGI IMG/M metagenome (GOLD analysis project Ga0209515, IMG submission 187454) | Subsurface groundwater microbial communities from S. Glens Falls, New York, USA - GMW60B uncontaminated upgradient, 5.4 m (SPAdes)... ... | reverse complement strand
ATGTTCGCGATCGAAGGGGTGATGAGCAAGGACCATTTGTCCGCTGTTCTGCAAGCAGTCAAGTCCACTATTGAGCAGATCAAGCGTTCGGGATTGGACGCTAAAGAGCTGGAAAAGACCAAACGCCAGGTCTTAAGCCAGTTCGTGTTCGGTAATCAGACATCGTCCTCTTTGGCATATCGGGCGGCGATCGACGAGGCCATGATGGGAGATCCGTATTTTTCCAGAAAATACGTTGATGCTGTCAAAAATATCGGCAATGAGGAGATTCAACGCACGGCCCAACGTTATTTGACGGATGATCACCTGACCATTACTGTTTTAAGGCCCATGCAGGGTGGTCCCGCTTCCAGGACGGTTGAAACAAAGCCGCAAAAGCTCGGTATCCAAAAGATCATTCTGGACAATGGCTTGACCGTTCTCTTGGGAGAAGATCATAGCACCGAGGTCATCGCCATGGATTGTGTTTTTAATGCCGGGATCCGTCAGGAAGATCCCGGACTGTCCGGTTTAAGTATGCTGGTGTCCAAGGTTTGGACCAAAGGCGTTGAAAAGAACGTGGAAAACCGGGGCGGTTCTTTGTCCGGGTTTGCCGGACGCAACAGTGTTGGTTTGAGCATGAACGTCCTGTCCGATGACCTGTCTTTTGCTTTGGACACCATGCAAGGCCTGTTGGCGCAACCCTCTTTCCCCGCGGATGAAATAGAACATGAAAAGACCAATATGGCCGCGGACATTGATGCCAGGGATGATGACATCGCTTCGGTCGGTTTTAAAGAATTGCTTCAAACTTTGTATTTGACCCATCCGTTCAGCCGTGATGTTCTGGGCACCAAGGGGTCGGTGCAAAAGATCACCCGTAAAGATGTGGTTGAATATTATCAGCGTTTTGCCCGTGCGGACAATGCGGTGCTTACTGTTTTTGGGGATTTTGATCCCGTGTTTGTGACGCAGGAGATCAGGAAAAAATTTTCCGGTTTATCTAAAGGCAAGCCGTTGCTCAAAGAATTTCAGGAATCGCCTCCCCAAAAGACCCGTGAAAAAACAGTGGCCATGGACAAAGAACAGGCGGTTGTAATGATGGGTTTCCAGGCGCCTGTTTTAAAAGACAAAGACCGCTGGGCCATGGAGGTCATTGATGCGGTGTTAGGCTCCGGTTTGAGCGGACGGCTGTTCGTCAGGGTCAGGGATGAACTGGGCAAGGCCTATACGGTGGGTTCGGATTATATGCCCGGGGTAGATGCCGGCATCCTCTCACTTTTTGTCTTGACGACGGAAGATAAAATTGATAGTGTCAAAGGAATTCTCACCCGGCAGGCGCAGGCCCTCGTCGCCGAGGATGTCACGGATGAGGAAATAAAAAGTGCCAAGGCCTATTTGAAAGGGACGTTCAAGATGGGGCTGGATACCCCGGCGGCTTTGGCGTCATTGACCGCGCTGAACGAACTGTACGGTTTAGGGTATGATTTTCATAAAAATTTTGATGCGCGCATAGATACCGTTACTAAGCAAGACATACGGCGGGTTGCCCGGAAATATTTGGACATCCAAAAGTCCGCCGTCGTGATCGTCAGGAAAAGACCGAACGTATGAGCAAAGAGAAAATTCTGGACCTGGAAGAACTTTTACTGGAGCAATTGAAGGGGAAGATGGCGCTCGTTTTGCCCCAAAGCGAGCGTCAGGAGATTGTGGTGCATGCCCTCAACGCGCTTCTGGGCCAAAAAGATGGCCAGCCGTTCATCGGCCTTTTCCCTTCAAAGAATGAAAAGGGCCATTTTGCCAAAAATTTCCTTTCTTACGGGATCATTGAAGACCTGCTGTGCGACGCCGAGGTGGAGGACATCATCATCAACGGGCTTAAACCCGTTTTTATCCACCACGCCCAGAAAGGGTTCATCACGACCGGGCGCAATTTTGCTTCTTCCAGAGAGCTTCATGTATTCATCCAGAAACTTTTGATCTTTGCCGGACGATCCGGTTACCATAAGATCGCCAATCTGGAATTGCCTAACCTCGCCGGACGCGTCAATATCATTGACGCGCCGCTGGGGCCGCAGTTGACCATCAGCAAGGCCAAGATGGACCCGTTGAGCATCATTGATTTGATCAAACGCGGGACTATGAGTTATGAGGCGGCGGGGCAGTTGTGGCTGTATCTGGAAGGGCTGTCCATCCGGCCGGCCAATATCATCATCGCCGGAGGCCCGGGGACAGGCAAGACCACCTTGCTCAACGCACTGTTGAGTTTTATTCCCACCAAGGACCGTTTGGTCGTCATTGAAGACACGCTGGAATTGAACACTTTTCTGGAAGACAGCTGTTCCCGTCTGGAAACCGACGATGAACTGGACCTTTCGGATCTGGTCAAGAACAGTTTGCGCATGCGTCCCGAGCGCATCATCGTCGGGGAGGTGCGGGGAAAAGAAGCGCGGGACATGATCACGGCCGTCAATATCGGCAAATACTGCATGGGCACGATCCACGCCTTAAGCGCGCGGGAAGCGATCATGCGCCTGCACAATGAACCCATGAACATCCCGGAGTCCCTCATCACTCTCATGGATGTTTTTATCATCCTGAAGCGTTATCACGTGGAGGGCAAGATGTTCCGTGTCGTGGACGAGATCTCGGAAAGTAGCGGGATGGAAAACATGAAGGTGCTTTTGTCGCACGTGTTCAAATACAATTACGACCAGAAGCGGGTGATGCCGGTGTCTCCCAGCACGGTGTACCGCGACCGGCTGGCGCAGGAAAGCGGCATGGCCCCCAGGGACATCATCAATGAAACATGGTTGAGGGGGGCGGTTTTAAAGACCTTGGCCGATCGCGGGGCGCATACCATCACGGAAGTGACCACGTTTTGCCGGCATTACCATGCCGACCCCAGGGATGCCATGGCGAAAATAGGCCTCGACCGGGAGAAGATGTTAAAAGAACTGAAAAATCGCTGAAAGATTTGCGCCTGTAGCTCAACTGGATAGAGCATCAGTCTACGGAACTGAGGGTTAGAGGTTCGACTCCTCTCAGGCGCGTTTTTTGATCCTATGGCTTTACCTGAAAAATCTTCCCATGAACTCTTGACCATCCTCTCCGGGCTTGCCCAGGAATTGGACAGCCCCCTGCAGTCCGTCAGCAAGAGCACGCAGAAACTCATTGATGAATACAAACGCCGTGATTTTGAATACATATCTTATAAGGATTTTACTAAAATCATCACCACTCTCGAACAGATGAATCGCCAGCTCAAACGCTGTTGTGCTACCACCAGCCGTGTGTTGGTTAGATCGTCCACCGGCTCCTGCGCGGTCAATGAGGTCATCAGGGAGATCATTGCTTTGTTAAAGCAGCAGATCGCGGCGGCCAGGATCAAAATATCCCTGCGGCTGGCCAAGGATATCCCGCCTGTCCGTTTAGGGAAGGTCGAATGCCACCAGGTCATCCATAACGTTTTGGTCAATGCCATGCAGGCCATGCCCGCCGGCGGGACAGTGAGGATACGCACGGCCCGGGACCGATCGAATAAAAGAGCGGTGGTCGAGGTCCAGGACGAAGGTGTCGGCATCACCCCGGAACATTTGTCGAAAATTTTTGAACCTTTTTTTACCACCAAGGAACGCGGTTTTGAAAAAAGCGCCGGCCTTGGCCTTTCTGTGGTCCACGCCATCGTTGAGAAAGCGGGGGGTGGCATTCATATTAAAAGCTCTTTGCGCACAGGCACCGTTGTCCGTATCGACCTTCCTTTAGCGGTTATTTTCAAATCCTGATGACCCAACTTGATGAGATGTTCATGCGGGAGGCATTGCGCCAGGCCAAAAAGGCCTATGGGGCCGATGAAGTTCCCGTCGGCGCAGTGATCGTCCATGAGAATAAGATCATTGCCCGGGCCCATAATCAGGTGGAAACGCTCAAAGACCCCACCGCGCATGCCGAAATGATCGCCATCACGCAGGCGACCAGCAGCTTGTCCGCGAAGTGGTTGCGGGAGTGTACCCTCTATGTTACAATCGAGCCCTGTTCGATGTGCGCCGGGGCCCTGGTGCTGGCCCGTTTGAAGCGTTTGTGTTACGGCGCCGAGGACCCCAAAACAGGCGCCTGCGGGTCTTTGATGAACATCGTCCAGCATGAGCGGTTGAACCATCGTGTTGATGTTGTCGGCGGGGTCCTGGCCGGCGAATGCGGTGTCATTGTCAGTGAGTTTTTTGAGAAGAAGCGCAAGGCAAAAGCTGTGCAGGATAATTAGGGAGAGGTGGCAGAGTGGCTGAATGCAATTGCCTGCTAAGCAATTGGCCGGGGTGACCTGGCTCCCGGGTTCGAATCCCGGCCTCTCCGCCATTGGTACCAATTCGAACCCTTGTGCTCATCATCTAAGAGCGCAAGGGTTTCGATCTTTGTATGGGCCACGTAATAAGGTCTGAAATCCTTCTCATGCCCTTCGAACAGGCGGTAATAATCCCCATCCTTGGACAGCACCGGCTCCAGCGTCATTGTGCCCAGAAGTTCCTTGAGGGCCAGGGCAGAGACAACGGTATTTTGGTTCAAGGTCTCCCTTAAGTTAGCCAGACGGTTTTCAACCCATTCTATGGGCGGGGCTTTGAAATTATTGTCCTGTTGGAATTCCAGCGATCCGATATCCTTCTTAATATCGTCTGTTTTCTTTTCCGCCTCAGCCAAAGCATCCGCTACGGTCTTCGATAAGTTCCCGATCTTGATGAAGTTGATATAGTTTTGTATTTCGGTTTGCAGTTTTTGGATTTCGGCCCGACGTTTCTTTAAGGTTTCCGGTGTTTTATTGAGCGTTTCAGCCGCAAGTTTTTCGATATTCGTGAATATGTATTGAAGGTTCTCGGCAGTCAGGATTTGGCTTAATATCTCTTGAGTGACCTTTGTTTCAAGCCGTTTCCTGGGAATAAGAAGCGTATTGTGGCAGGTTTTGCGTTTGGCATTATAACAGCCATAATAACCATCGGATTTGCCGCTGATAAGGACAATAGCCCCATTACAGGCACCACAGTGCATAAGCCCTGAAAAGAGGTGGGTGGGGCTTGTGTGGACATAGCTTTTTTGCTGATAGAAGCCCTTTTTCTTCTTGCTGACCGGCCATGTGCCTTGAAGCTCGTTCCAGCGAGTTTGGGCTTTGTCCCAGGTGTCTTGGTCTAGAATGATCAGGTCTTCCCGGTGAAAGGGAAGGCGTTCTTTTTCCTGGCGCAGTATCGTTTTGCGTCTGCCGGTCATGGGATCCCGTGTCACTTTATATTTACGCCAGTCCCATTTGCCGATATATTTTTCATTTTTGAGTATCCGGGAGACGGTCGACGTGCTCCAGCCGGCTTTACGGCCTTTCTTTGTGGGCACGCCTTCTGAATTAAGGTCAATAACGATCTGGCTTATGGACTTGCCGCCGATAAAGTCCTTGAAGATCCTTTTGATAATTTCAGCCTCTTCAGGATTAATGACGTGGACCTTACCTTCATATTTTGCCTGGCCTTTTTTGTTTAATTTAAGCTCCCCATGCGGCTTGGTGTAATAGCCGTAGACGTTTTCACCGGCGCTAAACCCTCTTAGCTTCTGGCCTTCAAGGCCGCGCATGGTCTTTTTACGCAGATCATCAAGGTAAAGCTCATTGATAAGGCCGCGGATCTGTATGCCCAATTTGGAGTTTTCATCGTCGGTCACAATACCGTCTGAAACAGAGATCAGTTTGACCTGATGGTAGTTAAAACGAAGGACTAGGGTCAGCATTTGGTGATTGCTACGCGAGAGACGGGAAAGGTCGTCAACTACGATGGCCTCAAATTCCTTGTCTTCCATGGCCTTCTCAAGGGCCTGAAGGGCAGGGCGGTTGATCAAGGCGCCAGATATGGCCTGGTCTGTGAAAATGTTCCTATCATCAACGATGATCTCGTGATCATGGCAATACCTTTGGCAGACGCGGATCTGGTCCTCAATGCTCTTCTCGCTTTGATTTTCTGATGAATACCTGGCATAAATGGCGCCGCGCATAGTCATCCTCCAGTGGTGAATATTTCAGGGTTTTCTTTGGCAACGCGGCAGTATTCTTCCGCTAATATCTGGCAGAGGGCATCCAGGACTTTTTGAACAGCAACAGAATCCTTCCAGGACAATTGGCCGGGAGATTGTTTTTGCAGGTCAGGTTTAGACGTGGTCAACATAGATATTGCAATAATTTATTAAGCGGTATATATTAAGTGTCATAAGGTATAAGTTTATCGTAAGTTTGTTATGTCTAAAATATACCTTGAAAGGTATATTAAGTCAAGGAAAATCTTACTTCTATGGATCCCAAAGTTCTCGGTAAAAAGATCAAAGTAGCCAGGGTGGAGCAGGACCTTAATCAAACTGATTTCGCCAAAAAGATAGGCGCGAATCAGAAAAGCGTGTCCCGCTATGAAAATGGTCTTTCTGTACCGACACTTGAAACAATGACTAAGATTGCCAAGGTTTTAGAAAAATCCGTGGATTATTTTCTTTATTGAATGATTCAAAGGGTTGTATGAATCAAAAAAATGCGAAAGATTCGACAAGCGTATTAAGTAATAATGCTATAAATTTTTATACTTACCTAAAGCAGCTTCTCCAAATAAAAAGTCCTGCCGTACGAGATATTCAGCAATATATTGATGTTCTTTGGTTTAACGATATTCCGCATGAAGCGGGGTGTTATTGTGCCGGTTGGAACTACAATCCAGAAGAAAATGATAATATTTGGTTAGAAGTTAAGAAGCAAATCCTTCCTCCTTATCCTCGCGTTCCTCTAAATTGTTTAGAATGGATTGATAAAAAGAGCTTAAGTGATATTAATGGTGTTCCTGTTTTAAAAGAAAAAATCATTAATCCTGAATGGGAGAAAATCAGCTTAGGAGGTGAGGATGAATCATCCCGAGAAGAGAGGCAGACAACAGAGATTATTCAATTTTTAGAACTCAATAATTATCCAGAGTTGAAAACAGCCTGGGATCGTTATATTGAACAAGATTGGAATCCTTGGGCAATCGAATTTAAAAAGAAAAAACGAATTCAAGATATCTATGCCCGTCTTTTTAGTATGTATCAACAGCAGAAATCATTGGGTGAATCTTATGAAGTTGTTTTAGGTTTGGGTTTCTTAACATGGGAAACGCCGAGTCTTCAAAGCATTGCTAGACATATAATTACTGCACAGGTGGATTTGGGTTTTGACGCCGATAAGGGTGATATTTTTGTTAGGCCGAGTGTCGAAGGAGCCAAACTTCAAATAGAAGAAGACATGTTAGAGCCCGATGAGCGGCCCGTTGTAGAAATTCAATTAAACTTGCAGGAAAGATTAAAGCAAGTTTCAAATGAAATATGGGATGCTGGCTTAGTCCAGCCAGTGATTCGTAGTTGGATTCAAGCGTTGCATGCGAACGCGGTATATTCTGATTCTTGGGAACGTAATGGCATAATCAACGAATCCCCAAGCGCTTTTTTTGCTCCTGCTTTAATTCTTCGGAAAAGAACAGCAAGGGGACTTATAGGTTTTATTGATCAGATAATTAGCCAATTAAGCAAAGGGGTAGAAATACCAAAATCTGTAAGAATGTTTGTAGATATATGTGAAGATAAAATCGAAGATTATTCCCAAGAGGCGACAGAAGATTTAAATAAGAGTCTTTCTAATTTTGATGCTGAAAAAGATCAGATATTCTTTCCATTGCCAGCAAATGAAGAACAATTTCAAATAATTAAGGAGTTCAAAAAACATTTAGGGGTTTTAGTGCAAGGACCCCCAGGAACAGGAAAGAGTCATACTATTGCAAATTTAATTTGTCACCTTTTAGCTACAGGCAAGAAAGTTTTAGTTACTAGCCAGACTTCAAGAGCGCTAAAAGTTTTAAAAGACAAGATGCCTAAAGAGATTGCTCCTTTAACAGTAAATTTATTGGGGCATGGTGTGGAAGATTTGCAAAGTCTTGAGTTTTCCGTTGGTGAAATTACTAGGAAGTACAATGCTTGGGATGCAAGAAAAAATCAGCAATTAATTAAAAGCACTCAATCTCAATTAGAGAATGCAAAATTTCAATTACATGAAATAAAAACTGCTTTGCGCGAACTCAGAGAAACAGAAACGTATAAACATTCCATTGTAGATAACAAATATCAGGGTACTGCTCAAGAAATCGCCAATCGGTTGGCTCAAGAGGAGGTGAGTTTAGGTTGGATTGAAGATGCGGTATCCATTGAAACAATTTCTCCAGCAACACCGAGTGAATTATTGGAATTTCTTAGATTGCATCGAAAAATTACTCCTGAGAGAAGGGTCGAGCTTGAAAAAGTTGTTGTACCAGTTTCACAGATTCCGACACAAGATCAATTTGTAAAATTGTTAAGTGATAAAATTTTGTTTAGTAAGAAAGTCGAAGAAGTAAATCAAAAAGTTGAATTTAGAGCGCATATTGACCAATTTAAGAATATTGACAAGAAAAAAAGAGAAAACACTATAAATAATATCAGTCAGTTTATGATTGCAAAAAAAGAGGCTTTAAGAAGACCTTTATCTTGGGTTGGAACCGCTGTTCAAAGTATATTAGGAGAACAAGATCAACCATTAAAAGAGCTATTTAGTACAACAAAAATGTTATTAGAAGGGCTTAATAACAGGGTTCGTCTAGCTGATGAAACTCACCTTGTTATGCCCCAAGGTATCGATTTGGTTGAACTAAAGGCAGTTGCCGAGGACTTAAGAATATTTTTAGAAGCAGGTGGAAAATTAGGGTGGGCCATATTCAAACCTAAGGTAGTTCAAAAAGCCAGACGGATCATGAAAGAGGTCAAAGTTAATGGTAGAGAGTGTGAAACAATAAAAGTTTTGGATCATCTTATAAATCTCATTGAAGTAAGGTTGAGATTGCAGCAATTAGAGAAGGCATGGACTAATAAAATTGATCACTTATCTGGAACTTATTTTAATCAGACGGCCGAAATTTCTGAAAATCTTGAAGCCCTGGAAGTTGTTTTGAAATTAGAGGATTATAAAAATAGGGCGCATCAATCAGTGATTAGTTTAGGTTCCGTATTTTTGCCGAAATGGCAGGATGATGACGAGGTACTTAAATTCTTTAACGCCCTGGAGGCTGCCAAGTCTTTGGATGGACTGCAGAATATTGAAGAATTTATAGAGGATTTAAAAAACAAGATTCGTACGGTTGTTTCCTATCCAGATAGCCATCCCGTTAATGCTGTTTTATTAAATTCAATTGAAAAGGAAGATTGGAGATTGTGGGGTGAAGCATACAATTGTTTAACTATGATTGTTAATGATTGCAGCGATGTTCTCAAATATCAAAACATTCAAGATAAATTGAGGCCACACTTAGAGAATACTTTAGAGAAGTTTTATGAGACTGGTAATGATCAAATTTGGGAAACTAGATTTAAAAATTTTGATTCAACTTGGCTATGGTCGAGGGCTGAGTCATGGTTTAATAATTTTTCTGACCAGTTTGATGAATATGAGTTACAAAACAACTACATTTTTACTACTAGAAAGATTTCTACTTTGGAAGCAGAACTGGCTGCTTTAAAGGCGTGGGAGTATTGTTTTCAGAGAATGACGGAAGAACAAAGACAGCATTTAATGGCTTGGTCTGCTAGCGTCCAAAAGATTGGTAAGGGAACGGGCAAGCGGGCAGAAAAACACAGAAGAGATGCCCAAGAACATATGGAAAAAGCAAGGTCATCTATTCCTGCGTGGGTTATGCCATTATACAGAGTTGCGGAAAGCTTCACTCCTTCTGTAGGGATGTTCGATGTCGTTATTATTGATGAGGCAAGTCAAAGTGGACCGGAAGCACTATTTTTACTTTATATTGCTAAACAATGTATTGTTGTGGGGGATGATCAGCAAATTGCTCCTGAGGGGGTTGGGATAAATCGGGAAAATGTAGATTTATTAATACGTAGGTTCCTTTCCGATATACCCCATGCTGATACTTTTGGTGTTGAAACCAGCTTCTTTACCCATGCTCAAATAAGATTCGGCAATAGAATTGTCCTGAAGGAGCACTTTAGGTGTGTTCCTGAAATAATTCAATTTTCTAATGATTTATGTTATGCGCCTTTAGGGACACCCCTAGTTCCTTTACGTCAGTATCCTCCCAAGAGACTCGAATCAATTAAAACTCATTATTGTCGAGATGGTTTTAGAGAAGGATTTGGGCAGAATGTGAGAAATGTCGCAGAAGCAGAAGAATTGATAAAGCAAATTGTTGAATGCTGTAAGGATCCAAAATATAAAGATAGAACTATGGGGGTAATAAGTTTACAAGGATACACACAAGCAAAATATATTGAAAGAAAACTTGTTGAAGTTATAGGGCCCGAAGAAATCGAGAAGAGGCAGATTATCTGTGGTGACGCCTATGATTTTCAAGGCGATGAAAGAGATGTTATTTTCTTGAGTATGGTCGCTGCAACCAATGAAAGAATTGGCGCATTGACAAAAGATACTGATAAAAGAAGGTTCAATGTTGCTGCGAGCAGAGCTAAGGATCAACTATGGCTGTTTCATTCAATAACTACAAACGATTTGAATCCAAATTGTTTTAGGTACAGACTGCTTAGTTATTGCCAAAGTCCCAGTAGGCAAGTATTAGAATTTGACACAAAGATTTTTGAAAGTAAGTTCCAAAGAGATGTCTATGATCGAATTGTCGCCAGGGGATATAGGGTAATACCTGAATTCAGGGTCGCCAATTACCGGATTGATTTGGTTGTTGAGGGTATAAAGAGCAGATTGGCTGTGGAGTGCGATGGTGATAGGTGGCATGGTCCAGAAAAATATGAAGATGATATGTTGCGTCAAAGAGTTCTTGAGAGGGCCGGTTGGGTTTTTTGGAGAGTTAGGGGTAGTGAATTTTATAGAAACCCTGAACAGGCCTTGGAAGATTTATGGCAAGTTTTGGAGGAATATGAAATACATGGCGCTTATGAGAAAAGAGTGGAAGAAAAGTCTTTAGTTGAGCGTCCGGAAGGTGCTGGGCTTGGTAATCAAAATGTTGCAGGTATTGAAGTTTCATTCAAGTTAGATGAGGATGAACCTCGTTTATCAGCGGCGCTAAATTATTCTAAAGCTATGAGGGTGATTGATCCGTCTAGAGTAGATCAGGTGTATATAAAGGAAGCGGTGATTACTTTATTAAAGGAAGGAAGTCAAGGAATTGATTTGATTGGTGACAAAGTTATTAGACATTTAGAAATTGGTTGCCGTGGTCGGAATAGAGAAAAGGTAAAAAGAAAGATAGTTAGAGTAATCAACGATTTGAAAAGGAATGGTGTCGTTTCAGAATATGTGACAGATAAACGTAAACGATTAAAATTATTAAATTATGAAATTTTTTAGCGTTTTGGTATTAAATGGATGAGCCGATTATTATATCTGGAAAAGACATAGGTGCCCTGGCTTTAAATGCTTTTTGCCCACGTTGTTTTTGGATTCGAATGCGGTGTAATAGAAAACTTCCTTACCAAATTTTTCCTGGGATATTTAGTTCAATTGACAGCTTCACCAAGAAGGTAACAAACATTCATTATGAAAAGAATCTCAGTATTCCAAAATGGCTTCGACCTTTCGATGTCGTCAAGCCAGTTAAATCGCCACACTATTCTAAATTTTATATCATAGATGAAACGACAAATATAAAGCTGTGGGGGACTCCAGATGAAGTTTTCCAGCGTAAAGACGGATCTTTCTTTATTGTAGATTATAAAACTGCTAAATATACTGAAAGTCAAGATGATTTGTTGCCTCTTTATGAAGTTCAATTAAATGCCTACGCATATATTGGAAACCGCAATCAATTCAATCCAGTTTCAGGATTAGGTTTAGTTTATTATGAACCTCAGACCGACCTAACTAGTAGCAATTTAGATTCAATACTCTTAGTTGATGGTTTTCATTTGCCATTTAGGGGAAAACTTCACGCATTACCCCCCAACCCCGATGGTATTATTTCTCCGTTATTGCAAAAAGTACGAACTATCGTTGATTCTGTTAAATCGCCTGATCGCAAATCAAATTGCAAAGATTGTGAGTTGGTCGATCAATTAGCATTGTATTTACGTTAGAATCAATATTTGGGGAACGATATAAGTGAGAAATTTGAAAATTTTTTTAGAAATTAATTAAAGAGCCTTTATTAGATCAAACAACGGCCGTTCTTGTTTTTACAAGTACAATGGGAGGTATTAATTTAAGCGAAAGCAAGTAAGATTTAGAAATATTTATTTTTTTTGGTTGTTAATCTAGTGGTGGTTTTAGGGTAGAATATTCATGCAAGATGGAGAAGGTTGCATGAACCGTACGATTGTAAAGCCGGAAATGTTGCGTTGGGCCTGTGAGCGGGCCGGGCGGAGCATTGATGATTTACGCGGTCGATTCCCCAAAATAGAGATCTGGGGTCGTGGTGAAGCAGGACCGACCTTGAAACAGCTTGAAAGTTTTGCAAAGGCAACTCATACCCCCATCGGATACCTCTTCTTGCAAGTTCCACCAGTTGAGCACATTCCAATCCCTGATTTTAGGACTGTCGGAAATAGTTATATTGCACATCCAAGTCCAGACCTTCTTGATACGGTTTATATTTGTCAGCAGCGTCAGGAATGGTACCGTGAGTTTGTACGTTCTATAGGAGAAAAATCTTTGCCGTTCGTTGCTTCTGTAGCTCCTACAAATGACGTTGAGAAATCTGCAGAGAGCATACGGCACGCGCTTGGATTTGATATCGAGGAGCGCCGCCAAATGTCTACCTGGACCGATGCACTACGTCGTTTCATTGAACAGGCAGACACGCTTGGGATTTTGGTTATGGTTAGCGGTGTTGTGGGAAGCAATACGCGGCGTAAACTTGATCCACAGGAATTTAGGGGTTTTGCCTTAGCTGATGATTTGGCACCACTAGTATTTATTAATGGATCGGATACTAAGGCCGCCCAGATGTTCACGCTTGCGCATGAATTAGCCCATATTTGGCTTGGACAGTCTGCTCTTTCTGATGTACAGGCCGCACAGATACCGGAAAATCAGATTGAGCGTTGGTGTAATTTGGTTGCTGCGGAGCTTCTGGTTCCCCTAACAGTCCTACGAAACGAGTATCAGAAAAGTAATCTGTTGCGTGATGAGATCAGCCGACTGGCACGGTATTTTAAGGTTAGTACGCTGGTCATATTGCGCCGCATTCATGATGCCGGTGGGCTTAAAAAAGAGCAATTCTGGCAGGCCTATCATGAGGAATTAGAGCGACTGTTGGCTTTTCCGGGTGGAAGCGGGGGGAATTTTTATCTGACACAGCCAGCAAGGGTTAGTAAGCGTTTTGCCCGTGCGCTTGTCGCAAGCACGTTGGAAGGCCAGACGCTTTATCGCGACGCATTCCGTATGCTTGGCTTTTCGAAACTTGAAACTTTCCGTAACCTCGGACGAAGTCTGGGGGTGGCTTAATGGCATATCTACTGGACGCTAATGTATTTATCCAAGCCAAAAATCTTCATTATGGGCTTGATTTTTGTCCTGCGTTCTGGGAGTGGCTTATCGTAAATAACGCGGCAAAACGAGTTTTTAGCATTGAAAAAGTTGGCGATGAGATTAACGCCGGGGCAGATGAACTTGCCGCTTGGGCTATGGAGCGCGGTCCTGATTTTTTTCTTAAACCGGATACTGCGATTCTACCCAAGCTTAGCTCAGTCAGTGTTTGGGTAACGGGTCAAAACTACGAGCCTGCCGCCGTAAATACTTTTCTTCAACAAGCAGACTATTATATTGTGGCTCATGCGCTCGCACATGGCCACGTAGTTGTCACACATGAAATAATATCCATTTCAACGAAGAAAATCAAAATCCCCGATGTTTGTATCGGCCTTGGAGTTAAATGCATGACGCCGTACGAAATGCTTCGGCATGAGCGGGCACGTTTTATCCTTGGTTCGCACGTTTAAGATCGAAGTTGCACTGCAGCATGATTAAATAAATATCAATTATTATATTGTTTTATAATCAAATTCCTTGACATTATCAGGATATTTGATAAACTTCCTCTAGATTCAAATACCAAAACGTCCCGGATCCCCGCTGGGCGAAGTTTAAAAAATCCCCATTACCGCATAACAATTCAGTTTAAAGAAGGCCGACATGCTTCGCTTTGCGGAAAACCCGGATATTATTTTTACGGAGATCCTTGATCTTGCCTTTGAAGATGCCCTTGAGTGGGAATTATATTCGAACAAAGCTCTCAAATCCACGATAGCGGAGTTAAAGGAAAAGAATAGATTCCCAGGTTTGTGGCGCTTAACCGATTACCATTATGCTTTGATCTATGGTGTTCTTTCTAACTTTATTGAGGTTCATAACGATTTTGCGAGAGAAACTAGTCAGCCGATCGTGGAATTACAAGATCGCCGGATCTTCAGGATCGATTTTGACGCTTTAATAGACCAGTATTTTTATGATACTGACTTTCTTTTGGACCCCCAGTTAATGTTAAATATGCCCGCGGATCTAAAAGGCCGTTTAGGCCTCAGTGCCGAAACATTCGGCGTGGTGATGGGGCTCAAGCCGCACTCTAAAGAGCTGCAAATTGAGCTTTATGAGGAGGGTGAATTCAAGCCGGCCCTGCCTGGTATAAAACAGCATACTTGGCAGTCTTCTTGTTGATCCTCAATTGTTTTGCGATCTCGCGGTAGGACATGCCCAAAGCATGCAATTCCTTTGCTTTCTGGGAGAACTTCTGATATAAAAGGGGCGGTATCAGAGGTTCAATAATTACTTTTGAGTTGATAATGGATGCGGTTCGAATTGGTTGCAGACGCGTCCGTTTTATTCCCTTCAAGGAGTTTTCATGCGCATGGCCATCACCGGTTCCACCGGGATGATCGGTTCCACGTTGATCTCTTTTTTTCTTTCCAAAGGCCATAGTGTCACCCAGATCACCCGCCAGAGAGTTTTAAAGGGCGCGCATCAAACGCCTTTTTTGACCTGGGACCCCGATGCTGGGCAAATAGATAGCCAGGCGTTGGAAGGTCACGATGCCGTCATTCATTTGGCCGGGGCCAATGTGGGGGAGCGTTGGAGCGAATCTTATAAAAAAGATATTTTGCAGAGCCGGGTGAAGGGAACACGATTATTATGTCAAACCCTGGCCCGATTGAAGGATAAGCCGAAAGTTTTATTATCGGCTTCTGCCGTTGGGTATTACGGCAATCACGCGCCGGATAAGATTTTGGATGAAAACAGTCCCCAGGGGCAGGGGTTTTTGCCCGATGTTTGCCAACAATGGGAAGAAGAGACCAAGGTCGCTAAGGATGCCGGCATACGCGTGGTGAATATGCGCTTCGGCGTGGTGTTAAGTAAAAACGGCGGCGCCCTTGCCAAGATGTGGACGCCGTTTCAAATGGGATTAGGCGGTGTTTTGGGATCGGGCAAACAAATGATGAGTTGGGTCGCCCTGGATGAAATTCCTTTCATCATTGGCCATCTGATGAATAAAGATATTTCCGGTCCCGTGAATCTGGTTTCCCCTCAAGTTGTTTCCAACGCCCAATTCACCAGGGTTTTAGGACAGGTGATCAAGCGTCCGACGATTTTCCACATTCCCGGTTTTATGATACAATTATTATTTGGCGAAATGGGAGAACGCTTGCTGCTGGAAGGCGCGCGCGTGGTCCCCAAACGCCTGCAGGAAACCGGTTATCAATTCCATTATCCGGACTTAAGATCCGCTTTGGAACAGGCGGTCCGATAACATGTCTTATCTTGTTTTAGCCCGCAAATACCGTCCCCAGACCTTTGCCGAGGTCATCGGGCAGGACCACATCACCCAGTTATTGAAAAGGTCCATTGAGTCCAAACGCATTGCCCACGCGTTCTTGTTTTGTGGGCCCCGGGGCATAGGTAAAACTTCATGTGCCCGCATCCTGGCCAAGTCCCTCAATTGCCAGGAAGGGCCGACCTTGACCCCGTGCGGCGAATGTTTTGCCTGCCGCGAAATCACCTCGTCCAACAGTTTTGACGTCATTGAGATCGACGGGGCTTCCAACCGCGGCATTGATGAGATCCGCACTTTACGGGAGAACGTCAAATTCGCGCCTGCCTACGGCCGTTACAAAATTTATATTGTTGATGAAGTGCATATGCTCACCTCCGAGGCCTTCAACGCCTTGCTCAAGACCCTCGAAGAGCCGCCGGAGCACGTCACATTCATTTTTGCCACGACCGAATCCAATAAAGTCCCTTCGACCATCCTTTCGCGCTGCCAGCGTTTTGATTTCAAACGCATTGCCGTTGATGTGATCGCCTCGGCCCTCAAAGACATTTGCGCTAAAGAGAAGTTGAAAATAGACGATGCGGCTTTGTTCGCCATTGCCAAGGCCGCGCAGGGCAGCATGCGCGACGCGCTGAGCATTTTGGACCAGTTGAGCGCCTTGGGGTCCGACGGCATTGACGCCAAGGACGTGTTCTCCATGCTGGGGATGGTCGAGATCGAATTGTTGTTCCAGTTGACCGATGCCTTGGTGGATAAAAATTGCGTATCTGCCCTGAAGGTGTTCCATGAGATCATTGAGCGGGGCAAAGACATCAAGCAATTGGGCAAGGACATGACCGAACATTTCAGGCATATGATGATCATCAAGATCGGCGGGCCTGCTTTGAGCGCCTTGGTGGATTATCCGGCCGCGGTCAAACAGCGTCTGGACCTTCAGGCCCAAAGGACCACCATCAGCGGCATATTAAAGGCGATCGAATTGTTCATCGAGGCGCAGGAAACCGCCCGTGTCATGGAGACCTTGCGCATGCCTTTGGAATTGGCTTTTGCTAAGATGGCGTATGGCGGGCAATCCCAGGCACAGATCCAACCTGTGCCAGTTGTTCCTGTCAAACCGTCTGCGCCGCCTGTGAGTTCAGATATGTCCTTGCAGAGTATTCAGGAACAGTGGAATGCTTTGACCCATGAAGTTTCCCGCCGGAAAATGTCTGTGGCCACGTATTTGCAGGATGGTTTGCCTTACGCGTTTAAGGACGGACAATTGACCATCGCGTTCAATAAGGACCACGCGTTCCAGAAAGAATCTTTGGAAACGAAAGAAAGTTTGGTTTTGCTTGAGAAGGTTTTCAGCGAGAAATTGGGAACCGCGGTGCGCATTGTGTTAAGGATCAGGGACGTGACCGTCCCTAAAAAAGATGAGACGGTGGTGAAGGCGGCTTTGGAGATGTTCGGCGGAGAAGTGGTCAAGGAATGGCACAGTGAATAAGGTCCCGTGTACCCAAAATTGATCGAAAATTTATTGGAGCGTTTGTCGAAATTGCCCGGCGTGGGCCGGCGCAGTGCCGAGCGCATTGTTTTCTGGCTTTTAAGCGAGCCGTCGGAGAACGTGCGCGCCTTGGCTGATGGCATGGTCCGGTTAAAAGAAGGTATGCGTTTTTGCAAGTTGTGCAATCATTTGTCCGAGCAGGAAACATGTTTGGTGTGCGCGGACGTCAGCCGCGACCGCAAGACGATCTGTGTGGTGGAAAGTCCGCAAGACCTGCTGGCCATTGAGCGGACGGGGAGTTTTAGGGGTTTGTATTATGTGCTCCTGGGGAATATTTCACTGGCGGATGGCCGTGGGCCACAGGACCTACAGATCAATAAACTGCTTGGCCGCATCAAAACAGAGGCGATTGGAGAAGTGGTGATCGCGACCGACCCGGACGCCGAGGGTGAGATGACCGCGCTTTATCTGGCCAGGGAGATGAAGCCCCTGGGGGTGAAGGTCAGCCGTATCGGGCTTGGCATCCCGGTGGGCAGCGCGGTGGAGTATGTGGATATGTCGACGCTGACCATGTCGCTCAATTCTCGTAGGGTGGTTGACTTCTAAGTTGATTTCAGTATAATAACCATACTTTTAAACCGTTCTTTGATTCCCCTGTAGCTCAGTTGGTAGAGCAAGTGGCTGTTCGCGAGCGAGTGACTCTTGTGAACTCCTTTAGTGAGAGGAGCGAGCGTCAAAAAAGTTAGCAGCCTTCAGCGGAAACGCTGAAGTGACAAGCGGGCTAAGTCAGGGAAATCCCGATGGTATATCGGGACAATCCTGAGCTAGCATCTATGGCAGGTCGTCATAGAGGGCAAGTGCAGAGACTTTACACCCGCCACCCTCAGGTCATTGTTTGACCGGGTGAAGAGAAAGTCCGACTCTCCGGGTAACCGGAGTCAGATCGTAACCACTGGGTCCGAGGTTCGAGTCCTCGCGGGGGAGTTTTTTCAGTTAAAAGCCCTGAACTTAAAAATTTAGGGCTTTTTTTATTGCTTAACAGCTCAAATATAATAAGTTATAATTTCTATAATAAAAATTTGTAAAGTTCGGATTTTAAATTGACCCCCCAATCACTCCTAAAAATGGTCAAGACAGATTTCGCAATGGTGCTGTTGCTTTTTTTTATTTCCGGTTGCACGACCGTGCGACATGCGCCACCTGATGATGTATCAGAGCGCGCCACTGTTTCCGGGATGCAGGATATCCGGGCTTTCGGGGGCAGGCCAAACGATGTCTTCATCAAAGATTTAATGGGATTATTGGAAAAGGAACAAAAAAAAGAGGCGTTCTCCCGTAAATTTTCAAAAACTTATACCTCACTGGCCATATCCGGAGGAGCTGAAAATGCTGCTTATGGGGCGGGATTACTGAATGGGTGGTCACAATCAGGTTCTCGTCCCGCCTTTGATGCTGTCACTGGTATAAGCGCCGGGGCCATTATTGCACCATTTGCCTTTGCCGGAAGTAAGTACGATGAAAAGTTAAAGAAATTGTTTACGCATTATTCCACAAAAGACATCCTTCGCAGAAAAGGTCTTTTGCCGACCCTTTTAGGTAATTCCATAGCCAGCGCCCTGCCGCTAAAACGCTTGATCGATCAGAATATCGATGAAGATTTATTGAGGGATATCGCCCAAGCTTATAGAGAAGGTCGCAGGCTTTATGCGGGCACGACCGAATTGGATTCACGAAAACTGGTCATCTGGAACATGGGAAAGATAGCCTCTGTGGGCAATGACAGTGCCTTACGGTTATTCCGCAAGATCATTCTGGCATCGGCATCCATACCAGGCGTTTTTCCACCAGTGTATATCAATGTCGAGTTCAACAACAAGGTCTATGATGAAATGCATGTCGATGGGGGGATCTCCAAGAACGTATTTTTTATTTTTGATTTCTCGGAAGGATTGGACAAAATGGCCATAGAAAAGGGCATCGACTTTTATGGTATCAAACGGGAGCTATACGTTATTCTTAACGGTTACGCTAAAACATTTTGGAAAGAGGTTCCCAATACTCTCCCTGCCATCGCCCAGCAAACCTACGATTTAATGGCCACCGCTAAATCCATAGGTGACATTTATCAATTATACAGTTTTACAAACGCAGATCGCAGTGATTTCAATCTTGCCTATATTCCTTCAGATCCGCCGCCAAAGCAAAAAGAGTTTTTTGATCCCATTGAAATGCGTAGACTTTTTGACCTTGGTTTTAAAGAGGCGGTCCATGGGTATGATTGGAAGAAATATCCACCAGGTTTAAATAAGAAATGGGAGGACAAAAAGACCGTAATCCCGGAGTATTACTTTTTATGACAGCCGGGCAGTAAATATTTTATTAACCGTTAGAGAGGAGGACGTATGCAATACATAGTCTTATTGGGGAGAATTCTGTATTCGTTTATTTTTATCTTTTCTTCGTTCCGTCATTTTTCTAAAACAGTCATTGACTATGCAGCCTCGCAAGGTGTGATGATGCCTTCAATTCTTGTTCCATTCTCGGGCATTATGGCATTTTTAGGAGGATTGAGTATTCTCCTGGGGTATAAGGCGCGTTGGGGTGCCTTGTTATTGGTATTGTTTTTGGTCCCTGTGACCTACATGATGCATAATTTCTGGGCTGTCAGTGACCCTATGGCCCAACAAATGCAAATGGCCATGTTTATGAAAAATGTTTCGATGTTGGGAGCGGCACTACTGATCGTTTATTTTGGTACGGGGCCTTTAAGTTTGGATAAAGATAAAAGTACATAAAGGAAATATCTATATTGCATAACCAGTTGCAAAACTCGCCCACTTGGGGGAGCCATATAATAAAAAGCCGCTCTTTTTAGGGCGGCTTTTTTGTTTAGGGTAGATTTAATTTGACCGTTTTTCCCGCGGGCGTTACCATGAGGATAGTTCTGCACAAAAGGATGCGTGGGTTAACATGACCAGGATACATCGTATTTTTAACACCATTGACCCCATCATCGCCGGATGGATGAATCGTCACGGTCCTCTGTTCTTGCGGATCTCCATGGGGATCATTTTTATCTGGTTCGGATTGCTTAAGGTGTTTGGGCATAGTCCTGTCAATGACCTGGTGACGCGGACGGTTTATTGGTTTGATCCGGCGATCTTCATCCCTGTTTTGGGCTGGTGGGAAACCTTGATCGGGGTATGTTTTTTATTCCACCGTTTCATTCGGATCGCCCTGTTTCTTTTATTTCTACAGATCGGGGGCACGTTCTTGCCGTTGGTGATCCTGCCTGACGTATGTTTTCAAAAAGCCCCTTTTATTTTAACGATGGAAGGGCAGTATATTGTCAAGAATCTGCTGATCATCAGCGCGGCGATCGTGATCGGCGGCACCGTTCATCGCAAGTGATGGCTAAAGTGAACCTTCCTGTTTTATCCGCAGACGGCCGGCTTTTGTTTTTGACCCGTATCCTGCGGCTGTTCGGTTACGGGGCGGTGTCTGTTATTCTTGTTATTTATCTGGCGTATCTTGGTTTGAGCCAGCAGCAGATCGGCTGGCTTCTGGCATTGACCTTGGTCGGCGACGCGGTGATCTCTTTGGGAATCTCTTTGATCGCCGATTCCGCGGGCCGACGCCGCATGCTCCGTGTGGGGGCATTGTTGATGATGTTTGCCGGCATCTTGTTTGCTTTGACCGACAATTTTGTTTTTTTGCTTTTGGCCGCGATCATCGGAGTGATCAGCCCCAGCGGCAATGAAGTGGGGCCGTTTTTGGCCATTGAGCAGGCGTCTTTATCTCACATTGTTGCCGATGACAAACGGACCGGTGTTTTTGCCTGGTACAATTTAGCAGGTTTCGGCGCCACCGCCCTGGGGGCATTATCAGTCGGGGCCTTATTTAAAATACTTTCCGGCGTTGGGATCAATCTTCTGGTTGGTTATAAGATGATCCTGGTGATCTATGCATTGACGGGGCTGGCATTGTGGTTTTTGTTCGGTCAGGTCTCCGATAAAGTGGAAGTCAGCCCAACTCCACGGTCCCTGAATTTGGCCTTGCTTGCCAACAGCCGTTTGGGGATCCATCGGTCCCGGGCAATGGTCTTGCGGTTATCGGCGCTCTTTGCATTGGATGCCTTTGGAGGCGGTTTTATCCTGCAGAGTTTGCTGGCGTATTGGTTTCATCTGCGTTTTGGCGCTGATATGATGGTTTTGGGCGGCATATTTTTTGGCGCCAACCTTTTGGCCGGGATCTCTTCACTTTTAGCCGCGCGGCTGGCCAAACGCTTTGGACTTGTTAATACGATGGTTTTCACGCATTTGCCTTCCAATGTTTTGTTGATCCTGATCGTGTTCATGCCGGATTTGACCTGGGCGGTGATCGTTTTTCTTGTGCGCTGCACCATTTCCCAGATGGATGTGCCGACGCGTCAGGCGTATGTGATGGCGGTTGTAACACCCTCGGAGCGCTCGGCCGCGGGCGGGATCGCTAATGTCGCGCGCACGCTGGGGACATCCGCGGCACCGCTTTTGGCAGGGCCGCTATTGGCCAACCCGGCGCTTGTCGGCGTGCCCATTATTCTGGCCGGCGGGTTAAAGATCGTTTATGATCTATTGCTGTTCCGGGATTTTAGGAAAATTAAACCGTCTGAGGAGCTTCTTAGAAATAAGTTGTAGAATGCTTGTCAGTAAGGATGATTTGTTTTATAATTCCTTTAAGTGCCGTGAATAGTGGATAAAAAGGGGGGGAACGTGGAAAATAAGAAGATCGATACGGTGTTTGGTTTGTGGGTGATCGTTTTTCTTGCAGTTGCCATTCTTGTGACCAATGATGGCAATACCAGAAGGGTCAATGATCAGAAAGACCACGAAGCCGCAATGAGTAATTTATTGCAGCGGAAAAATGACAAGATAAAAATGCTTTCCGTGCAATTGGCGGCGAAAGAAAAAGAAACCGAAAATTTGCAAAAAGCGTTAACGAACGCCAAAAATGATCTCGAGGCGCTCACCAAGAAATTGGCTGAAGTGAGCCCGGTCCCTGCGCCCGCGGCCGTGGCAAAATAAGGCGTTTTAGGACATCTCTCTTATAAAAATCCCGCCAAAATCCGGCGGGGTTTTTTTGTTATTGACAGTTTTTATCAGAGATGGATAATAATGACCCTTTATAAACCGATGGAAGCCTGCCTGCCGGCAGGCAGGGAGGTGCGGCATGAGACTCACCAGGAAAACAAACAGCAGAAAAGCCGTCAGCAAAGCCATTGCCAAACAGGAATTTGAAACACAAAAAGCAACTCCCCATGCACAGTTGGCTGGCGAGCAGGTCCAGGACATCATTCGTCTGAAAGCCTACGAGCTTTATATGCAGCGGGGCTGCCAGAGTGGCAGTGACCTTCAGGATTGGCTGGCCGCGGAACATTTGGTTTTGCAGGCCCGTTCTAACTAAAGCCCTTACGTCCAAATGATGGCATAAAGATCCCTTCAGAGATTTTTGACGGGATTTTTTTGTTTCTTGTCATTGTTTTAAATCCTTGCCAAAACAGGGGTCAGTAGTTAAAATAACGGCGAAATGTTCAAAAATAAATTACCCATTGACCCGAAGAAACTCTTGCGCAACAAGAGGGTGGTCGAAGAGATCAGCCGGCACAAATGGCTGGAAAGCGAGATCGCCGGCTATGACATCGGTTTTGAAGCCGCCGCGGAGGATTGGCTGAAAAACCATGCCGCGGCCTGGGTCGCGTATCACATGTCCCCCCCAAAAACCGCAGGGAAAAGATCAAAATAGAACCTTTATGTCTTATGAATTAAAAAAATTGTCTGGCTTTTCCGGACGTCCGGGGCCTTTGCTTTTGGTCATCATGGATGGCATCGGCATCGGCAAACGCGATGACAGCGACGGTGTTTTTCTGGCTAAAACGCCGTGTTTGGACGGGTTGATGCAGTCCAAATTGTACACGCAGTTGAAAGCCCACGGCACTGCCGTCGGCATGCCTTCTGATGACGACATGGGCAATAGTGAAGTGGGACATAATGCCCTGGGCGCGGGCCGTGTTTTTGACCAGGGGGCCAAACTCGTCCAAAAGTCCATTGACAGCGGCGCTATTTTTCAGACCAAATTGTGGAAAGATCTGGTTGAACGGGTCAAGGGCGAGAACAAGATATTCCATTTTATAGGGCTTTTGTCCGACGGCAACGTGCACGCGCATATCGACCAGTTATTGGCCATGGTCCGCCGCTGTGCCCAGGACGGCGTCAAACGCGTGCGCATTCATGCGCTTTTAGACGGGCGCGACGTTTATGAGAAAAGCGCTTTGACCTATATTGAAAAGACCGAAGGCCTTCTCAAGGAGATCAATGCGTCCAAGGGCCATGATTACCGCATCGCTTCCGGCGGGGGGCGCATGGTCACTACCATGGACCGCTACAATGCCGACTGGACCATTGTCGAGCGCGGCTGGAAAGCGCATGTTTTGGGCAAAGGCCGGCGTTTCGCCTCTGCGGCCGAGGCGGTGCAAACCTGCTATAACGAAGACCCTGCCATCACCGACCAGTATCTGGATCCTTTCGTCATTGAAGACGACGGCTCTCCGGTCGGGACCATTGAGGATGGCGATTCCGTCGTGTTTTTTAACTTCCGCGGGGACAGGGCCATTGAACTGTCCATGGCCTTCGAGCAAAAGGATTTCAATAAGTTTGACCGTGTGCGCGTGCCGGACGTGCTTTTTGCCGGCATGATGCAATACGACGGGGACCTGCATATTCCGAAAAATTTCCTCGTTGATCCACCGCAGATCGATGGTCCCGTCGGTGTTTATATGTGCGCCAACGGCATTACCTCGTTCGCCCTTTCTGAAACGCAAAAATACGGCCACGTGACCTATTTCTGGAACGGCAATAAAAGCGGCTATGTCGATAACAAACTCGAAACCTACGTCGAGATCCTTTCGGACAAGGTCCGTTTTGACCAGGCGCCGAAGATGAAAGCGGCCGAGATCACCGAAAAGACCATTGAATTGCTCCGGTCCGGCCGATACAGGTTCGGACGCATCAATTTTCCGAACGGCGACATGGTCGGCCATACGGGCGTGCCGCAGGCCATCATCATTGCCGTTGAGGCGGTGGACCAGGGGTTGGCCGAACTTTTGACTGTTATCAAGGAATTGAACGGCATGGCCATGGTCCTGGCGGACCACGGCAACGCAGATGAGATGTTCATTATCAAGGATGGTAAGAAACAGGTGAGTACGGCGCACTCGCTTAACCCCGTGCCTTGCGCCATCGTGGATGCCCAATACGACGGCGAATACGAAATGGCGCATTTGCCCCAACAGGGGCTGGCCAATGTTGCCGCCACTTTATTGAATTTGCTGGGGTATGAGGCCCCCGGGGATTATGCCCCGTCCCTGATCAAATTCACGCGTTAAGAGGGAACATGGTCCGTAAGGAAGATGTTGTTGAGACGTTCGTGCGTTCTTCCGGGCCCGGTGGACAGAACGTCAACAAGGTCGCCACCTGTGTCCAGTTGTGGCATCGGCCGACGGGGATCAGGGTCAAATGCCAGAAATACCGTTTTCAGCATCTCAACCGCCAGGAGGCATGGAACTTGCTGGCGCGTGCCGTTGAAAAAAAGTTTGAACAGGAAGATCAGCAGTTTAGGCAGATCCAGGCGAAAAAACGCCGACAGGACCGCAGGCGTTCGCGGGCGGCCAAAGAGCGCATGCTGGAAGGAAAAAAGAGACACGCGAAGAAAAAACAACAGCGGAGAAAAAATGCCTTCGAATAAAAGATCGGGCAGTGGGATGGTGGACATCAGCCCTAAAGACGTTACACTGCGCCGGGCCATGGCGCAAGGCGTTATCACTTTTTTGCCTGCCGCGTTCAAAGCCCTGATCACCGGCCGATCGCCCAAAGGCGATGTTTTAGAAACAGCAAGGATCGCGGGCATCATGGCCGCGAAATCCGCGCCGGCCCTCATTCCTTTATGCCATCCGCTGGTCCTGGAGAAAGTCAAAGTTGAATGTACGCCTTTAAAAAATAAATATGAGATCCTTGTCACAGCCGAGGTTTTGTGTTCTGGAAAAACCGGGGTTGAAATGGAAGCCCTGGCTGCGGTGTCCGTTGCCTGCCTGACCATTTATGACATGATGAAATGGGCGGGGCAGGACATGGTCATTTCCGGTATCCGTTTGATGCATAAAAGCGGCGGCAAAAGCGGCACTTTCGACAGAGGATAAAGCGTGACAATATCGTCGCCCGCGCTTTGGGTTGTTTTTAACGTTTTTGTGGTCCTGTTGCTTGTGTTGGACGCTTGTGTTTTAAGTCCGCGGGACAGCCCGATCAAGGTTCGCAGGGCCGTGCTTTTAAGCGTGTTTTGGGTCTTGCTGGCTGTTTTTTTTAACATCGGTATTTATTTTTGGCTTGGCTCCCAAAGGGCGTTGGAGTTTTTGACCGGGTATGTGATCGAGCAGTCCTTAAGCGTTGATAATTTGTTCGTTTTTCTGTTCATTTTTTCCTATTTTAAAGTGCCGCCGGTTTATCAGCACCGGGTGCTTTTGTGGGGGATCATCGGGGCGCAGGTCATGCGCGCCGTTTTTATTCTGGCCGGCATCGCTCTTTTAAAACAATTCAATTGGCTGATGTATGCCTTCGGCGCTTTCCTGGCCTTTTCCGGGTTTAAACTGTTTTTTGAAGAAGGAAAAGAGGTGGATCCGGAAAAAGGCCTTGTCATCCGCGTTTTCCGCCGTTTTTTCCCGGTGACAAAGGGTTACATCGGCGGGGCTTTCGGGACCATGCTCAACGGTGTCTGGCATGCCACGCCTTTGCTGGTTGTCCTGATCGTTCTTGAGACCGCGGACATCATCTTTGCCATCGATTCCATCCCGGCTGTTCTGGCGGTCACCAAAGACCCGTTCATCGCGTATTCGTCCAATATCTTTGCCATTCTGGGCTTAAGGGCCATGTATTTCGTGCTCGCCGGGGTCATGGGGCTTTTTCATCACCTGCATTATGGTCTTGGCGTTGTCCTGGTGTTTGTCGGCATCAAGATGCTGATTGCGCATTTTGTGGAGATCCCCGTTCTTTTGGTCCTTGGGTTCATTGCCGTTGTTGTTTTTATTTCCATCATCATTTCTTTGCTGTTTCCCGTGCGCCCCAAAATATGAAGAAAATTGCCGTTATTTTATCTATTAGCAGCGATATCGGCGCGCATTTAGCCAAAAAATATTTGCGGCGCGGTTTTGTGGTCGCGGGCACCTATCGGACCAAAATTCACGTCCAGGACCTCCGAGGTCTGCCGGATTGCTTTTTGTTCAAATGCGATCTTGGCAAGCGCGTGGATCTGGATCGTTTTGTCAGGCAGATCAGGAACAAGAAGTTGATATGGGATGTTTTCATATCCTGCGCCGGTCATCCTTTACCGGTGATGCCATTTTTTGAATGCGATTTCAACGAGTGGGGGAATTCCGTCGGTGTTAATGCCATCGAACAGTTACGCGCCCTGCATATGCTCTACCCTTATCGCAATCGCAAGAAAGCGGACGTGGTTTTTTTTGCCGGCGGCGGGATGAACGGGAGCGTTGTTAATTTTTCGGCCTATACCATCTCAAAGATCATGCTGGCTAAAATGTGCGAATTCCTGGACGCGGAGAATAAAGACCTGAACGTATTCATCGTCGGTCCCGGGTGGACAAAGACAAAGATCCATCATACGATCTTGTCTGACAAGCGCACCGTCAA
>Ga0209515_10002660_pt1 | contig 27008 bp, 28 predicted proteins | sample Subgroupgradi54m_FD_187454 | JGI IMG/M metagenome (GOLD analysis project Ga0209515, IMG submission 187454) | Subsurface groundwater microbial communities from S. Glens Falls, New York, USA - GMW60B uncontaminated upgradient, 5.4 m (SPAdes)... ... | reverse complement strand
GTAATGTCCACATCTTGGTTTCTCCTTTGGTTTATCTTCCTGTCGTTCTTCCACGCTGCCCACGTATCCAGAGTCAGTTTCGGAGATCACGGAATATGTCGTCGATCCGATGCCTTCCCATCCTGAATGGGTTCTGTTGTCTGGTCATCTTGGTGAGTTGACACACCCACCACAGCCCCATCACGCCTGTCCCGCAGACGAACCCTCCCAGGAAAAGCGTCAGGCCCAGTAAGGTCAATGTCTCTGCGTCCATCACTTCGCCTCGTTCCAGCCTGTGTCGTTCAGGGTTTGGTGGGTGATCTTCATCACAATTTTTCGTTCCCTGATGGCAGGGCAGTGACGGCAGCACTCAGTTTCCGTCTCAATCACCGTCCCGTCCGGTTCGTTGCAGCCGGCCGTCCCTTTTCGCTCCCAGCAGTGCTCGTTGCCGCCCAAGACACACAGAGTCATTTTGCTCACCAGGGGAACCGCTTGTACCAGCTCGGGGGTTTTTCGCCGTGGCGGACCAATTCTTCACTCTCGAAGCGGTACATATCCCGCATCTTCCGCATGAGGTCTGGTCGGTCTTTGAGTGGCTCGCCATCACCCGATGACCAGAATTGGAAGTTGTTCTTGCCTTTGTCGATACAGGTCTTGATGCAGCCTGCCACCGCATCCGCCACATCCTTACTGGCCCTGATGACCCCGCCTTCCGCCGAGGCGTAGCGGCTACCATAGTCAGGATGGTCAACCTTTCCCCGATTGGTCACAATGAGTTCCTCAAGTTCGCGGATGAGAGTCGGGTGGTAGTACGCTTCGAGGATGCCCCGGTAGATCAGGGATTTCAGCGTGTCGTAGGCGGAGTTGTTACGGTCGACACTCAACTCTTCCGCTTGGGCGCCGTCTTTGCGCAGGAGCTGGATAGAGTCGGTGGACTGCCAGCCGTCAAACGTCACCTGCTGGATGGAGAACTTCAGCTCGTGTTTGAGCCGTTTGATGAACTCACGGATTTCGTCGAAGATGATCTCTCCGCCTGGTGCCGCTTTAATCTGTAGCACCAGGTCCACGACCACCCCGAGCTCCCGTCGGCCCAACGCACCACTCAGGTCGTAGTTCTCATATCGTTTCACGGCCTCAATCAGGCTTGGGGGAAGGGTGACGGGCATATCCCGCTTGAAATGTCCCATTGCCAGCCCACAGGCATCCCCCTTGCCGTCCTTGTCCTTGGCCAGGTCGACGTGGATGAAGTACGCCGTATTGGGCTCGGGCTTGAACCACTCCTTGAACTGCACCCCGCGCAGATTGATGATCCGCCAGAGGTCACCGATAATCGGACTCTGCCTACCAGCCGCGTTGATCACCTCGGCAATCCGGCCTTTGAACTTGATGTAGCCGCCTTCGGAGGTGCTACCCAGGCACTCATAGACCCGCTGCGAGCCTTCGGGGTCGCGGGTGTACTCGTCCACAAAATCTTCCTTTTTTCTGAACTTATTGACCTCCCAGGTGGCAGCCCGGGTCCGGTAGGTCTTGGGTTCATAGACCGCCTCGTCGTAGCGGATCATCATGTAGTCGGTGTCATTCCGTTTGTAGGAGAGCAGGAGCAGCTTCCTGTGCTGCGGGAAGCGGGAGGCGCAGGTGCTCCGCAGGGCGGCGTACAGCTCCCGGGCCTTGGCCGGGTCAAAGCCCGCAATCTCATCGAAGATGACAAAGAACAGGTTGAGTCCTTCTCCGGTGTACTCTTCACTATCCAGTGAATAGGCGGTGATGTTCTTGGGGAACTTGATCTCCCGCGTCAGGATGTCTTTCTTGAGATTCAACCCCTGTTCCTCAAACCAGTTCTTGCCCGTGATGGGGTTGATGGTGTTTTTCACCATCTGCCTGAAGTATTTGAAGAACACCGCCTTGGCCAGGTGGGCGTTGATGCACACATTGGCGACTTCGATCTTGTCTTCCAGCCGTGAGCGATATTCAGGCGCGGCTGCCCACTTGAAGTACGCGGCCGGATCTCTCATGCACAGCAGCTTGTAGCAGACGTAGGTCAGAATCTTGGCTGCCGTCCGGTCCTTGCCGCTGCCCTTGCCCCACAAGGCGACCCCTTCGGTGTAGCCGGTATCCCACTGCCCGGGATCGGTGCCCAGCATGGCGTCCACAAATTCCTGCTGAATGGGAAAGAACGGCTCCTTCACAAATGTCTCGAAGAACGTGCGCGTATCAACAGGCTCTTCTTCCCAGATATCGTTTGGATCGAATGGCGAAGATTCTGGCTGGATGGCGTCCGGCTCAGGTTCATTCGGTTCGGTTTTCTTCCTCCGTGCCTCCACCCCCAAACGCCCACTTCTGAACGCCTCATGGAACTCGCACAAAGAGCCGTTGGTTTCTTTCTGGCAGTAGATCCAATGCGCCGCCTCACTCGTGTCCTTGTTGGCAGGAATCCAGGTCCGAAAATTACAGGTTCGTCCAGGCGGTTTTGGCGTCAGAGGACATTTCTGAAATGGCATCAGAGTGTGATTCCGTGATGGCTGGCGATGACCTTGATGAGTTCAATGGCGTTTTTCAGGCCAAGCCGGAAGATCAGCTCAATGAACTGCCTGTCGCTCAGGTCCCTGGTGAAAATCCTGGCCACCTGGTAATGGACAGCCTCCTGCCCGTCCAGGAGCGCCTCAAGCTGGATCCTGACCAGCTCATGGCGAATCCCGATCTCACCGCCCAGGCGGTTGCGCAGGCTGGTCAGGTCGGCTTCAATGCGGGCCTTGGTCTGGGTGTCCATCGGGGCTGCCATTATCCCTCCACCCTTCGCCTTTTCAGACCGCCCTTTTTAACCTATTTCGCCGCTGGTCTTGCCTTTGGCTGTACGCTGGCTTTGACCAGCTTCGACAACTCTTTGCGGATCAGCACCTTGAGCCGCTTCCTGGCCCGGTCAATGTATTTGGCCGCCATGCGCTGGGAGGACAGCCCAAGTTCCTGGGCAATCTCCGGCTGGCTCCTGGCTTCCTTGCCGATGCCGTAGTATTTCTTCAGCGCCAGCTGTTGCATCAGGCTCAGTTTCGGCAGGCAGTTGTGCAGTGCCTGCGTGAAGAGCTGTATCCTAGGGCTGGGTTTCATGCGCTGGTAGTCCGCGGGCAGTCGTTCGGCCAGGAATTCCAGCTTGCGTGGGCTGACCAGGATCTCGGAGTGAGAGCGGCTACCCGACTCGTCCATCTGGGAGCGCAGGTATTTCTCCCACGCCTCCTTGAGCTGCTCGGGCGGCAGGTCATCGGGTGGACGCTGTACTTCGTCTTGTTCTCGTTTCTGATTATTGCGTTCCATCGTGGATCGTCCGCGTTGCTGACTACAACAAAAGACCGAGAGCATGACCCTTTCGGGCCACACTCTCGGTCATTCACCGCCAAGTGCGGGCCTTACCTGTTCCTAGCTTGTCACCTTAAGTATACCGTCGACACCTCATGATGCGAAGGGCTCACCTGGTTCTACAAAAAACGCTCGGGCTGGCTTGAGAACTGCCCTAGGAGAGTTACCCTGGGGTTTTATGTCGGGGAGGCCGATCCCAGTAGGGACTGCGGCATTTCGGACATCGGACGGGTCTGCCGGGCTTGCGGGGAAACCAGCGCACTCCGCATCGCAGACACTTCATTTCCTCGATCGTGGGCTTTGCCATTCTGTACTATGGATACCATGTCTGGTATCCAGTTGTCAAGCTGCATGTGACAGCGACACCAACAGTAGTGGTGTATTCTCTGACGCGGATCTTCGCGGGTGATCTCCAGCCAGGGACACCGCTCACACCGCAACAGGTAGCGAACCTCCCCGGTGGCCCGCTGAAACCGCTTGAGGCTCAGCTTATGCTTGAACCAGCACCGCCAGTTTGCTTCCCTTGTCTCGGTCATCCTGGTATCCCTCTCTACATATATGGATACCATATATGGATACCATTTGTCAAGGGTCCAAGCCGATTTTCCACGTCCTTGCTGTTAGGCCGCCACCGTTGGCCCGGGTCGGAAACCTGAACTTTCTCGTGGTTATCTCAGACGGGGTTTGCTACGCTGAAGGGTAGAGACCCATGCCATGCAGTGGCAAGCCATCGGTCAACGTTTCAAGGAAGAACTCAGAGTCTATCGGCTGGTGCTCCAGGATCACCGTACACCCAAACTAGCCAAGTGGCTGCTGGGAATTGCCGTCGCGTATGCCCTGTCGCCCATTGACCTCATCCCGGATTTCATTCCAGTCCTCGGGCACATCGACGATCTCATCATTATCCCGGTGCTGGTGATCGTCGCACTGAAGTTGATTCCGTCATCAGTTGTGGAGGATTGTCGGGCGAAGGCGCGGTCCATGTAACTGTTCAGGAACTCACCTGGGCTGCCTCAGGATCGCGCTTCGCCGCCAAGAGTGGCCATGTCGTGGGGATTCGACCATCGTAGACTTCCGTCCCAAGAAATTCGACCAGCTTCTGCCGATGGCACTTCAGGGTCGGTTTCACCCCCCGCAGCTCCCAGTTGATTACCGTATCCTGAGTGGTGCCAATGAGGGCGGCCAGGTCTTTGATCATCAGCTCCCTGTCCATACGGGTCTTGCGCAGGAGCTGCCCAAACGACTGCGGTTCTTTATGATAGGTAGGGTCAAGTTCAAGGCGGTTGATTTCAAGCTGCAATGTACATAGAAACTTGTCTAGGTAAAAGTTGCCATTCTGTACTGAAGGGATGCCCGTGCGGCTTCTTGACCGATGCGCACCATCCCTGCCGCTGCACGTCCCCGAAGGTCCAGCAGTATCTGGCGAGAATCTCGGGGCCCTTGCTGGACCGCATCGACCTGCACATCGAGGTGCCCGCCGTGCCCTTTCAGACGCTCACCCAGTCGCAGGACGGCGAACCCTCGGCGGCTATCAAATCGCGCATCGTGACGGCCCGCCGGCGACAGCAGCGGCGCTTCCGCACCTCAGGCCTCTTCACCAACGCGCACATGCGCCACCGGCAGCTCAAGGAGTGCTGTCCGATGACGGAGGCCGCCACGGACCTGTTCAAGACCGCGATGGAGGAGCTGCAATTCTCCGCCCGCTCCTACGACAAGATTTTGAAAGTCGCCCGCACGATCAGCGACCTCGCCGATCAGGACGTCCTGCAAACCGCGCACCTCGCGGAAGCCATCCAGTACCGCTCCCTCGACCGGCAGCTCTGGGTCTGACCGCACAGCACAACGCCCGCTCAGCGCTGAGCGGGCGCCATGCTCCGTGCCGACATTGCGGGTGATATTCACCTATGCGACACACAGCCGCGGTGGGCGCGGGCAGACACCCTACGTACAGCAGACAAACCCTCGCTCGGCCTACGGGGTCACTGCCCTCCCCTTGTTAGAGGCCTGGCGATGAGAGGTTTGCCCAGCCAGCGGCGTCAGATCACCGCGAGCGTGACGGGCAGAGGTGGTTAAAATGGCAGGACGGACTCCAGCACCAGCGTAGCTCCTGCGTGGACTTTTGTTTTCGACGGGTCGAACTGGGTAATCCCACCGCCAGTAATGCTGACATCAGCGGCTAGTTGGTTGAAGTAGACGATCTTGCTCCCGCTGAACGAATAGGTGCTCGGAGTACCGTCAAGACCAGTCGGATCCGTATAGGAAGACCAATCGATCCCCGTACCTACAAAGGGGCCACCCGACACGGCCTGGATGCCCAGCGGATACCCTGGCTTTGCCTCGACGGACACCTGTCCGCTCCAGCTCACCTGGTAGATGCCCGGGTATGGCAGCGTGACCGTGAGCCACAGGCACCCGGAACTGCTGGTCCCAACCTGGGAATGCGGCGTGCATAACCCTCCGGCCCCGCCTCCGATCACGTATTGGAACGACGAGTTAAAGTGGAAATCGGCCGGCAAGGTCCGTTTGGCCACCAACTGGTTCATCGCTTGCGCCAGCGTGCGCCATTCGCCGTTGGCAAATAGATACAATTTGCCGCCCGCCTGGTTGAAGTACAGCATTCCCTCAGCCGGTTGAGGGGGAGGAACGGCCTGCGGCACCAGCGCGAGCGTGTCGGTCAGCGTCGTGCCGCCGACCTCCAGCTTCGTGCCTGGCAGCGTGGCGCCGGGGGTGGCGGTTCCGATGCCGACGGTTCCCTCAACCAATAACCCATTCGCTGGAGCGGGCGTGGCGCTGTTCCCGGCATAGGCCGCACCCACCACCATTCCTCCAGCGACATCAATGGTATTCTCGGGCGTCCAGGTCCCGAAGCCGACACGATTGGCTTGGGCATCCAAGACCAGCGTCTGGCCATCCACAGCCAACCCGTTGGGGATCGTGAGGGTGCCCGCCTGAAAGGTGAGCGTATCACTCGTCTCGTTGCCGAGGAGGGTGTTGCCGTTGACGATCAGATCCCCCTCAATCTTGGCCGTGTTGGCGCGCAGCTCATTGTACACGCCGCGCGGGGAGGGGTAGTAGGTCGTGAGGGTGACGTCCTCGGCGAGGGCGTAGCTCAGTGTGCCGAGGAGGAGCAACACCACGAGCCACGGTTGACGTACACGCCCCATCGTCATGCGGATATCCTGTTCACTCCGCAACAAAAACACCGAACCTGTCCTGGTTCGGTGGCTCGGCCACCCTTGACATCCCCGTTGGATGTCAAGGGCCGTTAGCTTTGCGTCCCCGCCTTGCGGCGAGTTTGCCTTTGTCGCCAGTCTCCGTGCCTCACGCGTCACAACAATGCACGGTTCTGCTAAGGAGTATGCCCCACAGGAGGATAGAGTGTCAAGCTGCCGCACGGGATCTACGCAACTCCCCGACGCGGCTCGGGATGCTGTCATTCCAGCAAGGGCTGGAGTATAATGTTTTTATGACCACTCCCCCAACCGATGCTCCGCGCATCAAGTGGTACTACAGCGTCTGGTGTGTCTTGGTGATGCTCGTGTTTATCTTGGGGCCGTTTGGCCTGCCGCTGCTCTGGAAGAGCCCACGATTTGCCCGCTGGGCGAAACTCCTGCTCACCCTCCTGACGCTGGTCTACACCTACGCACTCATCATGGGCACCGTAGCAGCCGTTCGGAGTATCCTCAGCCACACGACTCAGCTCGATTCCCTGTGGCGTTAACGACACGCCGAGCGCCTTTGGCGGGACGCCCATGAACGTCCCCACGGGCGTGGCGTGCCCCTCCGCGTAACCGCTTCCCGCGTCTCTCTCGAGAAATGTCCCGTGTTCAGCTTCACACGGGCCGAGTCTGCCTGTGTTGCAACCCTGCAACAGCGGGCGCATGAGACTGTCTCATAAATACACATAACTCATTATATGACAATGAGTTATGATTGACAAAGCATCGGAAATAGGGTAAGCTCTGAAGGAGCGGTGTTACTTGGTTTCCCAACAACGAGCCCAGCGCGATGGGGACGAGGCGGCCGATACTGATCGTGGACGACAATCCCTCGCAGCGGGAACGCTGGTATGACCTGTTCAGCGGCGCGGGACTGGCCGTGTTCACAGCCCAAACCGTTGCGCAGACGCGGGAGCTCTTCAAGCATGAACGGCTCGAGGCGATCCTCGTCAATGCCCGCCTGCGGGACCAAACCGGCTGGGAGTTTGCCGCGCAGATCCGTGCGTTCGACGCCACCATCCCCATCATCCTGCTGGGTGACGTCCCAACCTCGGAACGGAACGCCCGCCTCACCAACAGCCTGCAGGCCTGCCTGCTGCCCTCCGACGTGCCGGATGAGGTGTTGCTCGCCGAGCTCATCCGGAGGCTCAAGCCGTCTGCGGACTCCCAGCCGCCAAGGTGGCGCGGCACGATTCTGGTGGTGGACGACGAGGTCAAAATCCAGACGATCCTCAAGGGGTTTCTCGAGCGGCACGGCCTCACCGTCGTGACGGCGGCCTCAGGGGAGGAGGCGCTGAAACAGCTGTTGCGGGCGTCGCCGGCCGTCGTGCTGCTGGACATCAAGATGGCCGGCATGGACGGGCTGCTCACGCTGAAGAAACTCAAGACCGCTCAACCCACCACCACGGTGATCATGATGACCGGGCTTGAGGATGAACAGCTCATGTCGCAGGCCTTCGAGCTGGGCGCTTACGAATATTTGACCAAGCCATTTGACCTGGCCTATCTGGAATCGGTGCTCTTGAACAAGCTGATCTTCCGGCAGGCGACGTAAACAAGCGGTTCTAGGAAGTGGAAAGGCCGAGCTTCTTCATCCAGCGCATCAGACAGTAGCGGCTCACCCCAAGCAACCCGGCGGTTTTCATCACGTTCCAATTCGTTTTCCGGAGTCCCGCCAAGATGAGCTTCCGGTACACCTGATCCCTCCCCTCCCGCAAAGAGAGACTCGTGAGCACCAGCGGAATCTGCTCTTGCTGGTTCAGCGCCCTCGAGAGGGTCTGCAACAGCACCTCGTGGCTGAACGGTTTGTGCAGCATCTCAAAGGCTCCCAACGCGTAGTAGTAACTGGCGTGTCCAGGCTCGCAGTACGCCGACACCACCACGACCGGCACCTCGGGGTGAATCCGCTTGCTCAACGGCAGAAGGTCCGCGCCATCTATGCCGGGCACCCGGATATCCAACACGATCACGTCAAAGTGATCGGCTTTCAACAACGGCACGGCGTGAGTCCCGTCGGCGCAGACGGTCACGATGAAGCCGTGTTGGCTAAGCAGCTCCTGATAGATCCCGAGGATTTTTGGGTCGTCGTCGACGACGAGCACCCGGGGTCCTGCGGCTGTCTCTGGCATCTTCCGTTCCTCGCTCTCACACAGCTCGTTCGCCCACGCCTGTCCAGGCGGGGCGCTGCTCCGAGGCTCCCTTCCGGCAAGACGCCGAAGGGGTAGTTTCGCAGATGTCAAAAAAAGTATACCATAGGAAGGACGTGGAGCGACGGCAGGAACCTGTCTCAGAGACCTGGGAAACCCTGGGAGACGACTCTCGCAACCGGACGACCATGTGGCGTATCAGGCACCCCACACGCGCCAGCCGCTTCCTGCTCTTGTTGATGGTGGGCGGCTGTGTGCAGTCGAACTACAACCTCGCCACCGAGCAGCAGGAGTACTCCATCACCTCAACCGACAAGGAAGTGGAGATGGGGCGCAAGCTTGCCGAACGGGTGAAATCGGAGCTGACGCTCGCCGAGGATGCCGCGCTTCAGGAGAAAGTCCGCTCAATCGGAGCGCGCCTGGCCGCCGTGTGCGACCGGAGAGAACTGGTCTATTCCTTCGCCGTGGTCCACGATGAGGAGGTGAACGCCTTCTCGCTCCCCGGCGGGTATGTCTTTGTGAACGAGGGGCTGGTGAAGGCCACGCACAGCGATGATGAGCTGGCCGCCGTGATGGCCCATGAGATCGGACATATCGCGGCTCGCCATGCCGTCAAACGCTACGAGACCAGCCTCGGCTATCAACTGGTCCAGCTCGCCTCACTGGCGGCTCGTCAGCCCGCGGCGGCCACTGGGGTGAGCGTCGCCGTCCAGGCGGCGCGGCTGGCGTATGCGAGGGAGGACGAGCTGCAAGCGGATCGGCTGGGGGTCCGGTACATGAAGGCGGCGGGCTTCGATCCCCGCGCGATGATCACCTTCCTCGAGCACCTGTACGGACTCCATCGGGACAAACCCCAATACTTGCCCCGCGGCGTGGTGCATCCCCAGTATGCGATGACCCACCCGTTCGTCCCGGATCGGATCCGCGCCGTGAAGGAGGAGCTCTTTGGCGTGGCCGACTATATCGATTACCTCAACACCACCAACTAAAGAGGTTGACGAGTTGATCCGTGTCCTGGTGTGCCCGTACACTCGTACACCAGTTCACCCGTCCACCGTGTTTAGAGCAGCTTGCCGCCCATCGCCCAGTCGGACCGCGGCACATCCCGAAAGATAATCCACACCTGCTCCTTCGGGACCTCCGCCAGCTCCACAAAGGCTCGGGTCAGTGCTTCCGTCAGTTGACGCTTCTGTTCCGGGCTCCGACCTGCGAGCCACTCGACCGTCACGACCGGCATCGCTCACCTCCGCTCGCTCAACGCGGAACGCCGTGCGCGGGGGCGCGCATGGGTCTTCGCGTGTTGAATCTTGGCGCGTAATTCCCCGACGAGGAACAGCGACCCCGTCACGAGCAGCAGGTCCTCCGGGGCCACGGTGTTGAGGAGACACGTGTAGGCATCCGCGGCGTCCGGAATCACGGCCACGGCGCGGCACAACGGTCGCCACGCCTGCGCGACCGCCTCGGGAGCGCTGGCGCGGGGATGCCGGCTCGCCGTGCAGGTGACCGATGCCACGAGCGGGCTGATGGCTTCAGCCATCGCGTGCAGGGATTTGTCGGCGGACACCCCCATCAGCAGATGGACGGCCCGTCCTGGCCACAGCTCTTCAATGGTCTGCCGCAGCACCTGGGCTGCCGCCGGATTATGCGCGCCGTCGAACACGACCAGCGGACGCTCCTCAAGGACTTCAAGCCGTCCCGGCCACTGCACGGCCGCCAACCCTGCCCGAATGGCGGCATGCGGAATCCCGTCCTCGCTCAGCGCTTCCACCGCCGCAATCGCCAGCGCCGCGTTCTCCGCCTGGTGGCGGCCAAGCAAGGGCACCGTGAGGTCCTCGTAGCTGCCCCGCGTGCCCTGGAGGCGCATGCGAAGGCCGTCTCGCTGGTGGCCCGTCACGTCGGCCGTGAGATGCCGACCATACTCAACCAAACGGCAACCCCGGCGGGCCGCGACGTCCCGCAACACCTCCGAGGCCTCGGGCGGCTGCGGGGCGCTAATCACCACATGGGGGGTTTTCAGGATGCCGGCTTTCTCGCGGGCAATCGACGCCAGATCCGGTCCCAGGATGTCCGTATGGTCCAGCCCAATCGGGCCAATCAGAGACACCGCCTGCTCGACGATGTTCGTCGCATCCAGCCGGCCGCCCAGTCCCACTTCCAACACCGCCACATCGACGTGCTGCTGGGCGAACTGCAGGAAGGCGACGGCTGTCAGCGCCTCGAAATACGTCAGCGGGCCGCCGTCCAGCCGGGCATTGAGTTCCTCAACCACCGGGCGGAGGCGGCCGATCGCGGCAGCGAACTCCCGCGTGGTGATCCAGTCGGCGTGTTCCACACTTTGCACCCCGCACTCTGCACTCACTCTGATCCGTTCTCTGATGTCCTCCAAATGCGGCGAGGTATAGCAGCCCACCCGGAGCCCCGCCTGCCGCAAGATGCTGTACAGCATCGCGCAGATGGACCCCTTGCCGTTGGTCCCCGCCACGAGGATCGATCGAAAACGGCGCTGAGGATGACCGAACCGCTCGCAGAGCAGGTGCATGCGCTCCAGCGGCATGTGACGCATGGCCGACGGCTGATGCGTCCGTTCATAATTCGTCAGTGTTTCCAAATACGCCAACGCGTCTCGATAGGTCATGGGCGCTCACGCCATGCCCGTTTTGGCGCCGGCATCCGACGAGCCGGCCCCCGGCGGCGCGTAGAGGGCGGCATACTGGGTGAGGAACGCCAGGTCCTTGGGGTCGATCTTCTGGAACCGGACACCCACCTCGGTCGCATAGCCCTGCAAGGCTTTATCCCCTTGACGCGCCGGCTCGCTCCACACCACCTCACCCAGGAACCGCACGGGCTCGTGACGTTCCGGCAGCCGCATCACGACGTCGATGCGCGTCCCCTGCGCCAACGTGTGCTCGGCCACAAACCGGATCCCGCCCCCGCTGATATTGGTGGTCAGTGACTTGCCCAGCTTCTTGGTCCCCAGAATCGTGTAGGAGGTGTTGAGCCGCAGGGGACAACGCACAAACTGCCGCCGTTCAGCCGCCATTCACCGCCTCTTCCCACGCTGCGCCAGGTCAATTGGAGTGGCGCCGGTGCCACGTATCGAGCAGCCGCCGGAGGTCACCTTCCAGTGAGCGGCTCACCAGACTCCCGACGAGAATCAGGATAGACAGCTGCCACGCCTCCTCTGGCCCGACCACCAACCCCGTGCGGGTATCCTCCGCCCGCTGCAACTGTTCGCCAAAAAAGTCCACGGCCTGCTGCAGGGAGCCTTCCCGGATGTCCAGCGCAGACAGTTCATGGCGGTACCGCAGCGAGGGAAACCGGATGCCGCGGACAAAGAGAAAATTCAGCACGGCGTCCTCGCTGAACTGCAGGCCGCCCTCGAACTCAAACCCATTGAACTGGGGCGACGGTAAAATCAGTGACGGACGTTCGACCAGCACCTGCCCCTTCCGGACCACGGTATCCCCGGCATTGACGCCGGATTCCGCAAGAAACACGTAGGGCAGCACGGTCGTCTCGAACGTCGCAAGCTCCGTCATTCTGGACCGGATGATTTCCGTGTGTTTCAACGCCTTCTGCCACAACGCTTCGAGATCCATGTTAGTGGCGGAAATGCCGGACGCCCGTGAAGACCATCGCCAGCCCCGCCGCATCCGCGGCCGCAATCACGTCCTGGTCTTTGACTGAGCCGCCCGGCTGAATGATCGCCCGGACGCCGACCTTGGCGGCCAGCTCCACACTATCGGGAAATGGAAAGAACCCGTCGGAGGCCAGCACCGCTCCGCGGCAGCGCTGACCCGCGTTTTGAATAGCCAACTGGACCGCGCGCACGCGGCTTGGCTGCCCCTGCCCGATGCCCACCGTCGCCCGCTCCCGCGCCAAGACAATCGCGTTGGAGCGGACGTGCGCAGCCGCCGTCCAGGCAAACTGCAGGTCGCGCTGTTGCGCCTCTGTCGGCTGCTGTCTTGTGACGACCCGATCTGTCGAGGGCTGCGCTACGCTGCGGTCAGAGGCTTGCACGAGCCATCCACCCAGCACGCTGCGCCATTCCAATGACGCGGCTGGCCCCGCAGGGGTCAGTGTCACAAGCCGCACGTTGGGTTTCTTCGCAAAGGCCTCCACGACCGCCGGGTCCATCGCAGGCGCCACGATGACTTCGAGGAACGTTCCGGCCATGACCGCGGCCGTCTTCGCATCCAGCGGCCGGTTCAGGCCCACGATCCCCCCGAAGGCCGACTCCTCATCCCCCGCCAACGCCCGCTGGTAGGCCTCGCTCATCGCCTCGGCGCTGGCCAGACCGCAGGGGGAAGCGTGTTTAATGATGACACACGTCGGGTCGGAAAAATCCCTGAGGCACCGGACGGCGGTCTCCACATCCAAGAGGTTGTTGTAGGAGAGCTCCTTGCCGTGGAGCTGCTGCAATGCGGCCAATCCGGCCGGCGCGCCGGCCAGCGGGACATACCACGCCGCCTGCTGATGTGGATTCTCGCCGTACCGCAAGACGTGGTGTTTGCGAACCGCGAGGGTCAGCTGGTCCGGAAGCGTCCCCGTCGGCTCTCCGGCGACAAACTCGGCAATCCAGTGGTCGTAGCGGCTCGTCGCTTGAAACGCCGCCACGGCCAGTCTCCGTCTGAGATCCTCTGGCAGAGACCCTCGCCCCTCCCGCAGGGCGGCCAGGACCTCAGGATACTGGCGGGGGCTGCAGACGACGGTCACCGAGGGAAAATTTTTGGCCGCGGCGCGCAGCAACGCCACGCCGCCGATGTCCACCTGCTCCAGCGCCTCCGAGAGCGTCACGCCCGCGCGGCGGCTGACCTCCTCAAATGGATAGAGATTCACGATGACCAAATCAATCAACCCGTCCGGCCCGACGGCCTTTACGTGCGCCGGGTCGTCCCGCCGAGCCAGGATCCCAGCGTGAATGCGCGGATGGAGGGTCTTGACCCGCCCGTCGAGCTGCTCCGTAATCCCGGCAAACTCTTCAACGGTCTTCGCGGACAGGCCCTGCTGTTGGAGAAACGCGGCGGTGCCCTTGGAGGCGACGAGTTCCACCCCCAAGGCCGCCAGCCCCTTTGCGAAGGCCTCCAGCTCCGTCTTATCGTGACAACTGAGCAGGGCGCGTTTAACGATCGCCATCCAGTTCCCGCTCCACCACGCGTCGAAACGCCCGATGCAATCGCTGGGTCAACGGTCCCGGCGTCCCCGTCCCGATGAGCCGGCCGTCAATCCGGGTCACCGGCAGGACTTCCTTGAGCGTACTCGTCAGGAACGCTTCATTGGCGTTGTACAGGTCGTGCCGCGTCAAGGGCGCTTCGCGGACCGGCACCCGCAACTCCCGCGCGGCCTCCCCCAGCACCTGCCAGGTGACCCCCGCCAGCAGCCCCAACCAGCAGGGCGGCGCGAGGACGACGCCGTCTTTGATGATGCCGAGGTTGCTGGCCGTGCTCTCCGTCACCGAACCGAGCCCGTCCATGAACACGGCTTCATCGGCGTGGCGGAGCTGTGCCTCCATCACCGCCTGGATGCTGCCCAGGCGAGCGGAAAATTTTGCTTGGGGATCGATCTGGCTCACCGGAAACCGCCTCGTCGGCACGACGGCCACGTGGATCCCGCGTTGATAGCTCGCCGCGGGCGGCAGCGGGACAGGCTGCACCACAATGCTGGGGGAGGCGAGGCGCTGCGTCTTCGGCCTGCCTGCCCCGTTGCTCGGGGCGCAGGCAGGAATCAGGGCCACGCGGACGACCGCTTCGCGGATCCCGGCGTTCGCCACGGCGCGCGTCAGCCGCCGGCCCAACTGCGCAAACGTCAGCGACAGGCGGACGCCGAGGTATTGCGCGGAAGCCTCCAACCGTTGGAGATGGGCCGACAGACGGAAGATGCGCCCACGGTAGACGCGCATGGTCTCAAAGCAGCCGCTGGCGCTGTCCGGACTGGGGAGGGCCCAGCGGGCCGGCTCAGCGAGCGACGGCATGGGACATCCCTGGAGTTGCGGCGGCGAGCCGCAGGGCGTTGAACAAGGCTTCCGCCTTGGCCAGGGTCTCGCCGTACTCGCGGTCCGGCTGGGAATCCGCGACAATCCCCGCTCCGACATGAAGCCAGGCACGTCCGTCTTGCACGATCATGGTCCGAATCAGAATATTCAGGTCCATCGTCCCGTCACTTCCCAGATACCCGAGGGAACCGGTATACCAGCCCCGCCCCACCGGCTCCAACTCGCGGATGATCTGCATGCACCGTACCTTGGGACAGCCGGTGATCGTCCCGCCGGGAAACATCGCCCGCACGACGTCGACCGGCTCCACCTGCCGCCTGAGGCGACCCTGGATATTCGAGACGATGTGCATGACATGGGAGTAGTCCTCCAGCGTCATTAGCGTATCGGCCTTGACCGACCCAAACTGACAGACCCGCCCCAAGTCGTTGCGCGCCAAGTCCACGAGCATGATGTGCTCGGCCCGCTCCTTGTCACTCAACAGCAGTTCCAGGCTGTTCAACAGATCGTCGGCCGGGGTGGCGCCGCGGGGTCGTGTGCCGGCGATGGGCCGCGCCATCGCCACGTCGTTGCGGACCGCCACGAGCCGCTCCGGTGAGCAGCTGACGACGGCAAATTCAGGCGTCTGCAGGAAACACGCGAAGGGCGAGGGATTGACCCGGCGCAGCGTCTGATAGAGCGTCCACGGCGAGGCCACCGGGGCGGCTAGAAACTGCTGTGAAAGGTTGGCCTGGAAAATCTCCCCTGCCGCAATGAAGGCCTTGGCCTCGTGCACCATCGTTTCAAACTCCGACTGCGACATCGTCGGCTCGATGGTCGGGACGGATCCCGGCCCCGACGACTCCGCAGGGGCGGACGCGCAGCGCGTCAGGAGGTCCTCCACGGCCTCAAGGTTCGCGTGTGCCTGGCGGCGCGCCGCGGCCTCAGGCTGATGCGGCTCGGCCATGCCGACGCACCAGCTTTTCCTGCGGGCATGATCCACCACGACAAGTTTCCGCATGCCAAAGAGGAGCAATTCCGGCAGCCGATAGGCGATGGGCTTCGGGCCGGGGAGCCGCTCGACCCACCGGTTCAGCTCATAGCTGAACCCCCCGATGAGTCCACATCCGATTGGGGGCAGCAGTGGGCTGTGCGGCGCGGCATACTGCCGGAGCACCCGGCGCAGAAGGGCGAAGGGGTTGCCGTGCAGGCGCCGGGTGGTGCGATTCATGGTGAGCGTCAGGGTCGCCCCCCTGGCTGAGACGACGAGCCACGGATCCCACCCCAGGACCGAGAACCGCCCGGTCACGGGGTGGCGACGCGCGCTGTCGAGCCACACCACCGAGGGTTGTTCCCCAGCGACCGCGCGGGCCAGTTCGTGAAGCTCGAAGGCGGTGTCACGCACACGGCACTGCACGGCCGGGAAGCCACGGGTACCAGCCTGTCGGAAGTTGCGCATGGAAGGCAATTGTAACACACGCGGCAGGGCGGGAGCAAACCTCCGCCGACGACCCAGCCGCTACAGGCGCAAGAGGATGCGCTTAATCTTCAGCAGGCGGATGTGCTCGTTGAGGAGGGCGATTTCTTGGTCAAGCCGCTGGGCCTCCTGGAGATGGGCATCCAATTCCTTGGTCATTCTTGCCCGTTCGGTCTCCGTCCACGGGGGGGCGGTCTGCTTCAGCGCCTTGCGCAGCTGGCTGATGGCATGCCCGATGCTCGCCCGCTGGCTGTGCTTGGCCCGGCGATCGGCCACCGCCAGGGACTGGGCCAAATCCAGACGCTCCCGGTCGGGTTTCAGGAGGGTTTTGACTTTCTCGGTCTTGTCTGTGACCTGCTGCCGGACATCCGCGAGATCCTTCCGGAGCTGTGCGATTTTCTGCTCCGCTTGGCTCTGTTTGAGATCGAGCTCCCGCTGAAACAACGCGATCCGGTTGGCCAAATCGTCGCGCTTGGCCAACGTGTCGGCAAACAGGGGATCGGCCTTCAGCACTTCCTCCCGGAGTTTTTCGGGATTGGCCGGCGGCCCGCACCCCGCGATTCCCACAGAAAGGACGATGAGCATCAGTCCATAGTCCATAGTCCATAGTCCGTAGTGACAACGAGAGGAAACTCTTATGGCCATATGTGGTCGTTTCATCGTTGTTATTTCTCTATGGACTATCGACCATGGACGTGGAACAAAGCGACCCCGCTCTCGCCAGAGCAGGGTCGCGGGAGGACACGGTAGCCCCAACCACGCTAGTCGATGATGGCGTACGACGGCTCTGCCAGCGGGGCCCGCCCGTGCTCGCCGTCTGCGACTTCCTCTTTATACGTGTAGAGCTTGCCAGCATAGTTGCGCAAGACCAGCGTCCCAGACTTGTAGGATACCACGTAGTTCGGCATGAGGGGAATTTTCCCGCCGCCGCCAGGCCCATCAACGACGAAGGTCGGCACGGCGTAGCCGGTGGTATGGCCCCGCAGTTTCTCGATGATCTGCACCCCGGCCGCCACGGAGGTCCGGAAGTGCGCAGTGCCCTTCACCGGGTCGCACTGGTAGATGTAGTAGGGCCGCACCCGGGTTTTGAGCAGCTCATGGAACAGCTTCTTCATGATCGCCGGACGGTCGTTGATACCCTTGAGCAGCACGGTTTGGGACCCCAACGGCACGCCGCTGTCGGCCAGCATGCCGCAGGCCTTCTTGACGGCCGGCGTCACTTCCTTGGGATGATTGAAGTGCACGCTCATCCAGATCGGTTTGTGCTTGCGCATCAGCGCACAGAATGATTCTGTGATGCGGTAGGGGCACGTCACCGGATTCCGCGTGCCGATCCGCACGAACTCCACGTGCGGGATGGCTTTGAGCTTGGTGAGAATCTCATCCAGCCGCTCATCGGACAGCGTCAGGGGATCGCCGCCGGAGATCAGCACGTCCCGAATCTTCCGGTGGCTGCGGATATACTCGATGGCGGCGTCGATGTTGGCGCCACGGCTGAAGCCCGCGCTGGTCCCGACCACTCGGCTGCGGGTGCAGAACCGGCAGTACATCGCGCAGATCTCCACCACCAGCAGCAGCACCCGATCGGGGTAGCGATGGACCAGGCCGGGGACCGGCATGTGGCTGTCTTCGGCCAACGGATCGACCAAATCGTTGGGGCTCGTGTAGTACTCGTCCTCCAGCGGCACCGCCTGCCGCCGGATCGGACAGGTGGGATCGTCGGCATCCATCAGGGCCGCCCAGTACGGCGGCATCCCCATGATGAACCGGCCCTCGCGCTTGGTGACGGCCGCTTCCTCAGATCGGGTGAGATGGATGACGGCGCGCAACTGTTCCACCGTGGTGATGCGGTTGCGCATCTGCCAGCCGTAGGTTTCCCATTGTTCGAGAGGCACATCCTTCCATAGCGGAATGCGCCGATAGGCTTCTACGCTCACTGTAGCCCTCCCTCTGTTCTCGCCCACCCTCAAGGAGCGGTCCGGCTCTCCACGAGCTGGCTGACCTGTGGCTCCACCAACGCGGCCACAGGTAAGCGCGGCGACGGCTCTTGAGCAGGGGCGTCTTGTCTGCCTGCCCACGCTGCCGGTCCCCCGCGGTGCGCGCGTCCATCCCCATGGACGAGCGGCAGGGGTGCGGCAGTGCGGCGGAGACGGCCTGGTTGATGAGGGACACGCGCCAGCGCCAACTCCACCAGATGATTGATCAGAGACGGGTACGTCATGCCTGCGGCAGTCGTCATGAGCGGAAAGTTGCTCTCGAGCGGATTGAGCCCCGGGAGCGGGTTGACTTCGAGGACAAACGGCGTGCCGTCACGGTGCAGGCGGATGTCGGTCCGCGAGAGATCCCAGCAGCCCAGCGCCCGGTGGGCCCGCAGGGCCACCGTTTGCACCCGTGCCGTCAGCGCCGGATCCAGGCGCGCCGGACAGTAAAAGGCGGGGGCTAGCCCTAAAGCTGCGTTACCCTGATATTCCTTCATCCGCCAGGAGTAAAAGAACTCGCCGGAGGTCTGGCATCCCGAGAAGTCGATTTCCAGGATGGGCAGCGCCCGCGCCTCCTCGTCGTTATCGAGGATGCCGACCGTCAGCTCAGTGCCCTCGATGAACTCCTCGACCAGCGCGGGCTGCCGATAGTACTCCAGGATGCGCCGGACCTGTCGGCGCAGCGCCGCTTCCTCCCACACGACGCTCTCCCGCAGAATCCCTTTGGCGGAACCCTCGCAGTTGGGCTTGACGATCAGCGGAAACGCGAGACGCGGCTCGAGCCGCTCGTCCAGCGTCTCAAACAACTGCCAGGCGGGCGTGGGCAGGCCCTCGTAAGCCAGCACCTGCTTGGTGCGGGCTTTATCCAAGGCGAGCGCCAACGTGAGACTGCCGGAGCCGGTGAAGGGAATCTGCAGCGATTCGAGGATGGCGGGCACCTGCGACTCCCGATGGGCGCCGCGGGCTCCTTCCGCAATATTGAAGACGAGGTCAACCGGGTGGGTGAGAAACCAATGGGGAAGCGCTGGGTCCGCCTCGACGAGACAGACCTCATGTCCCCCAACACGCAGGGCGTTCGTAATCGCCTCGATGGTGCCGGGGGAATCACACTCGGAATAGAAATCTAACGGCACCAACTCCGCCTCCCCGGCTCGTCCTGTCTCCTCACCGGGGTGGGCACACGCAGGCCGTTTCAAGTTGTACGTCAGTGCGACCGTATGGCCGATCGGACCGATTCCTCCTCGTTGGACGCCATCTCACTCGTGGTGGTCGACCCGGCTGGCCACCGATGTCCCGCGTTCGCGGCGGCCCGCCGAAGACTCCCCCTCAGGAGCCGCCAGCAGCCCGTACCGCATCAGCGCGGTGTTCAAGACGCGATTGATGATGCCGTTGTAGGTGTCCCCTTGGACGCGGGCGATGAAGGTGAACACGTCTTCGGTGGACAGGGATGGCAGCGGGTTGATTTCGAGCACATACGGACGCCCCTGCCGGTCGACACGGAAATCCACTCGGCCGAGATCCCGGCATTCCACGGCTTGATACGTCCTGACCGCCATCGACGCCAGCTGCTGCCGCAGTTCCGGCGACACGGGTGCCGGGCAGACGTAATTGGCGCCGGAGCGGATGTGCTCAAAGGTATAGAACAGGCGGCCGAGTTCCAATTTCCCGTCCAGTTGAATCTGCACGGCCGGCTGCGCCTCGGGAGGATCGTTGCCGATCACCGCCACGGTGAACTCGGTCCCCTCGATGAACTCTTCGACCAGCGCGGGCTCACGGTACGTCTCGAGGAGCCATTGGACCCGACGCGCGAGCTCCTGGGCGTTGTTGACCAGCGCATCCTTCGATATCCCTTTGCTGGAACCTTCGTAGCGGGGCTTCACGATCAACGGATAGGCAAGGTCCACGTGCCAGCATTTTGCCGGATCGGCCACCTCCATAAATCGAGGGGTGGAAATCCCCTCGGCCATCAGGAGTTTTTTCGTGGTGATCTTATCGAGCGTGATGCCCAAGGTCAGGCCGTCCGCGCCCACAAACGGCACGCCCCACATCTCCAAGAGGATCGGGATCTGGGATTCCCGGTTCCGGCCCCCATAACCTTCGGCGATGTTGAAGATGATGTCCAGCCGTTTGACGTCCGCCTGCTGTTCCAGGAGCTTGCGCGCGTTGCCGATGCGGACCACGTCATGGCCGCCGGAGCGCAGGGCCGCTTCGATCACGTTGATCGTATCATCGTGATCAAACTCCGCGTTGAGGTCCAGCGGATCTCCCGGACCCGGGAGGTATTCGCTCTTCACGTTATAGGTCAGCCCCACTCGAAATCCCATCAATCGCCTCGTGTTTCACACAAAAAAAGGGACTCCCCGTCTCCTGAGTCCCTTCGACATTCGCTCGGTTGTTTCAACGGTGACGCGCCGGTCCTCAGAATACCCGCCGCGACTCGCCACAGGTCGCGCGAGCTACTGAGCACTGGATCAACATCACGTGTGTGTTCATTGTCACTATAATTCGTACCATACTGCGTGCGGCTTGTCAAGAATCGTTCATAAAATTTTTGTTCGGTGCTCAATGTGAGTTCATTGTTCGGTGGTGGCGAAGTTCAACGCTCGTAGGGGTCGTGTACCATCAATGAACGATGAACTCCGAACAACGAACATAACCCTGTTGTCGCAAGCCGTCACAACGTGCTACCATACCTGCCGCAATGGGCATCCTGGTGCTGATCCGCCACGGTCAATCGCAATGGAATCTCGAAAACCGGTTCACCGGATGGGTCGATGTGCCGCTGACCGACCTCGGCCGCACGGAAGCGCGCCGCGGCGCTGAGCTGATCCGTCAGTTCCGATTCGACCGCGCCTTCACCTCCACGCTCCAGCGCGCGCAGGAGACGCTGCGTCTCGTCCTGGCCACCATCGGCCAGCCCGAGGTCCCCGTCGAGGTCGACCAGGCGCTCAACGAACGGCATTACGGCGCCTTGCAGGGTCTGAACAAAGCGGAGATGGCGAAGCAATACGGGGAGCGGCAGGTCCACATCTGGCGACGCAGCTACGATGTGGCGCCTCCCAAAGACATCACCGAATGGAATCCCGATGGGCTCAGCGAAAGCCTGAAGGACACCGCCGCGCGGACGCTGCCCTACTTCACCCGAACGATCCTGCCGCTGGTCACAGTCGGCCAGACGATCCTCGTGGCCGCGCACGGCAACAGCCTGCGGGCCATCGTCATGGAACTGGACAAGCTCACCAAAGAACAAGTGCTGGAACTCAACATCGCCACCGGCGCGCCCATTGTGTATGAGCTCGGCGCCGATGGGGCGATCCTCAAGAAAACCGTGCATGCCCTCGAAGGCTAGCAACCAGCAATCGGCGATCAGCAATCGGCTAAAGCGGTTTTTGGTTTTTCGCTGACGGCTGATTGCTGGCTGCTGACTGCTCGCCTGGCGGTCCTCACGTAGTGATAGAGGTACTGCTGCGCCCAGCCCGCGTACCGGCCGAAATGCTGCCACGCGAAGTCGTGGATGCGCGCCGGCGTCATCTTGGCGCTGCGAAAGTAGTAGCGCATCGCGCGCTCGATCCACAGATCCACGGGAAACGCCTCGTACTTCTCAAAGCCGAAGAGCGCGACACAGTCCGCCACCTTGTCGCCCACCCCCTCGCAGCGCAGCAGCGCCGCCTTGGTGACGCGGTAGTCGGTGCGCCGCAGCGTCTCCAGTGGCAGGCGCCCGCTGGCAATCAGCTTGGCGGTCGCTTTGAGGTAGCCGGCGCGGAATCCCAACCCCAGCTCCCGCAGCCGTCGCTCCGGCGCCCGCGCAATCGCCTCAGGCGTCGGAAAGGCGCAGCCCCGAAACCCGTTGAAGGCGATCGGCACGCCGAAGGTCTGGCTCATCCGCTCAATCATCCCCTCGATGCGCTTGATATTGTTGAAGGAGGAACAGATAAAGGAGGCTAGACACTCCCATGGTTCTTGTCGCAGCACGCGCAAGCCACGGAAGCGCATGATGGCGTCGTGAATTTGGGCGTCGACATCAATCGAGGCTAAAATCGGAGAGAGGTCAAGATCCAGGGCAAAGTAGCGCCGGATGTGCGCAGGACTCAAGCGGGGGTCGATCGTCTCGATGGTAAGATTGTCACCGGCTTGCTTCACCTTCACGGCGCACGGGCCGATGAACCCGTAGTACCACTCGTGCTTCCATCGCCATCGGAACGTTTGGCCGGATTCTAACGTGGTTTTGAGGGAAAACGCCGGGGCGGGAACGTTCAACGTCATGTGTCAAGTTTCAGGTTCCAAGTTTCATGTTTCAAGTTCAACGTGAAACTTGGAACCTGAAACTTGAAACTCTCCTCACGGTCATACGCGTGGGAGCGTGATCCCTTGCTGGCCTTGGTATTTCCCTTTCCGGTCGGCGTAGGTCACCTCCGGGATGGACCCGGCCTCGAAGAAGAGCACCTGCGCGATGCCCTCGAAGGAATAAATCCGCGCCGGCAGCGGGGTGGTGTTGGAAATCTCAATCGTCAGATGCCCTTCCCATTCCGGCTCCAGCGGCGTGATGTTCACGACGATCCCGCAGCGCGCGTAGCTGGACTTGCCAAGGCAAATCCCCATGACCGAGCGAGGCAGCCGGAAGTACTCCACCGAGCGCGCCAGCGCAAACGAGTTGGGTGGGATCACGCAGGTCGCCCCCTTGTAATCAATGAACGAATCCGGGTTGAACTGCTTCGGATCCACCACCACCTGCCTGACGTTGGTAAAAATTTTAAATTCATCCGTCACGCGGATGTCGTAGCCCATGGAGGAGAGGCCGTAGGAGATCACGCCCTCCCGCCTCAGGCTTTCCTCAAACGGCTCCAGCATCCGGTACTTCTTGACGTACTCCCGGATTTCCCAGTCCACGAGAATCCGCCCGATGGACCGAACGTGCTCAGGATGCAGCTGGGTTTCAGGCGAGTGTCGCGTGTCCATTAGTCCTCGTGCCCCTGTTTCTTCCGCTCCGTTGACAGCGCCACATGAATCCGGTTGAGCTCGCCGCGGACCGACAACAGCGGCAGGTTCTTCTGCTTACGCCGCAGGACCTTGAGGTGGGGGTTGGCCTCATGGCGCACCCAGCTCACCGGACGCTCCATGATCTGCTCGAGCCCGTCCTGGCCCCAATGGGACATGACGAACTGCTTGCACTTTTTCGACAGGTCCGCGTAGAGAGTGCCCATTCCCTCACCTCCGCGTTCATGTCACCCTCAGGCGACATGTGGCTCGTCAGCAGTATGACAGATATCCGACGCCCGGCTCGTCGGCAGTAAGACTAGAGACCGGAGACATGAGACCAGAGACTAAAAATAGAACCGTTCCCGTTTTTCCTCATCACTCTTCTCACTCTTTTCACTCTTCTCACTCCTCACGAACAACCACTCGTTGAGCCGCAGTTGAGGCACTTGTAGCAGTTGCCGTTGCGGACCATGAGCGAGCCGCAGTCGGAGCAGGCCGGGGCATCGGCCTGCGCGACGAACGTCAGCTTCTCCTGCTGCTCCAGCGGATTCGCCGACCGCCGCTCCTCCTGCATGGCCGGTTTGGTCCCGTTGGTCTTTGCGGGCGCCTCGGTGACGGCAAAGGCCTTCGCCTCTTCTGTCGGCAGAAACCGCAGGGCCATCCAGCGGAAGATGTAGTCCACGACGGATTTCGCGAAGCGGATGTTCTTGTTGTTGGTGACGCCGGACGGCTCAAAGCGCACGTGCGAGAACTTGTCGATGAGCACCTTCAGCGGCACGCCGTACTGCAACGCCAGCGACACCGCGGTCGCGAAGGAGTCCATCACGCCTGACAAGGTCGAGCCTTCCTTCGACATCACGATGAAAATCTCCCCCGGGACGCCGTCCTCAAACATCCCAACGGTGAGGTAGCCCTCGTGCCCGCCGATAGAAAACTTGTGAATGACCGCCTCGCGCTCCTCCGGTAACCGGCGCCGGTACGGAGTGCCCACGGGGGCCGCCTTCTTGCCATCGCCCTTGCCGGTGGACAGCGGCTGGACCCACTTGGAGCCGTCGCGGTAGATGGCAATCGCCTTCAGACCGAGCTTCCAGGACTCGGTGTAGGCCTGCATGACGTCCTCGACCGCCGCCTCCTGCGGAAGGTTGACGGTCTTGCTGATGGCCCCGCTGATGAAGGGCTGGACCGCCGCCATCATGCGGACGTGGCCCATGTAGTGAATGGTGCGCGTGCCGTTGATCGCCTTGAAGGCGCAGTCGAACACCGGCAGGTGCTCGTCCTTCACGGACGGAGCCCCCTCAATCGTCTCCTTCTCATCGAGGTGCTTCAGAATCGCGTCCACCTCGGCGGGGGCATAGCCGATCTTCTTGAGCGCCTTCGGGACGGTCTGGTTGACGATCTTCAGCATGCCGCCCCCCACCAGCCGCTTGTACTTGATGAGCGCGATGTCCGGCTCGATGCCCGTGGTGTCGCAGTCCATGAGAAAGGCGATGGTGCCGGTCGGCGCAATCACCGTGACCTGCGAATTGCGCACGCCGAACTGCTCGCCCAGGCGGATGGACTCATCCCAGGTGCGCGTGGCCGCCTGCAGCAGCGGCGCGGGCACGAGGCGGTGGTTGATCTTGTCGACGTGGGCGCGGTGCTTGCGCAGGATGCGAATCTGCGGCTCGCGGTTGCGCTCGAAGCCGGCGTAGGGCCCAAGCTGCTCGGCGATGCGGTTGGAGGTCTCATACGCGTGGCCGCACATCAGCGCCGTGATCGTGCCGGCCCAGGCTCTGCCCGCGTCGGAATCATAGGCCAGCCCCAGCGACATCAGCAGCGCCCCGAGGTTCGCGTAGCCTAAGCCCAGTTGGCGGTAGTCACGGGCGTTCTGGCCAATCTTCTGCGTGGGGTAGGAGGAGTTGTCCACGACGATGTCCTGCGCGATGATCATGATCTGTATGGCGTACTTGAACGGCTCGATGAGGAAGTTGCCGTCGTCGTCGAGGAATTTCAGGAGGTTGATCGAGCTGAGATTGCACGCACTGTTATCGAGGCTCATGTATTCGGAACAGGGGTTGCTGGCGTTGATGCGCCCCGTATTCGGAACGGTGTGCCAGTCGTTGATCGTCGTGTCGAACTGCATGCCGGGGTCACCGCAGTTCCACGTCGCCTCGGCGATGAGCCGCAGAAGGTCCCGGGCCTTCACGCGCTCCATGGTCTCGCCGGTGGTGACCGCCTTGAGGTCCCAGTCCTCATCGTTCAGGGCGCGCCGCATGAACTCATCGGTCGCGCGCACGGAGTTGTTGGCGTTCTGGAAAAAGACCGAGCCATAAGCCTCGCCGTCGATGGAGGCGTCGTAGCCGAGGTCGATGAGCTTGTGGGCTTTCTCCTCCTCCTTCCACTTGCAGAGGATGAATGGCTGGACGTCGGGGTGGTCGGCGTTGAGGACGACCATCTTGGCCGCGCGTCTCGTCTTGCCGCCGGACTTGATGACGCCCGCGGAGGCATCCGCCGCCCGCATGAAGGACACGGGTCCTGAGGCCGTGCCGCCGCCCGCCAACCGTTCGCGCGCGGAGCGAATCGGCGACACGTTCACCCCGGATCCGGAGCCGTACTTGAAAATCATCCCCTCATTGCGGTACCACTCGAGGATGGACTCCATCGTGTCGTCAACGGAGAGGATGAAACACGCTGAGCATTGGGGGCGAGGCTCGATCCCGACATTGAACCACACAGGGGAATTGAAGGCGGCGTACTGGTTGACCAGGAGGTAGGTCAGCTCGGCGCGAAACGTCTCGGCGTCGGCCTCGGTCGCGAAGTAGCCGTCCGTGAAGCCCCAGTCGGCGATCGTGTTGGCGACGCGGCCGATGAGCTGCTTGACGCTCTTCTCGCGCTGGGGGGTCCCGAGGGCGCCGCGGAAGTACTTGGAGACCAGCACATTGGTGGCGAGCTGGCTGTAGAAGCTGGGGACCTCCACGTCCTTCTGCTCAAAGACGATTTCACCCTTTTCGTTAGTGATGGTCGCGGTGCGGAACTCCCACGAGATTTCGTCAAACGGATGGATGCCTGGACGGGTCCAGCGGCGCGGAATGGCCAGCCCCTTCTTCGCCTTGCCGTTGTCCCGCTCCACACTTGAGACACCGGCCGCAGGCGCGGATGATCCTCGAGAAACTGCTGCGGGCGCCACCGTGGAGCGAATCCCCGTCTTGACCTGCTCAGCCATCCACCGTCCTCCCCTTGTTCCTTTCCCTCAAGTACCACTGAAAACCGCAACCTGTTGTTTCATAGCGAAGTCTTATCCACAACGCATTGTGGTCTTGGCATGGTAGGTTGTCAAGTAAAATCTCATCAAAAACACCAAATATTGAGCCTCTCGACGGAAAAACACCTAGGGCTTGTGGTCCCCTAGAGGGTGAACCGCTGCTTCGGCTCGGTTTCAGGGGGCAACACCGGCTTGGTGATGGTCACCTGGATGGACTCCGTCTGGACCGGAACGTCGTGCCGCATGACCTGAAACGGCCCCAGTTGGAACGTTCCCACCTCGCGGGCCAGCAGGACATAGGTGAGGCTGACGGAGCGCTGAACGCCGCCAGCCCCGACGGACACGTTCGACGCCTGGCTCTGGACGAGGACCTGGAAGGTCTTGGGGAACTCAAACGGTTTGACGGCGGCGCCAGCCAGATCGCCTTCGAGGGTGATGGTCACCGTGAGCGGCTTGCCAAGCTCGACTTGGCTCTTGTCGACGTTCGCCGAAATCTGCAGGTCCTTGCTGTCGCCGACGACGGCTGGTGTGGCGTCGGGCCGGCCCATCACGGGAGCGAAAGACCCGGCCGCCGCGGCGCGGGCCATCCTAGAAGAAATCTCGCCGAAGGTCCTGGCTTAGAGCTTCTCGAAAAACTCGCAGGCGGAGCAGGAGATGAAGATGCCGCCGGG
>Ga0209515_10002659_pt1 | contig 27023 bp, 28 predicted proteins | sample Subgroupgradi54m_FD_187454 | JGI IMG/M metagenome (GOLD analysis project Ga0209515, IMG submission 187454) | Subsurface groundwater microbial communities from S. Glens Falls, New York, USA - GMW60B uncontaminated upgradient, 5.4 m (SPAdes)... ... | reverse complement strand
CCAAAAAGCTGAGCGTGCGCGAAGCCGAGAAGCTGGTCGCCAAGATCAGCTCGTCGCGCCAGCACTCCTTGATACGGGTCAAGGCCGACAAGCCGCGCGACCTGTTGCGCATCGAACAGGAGTTGTCGGACGCGCTGACTGCAGCGGTGGAAATTCGCGTGAAGAAGCGGACCCGGCGCGGCGAGCAAGGCGAGGTGGCGATCCAGTTCGGCTCGCTCGACGAGCTCAACGGCCTGCTCGACAAACTCGGCCTGTCCAAGGCCTGAGCACCCCCCGGAATGCGGGGTCGGGCGACGCTAACGCGGCGTGCGCAGGGCGCGATGACCGCGCTTGCCCCGAGGAACTTTCGCACGCGAACGGCTGTCCTTGTCATGGCCGGTGTGGCAGACAAAAGCGCATCGGAGTATCGTGAGGCACGGGTCTTGCTCAGACCCGGACAGTGAGGACCAAGGTTTGAACTGCGCGGCATATGGCCCGCAACTCAGCCCTTCAGCCTCGCGCCAATGAGCGAAGCTTGAATCACGCAATGCGCTGACCGCAACGGAAAGCTCTGATGGAGCCACGACGCACCGAACGTCAGGACTTCATCAGAACTTCCCAGGCAATCGTCGAGGTGGCACCTCGATCGTTGCTGCCCAGATCTTGGAGGTCAGCATGGATGTGATCAGCCATTTCGCCGCTCGCTTCGAACGTACCCGCGAAGAGGAACTCTCGCTCGAAGAGTACCTCGCCGAATGCAAGCGCAACCCGATTTGCTACGCCACCGCCGCCGAGCGAATGCTCAAGGCGATCGGCGATCCGCAGACCGTCGACACGCGCAACGATCCGCGCCTGTCGCGCCTGTTCGCGAACAAGGTCATCAAGATCTATCCGGCGTTTGCCGAGTTCTACGGCATGGAAGACTCCATCGAACAGGTGGTCTCGTACTTCCGCCATGCGGCGCAGGGGCTTGAAGAAAAGAAGCAGATCCTGTACTTGCTGGGCCCGGTGGGCGGCGGCAAGTCGTCGATCGCCGAGCGCCTGAAGCAGCTGATGCAGGAAGTGCCGTTCTACGCGATCAAGGGTTCGCCGGTGAACGAGTCGCCGCTCGGCCTGTTCGACGCGACCGAAGACGGCGCCATCCTCGAAAAGGAATACGGCATTCCGCTGCGTTATCTGAACCGCATCCTGTCGCCGTGGGCGGTCAAGCGGCTCGAAGAGTTCGGCGGCGACATCCGCAGGTTCAAGGTCGTCAAGCGCTACCCGTCGGTGTTGAAGCAGGTCGCGATCGCCAAGACCGAGCCGGGTGACGAGAACAACCAGGACATCAGCTCGCTGGTCGGCAAGGTCGACATCCGCAAGCTCGAAACCTACGCGCAAGACGACCCGGACGCGTACAGCTACTCCGGCGGTCTGTGCCTGGCCAACCAGGGCCTGCTCGAGTTCGTCGAAATGTTCAAGGCGCCGATCAAGGTGCTGCACCCCTTGCTGACGGCCACCCAGGAAGGCAACTACAAGGGCACCGAAGGGTTCGGCGCGATTCCGTTCGACGGCATCGTTCTGGCGCACAGCAACGAGAGCGAATGGAAGGCCTTCCGCAACAACAAGAACAACGAGGCCTTCCTCGACCGCATCTACATCGTCAAGGTGCCGTATTGCCTGCGGGTGTCCGAAGAGGTCAAGATCTACGAGAAGCTGCTGCGCGGCTCGTCGCTCGCCAAGGCCACCTGCGCGCCCGGCACGCTGAAGATGATGAGCCAGTTCGCGACGCTGACGCGCCTGAAGGAACCCGAGAACTCGTCGCTGTATTCGAAGATGCTGGTCTACGACGGCGAGAACCTGAAGGACACCGACCCGCGCGCCAAGAGCTTCCAGGAGTACCGCGACTACGCCGGCGTCGACGAAGGCATGAGCGGCGTCTCGACCCGCTTCGCGTTCAAGATCATCTCCAAGGTCTTCAACTTCGACAGCACCGAGGTGGCGGCGAACCCGGTGCACCTGATGTACGTGCTCGAGCAGCAGATCGAGCGCGAGCAGTTCCCGGCCGAGCTCGAGCAGAAGTACCTCGCGTTCATCAAGGAACACCTGGCGGTGAAGTACGCCGAGTTCATCGGCAAGGAAATCCAGACCGCCTACCTCGAGAGCTACAGCGAGTACGGGCAGAACATCTTCGATCGCTACGTGACCTATGCCGACTACTGGATTCAGGACCACGAGTACCGCGACACCGACACCGGCGAGGTGTTCGACCGCGCCTCGCTGAACGGTGAGCTGGAAAAGATCGAGAAGCCGGCCGGCATCAGCAACCCGAAGGACTTCCGCAACGAGATCGTCAACTTCGTGCTGCGCGCGCGTGCCAACAACGCCGGCAACAACCCGGTCTGGACCAGCTACGAGAAGCTGCGCACGGTGATCGAGAAGAAGATGTTCTCGAACACCGAAGAGCTGCTGCCGGTCATCAGCTTCAACGCCAAGGCGAGTGCCGACGAAGCCAAGAAACACGAAGACTTCGTGACCCGCATGGTCGACAAGGGCTACACGTCCAAGCAGGTTCGCTTGCTCTGCGAGTGGTATCTGCGGGTGCGCAAGAGTTCATGACGGCAGCCTTGCGAGAGAAGTAATGTTGCAGCAGATCATCGACCGGCGGCTGGCGGGCAAGAACAAGTCCATCGGCAACCGCGAGCGTTTCCTGCGCCGCCACAAGGACCAGATCCGCGAGGCGGTCAAGCGCGCGGTCGATGGTCGCGGCATCCGCGACATCGCGCAGGGCGAAGACATCAAGATCCCGAAGAAGGACATCAGCGAGCCGGTGTTCGGCCACGGCCAGGGCGGCAAGCGCGAGATGGTCCATCCGGGCAACCAGGACTACGTGCGCGGCGACCGCATCCAGCGTCCGAAGGGCGGCGGCGGCAAGGGCGGCGGCGGGCAGGCGAGCGACCAGGGCGAGGGCGACGACGACTTCGTCTTCCACCTCAGCAAAGAAGAGTTCATGCAGGTCTTCTTCGACGACCTCGCATTGCCCAACCTGGCACGCACGACACTCGCCGAAACACCCGAGTTCAAGACCCACCGGGCCGGCTATTCGAGCGACGGAACGCCGAACAACCTGCACGTCGTGCGCTCGATGCGCGGCGCGATCGGGCGCCGCATTGCGCTCGGCAGCGACTCGCGCAAGGAGCTGGTGCGGCTCGAAGAGATCCTCGCCGCGCTGAAGCGCCAGCCGCATGCCGCGCTGCACGAAGTCAAGGAGCTCGAAGACGAAATCGCGCGGCTGCGCGCCAAGATCGAGCGCATTCCGTACCTCGACCCGATCGACCTGCGCTACCGCAGCCGGGTTCGGGTGCCGGTGCCGACCGCGAAGGCCGTGATGTTCTGCCTGATGGACGTGTCGGGTTCGATGGACGAAGCGCGCAAGGACCTCGCCAAGCGCTTCTTCATCCTGCTGTACCTGTTCCTGACGCGCCACTACGAGAAGATCGACATCGTCTTCATCCGCCACCACACCCAGGCGCAAGAGGTCGACGAACAGAACTTCTTCCACTCCACCGAAACCGGCGGCACGGTCGTGTCGAGCGCACTGGTGCTGATGGAAGAAATCGCAAAAGCGCGTTACCCGACCAGCGAGTGGAACATCTACGGCGCGCAGGCGAGCGACGGCGACAACTGGCACCACGACAGCGGCCGTTGCCGCGAGCTGCTGGCCAACAACATCCTGCCGCTGTGCCGCTACTTCGCCTATGTGCAGGTGGCCGAAGAAGAACAGAACCTGTGGGACGAGTACTCGATGCTGGCCGGCGAGACCAAGGCCTTCGCGATCCGCAAGGTGACCGAGGCATCGCAGATCTATCCAGTGTTCAGGGAGCTCTTCAAGAAGGAAGGAGCGACGGCATGAGTCGCAAATCAGCCGTGTTGCCGGACCCGACCCCGGATATGTTCACAGGCAGCGTCTCGACCGAACCGAAGGTGCGCGTCAAACGTGCCGCCGACGTCGTCACGCCGCCACGCGCCGAGAAGCACCTGCCTGCGCCGAACGACTGGTCGTTCGACCTGATCGAGCAGTACCACGCCGTGATCCGCCAGACCGCGCGGCGCTTCGGCCTCGACACCTACCCGAACCAGCTCGAGATCATCACCGCCGAGCAGATGATGGACGCTTACGCGTCGGTCGGCATGCCGGTGAACTACCGCCACTGGAGTTACGGCAAGGAGTTCATCGCGACCGAGAAGAACTACCGGCGCGGCCACATGGGCCTGGCCTACGAGATCGTCATCAACTCCAACCCTTGCATCAGCTACCTGATGGAAGAGAACACGATGGCGATGCAGGCGCTCGTCATCGCGCACGCCGCCTACGGCCACAACAGCTTCTTCAAGGGCAACTACCTCTTCAAGATGTGGACCGACGCGTCGTCGATCATCGACTACCTGGTCTACGCGAAGAACTACGTCCACGAATGCGAGGAGCGTTACGGCCTCGACATCGTCGAAGAGACCTTGGATTCGTGCCATGCGCTGATGAACCACGGCGTCGACCGCTATCGCCGGCCGAGCAAGCTGTCGCTGGCGCAGGAGCAGATCCGCCGCGAAGAGCGCGAGGCCTACGCGCAGCGCCAGATCAACGACATGTGGCGCACCCTGCCGCGCAAGGCCGAGAAGGCGGTCGAAGAAGACAAGGCGCGCCGCTTCCCCGAAGAGCCGCAGGAGAACATCCTGTACTTCATCGAGAAGAACGCGCCGCTGCTCGAACCGTGGCAGCGCGAGGTGGTACGCATCGTGCGCAAGGTCGCGCAGTACTTCTACCCGCAGCGCCAGACCCAGGTCATGAACGAAGGCTGGGCCACGTTCTGGCACCACCACCTGCTCAACACGATGTACGACGACGGCCAGCTGACCGACGGCGTGATGATCGAATGGCTGAAGTCGCACACCAACGTGGTCTACCAGCCGCCGGTCGGGCACCCGGCCTACAGCGGCATCAACCCCTACGCGCTCGGCTTTGCGATGTACACCGACATCAAGCGCATCTGCGAAAAACCGAGCGACGAGGACCGCGCCTGGTTCCCCGAAGTCGCCGGCAAGGACTGGCTCGAGACCATCGACCACGCGATGCGCAACTTCAAGGACGAGAGCTTCGTCGGCCAGTACCTGTCGCCCAACCTGATGCGCGAGTTCCGCCTGTTCTCCATCGTCGACGACGAGAAGGACAGCGAGCTCGAGGTCTCGGCGATCCATGACGAATCGGGCTACCGGCGAGTGCGCGAATCGCTGTCGCGCCAGTACGACCTCGGCAGCCGCGAGCCCAACATCCAGGTCTGGAGCGTCAACACCCGCGGCGACCGCTCGCTGGTGCTGCGCCACACCCAGCACAACGACCGTCCGCTGCACGACAACGCACAGGAAGTGCTCAAGCATGTGTCGCGGCTGTGGGGCTTCGGCGTGCACCTGGAAAGCGCCGACAGCAGCGGGTTTGTGACACGCCGCTGGTCGGTCGACGCGCCGACGCATACGTCGTGATTTCTACGGAGGCGCAGCCGGGGCTGCTGGTCGCACAATCGGGGCTTTTCGGCCCCGATTGAATTCAGGCAGTACCCCATGAAGATTCTTGGCGTCGAACTCAGGCAGCCGACCTTCAACGAAGTGACGGCCTCGGCCGTGATGGCCGCCGGATTGTGGCTCGCATGTGTCGCACTGCTGCGCGCCGGCGACCTGCCGCTGGATCGCATCGAAGCGGGCGGCGCGTTGCTGGTGATCTTCTGGGGCTGCGTCGGGGTACGACTCGGCATCCGCGTCGATCGCGGGGCGCGCCATCTCGCGCTGAACCTGGTGTTCGGGGCGCTGCTGCTCGCCGTCTATCACGGCGTCATTGCGCTTCTCAGCTGAAGATCTTCCCCGGGTTCAGGATGTTCTTCGGGTCGAGCGCACGCTTGAGCGCGCGCATCATGTCGACCGCGCCCGCGCCGGTCTCGTCGAGCAGGAAGCCCATCTTGTGCAACCCGATGCCATGTTCGCCGGTGCAGGTGCCGTCGAGCCGCAACGCGCGCTGAACCAGCTGCAGGTTGAGCCGCTCGGCGGTTTCGCGCTCCTGCGCAATGGCCGGGTCGATCAGGTAGGCGACATGGAAGTTGCCGTCGCCGACATGGCCGACGATGTAATACGGCAGCCCCGACGCGTCGACCTCGGCGACGGTGTCGAGCAGGCATTCGGCCAGGCGTGAGATCGGCACGCAGGTGTCGGTCGTGACGGTGCGGCAGCCCGGCTTGGTCTGCGCGCCGGCGAAGTAGGCGTGGTGGCGCGCGGTCCACAGCCGTGTGCGCTCTTCCGGCGTGGCGGCCCACTCGAAAGCCATCGCCCCGTGTTCGTCGGCGATCTGCTGCACGGTGTCGATCTGCTCCTTGACGCCCGACGGCGTGCCGTGGAACTCCATCAGCAGCATCGGCCCTTCGCGCAGCGTCAGCTTGTCGTGCTTGTTGACCGCGCGGACCGCGTTGACGTCGAGCAACTCGCAGCGCGCGATCGGCACGCCCATCTGGATGATCTGGATCGTGGTGTTGACCGCGTCGGCAATCGTCGGAAAGCTGCACACCGCCGCCATCACCGATTCGGGCTGCGGGTACAGCCGCACCGTGATCTCGGTCATCACGCCGAGCGTGCCTTCGCTGCCGACCATCAGGCGCGTCAGGTCGTAGCCGGCGCTGCTCTTCTTGGCGCGGGTGCCGGTGTGGATCACCTCTCCAGCGGCGGTCACCACCGTCAGCGCCAGCACGTTCTCGCGCATCGTGCCGTAGCGCACCGCGTTGGTCCCGCTGGCGCGGGTCGCGCTCATGCCGCCGATGCTGGCGTCTGCCCCCGGGTCGATCGGAAAGAAGAGGCCGGTGTGGCGGATCTCGTTGTTCAGCTGGCTGCGCGTGACGCCGGCCTGCACCGTCACGGTCAGGTCTTCGGGCTGGACGGACAGCACCCGGTTCATTCGACTCAGGTCGATGCTGACGCCGCCTTGCACCGCCAGCAGATGCCCTTCGAGGGACGATCCAGCGCCGTATGGAATGACCGGCACCGCGTGCTGGTCGGCCAGCTTGACGACCTCGGCGACTTCGTCGGTGCTCTCGCAGAACACCACCAGCTCGGGCGGCGGCACATCGAACGGCGACTCGTCGCGGCCATGCTGCTCGCGCACCGCCAGCGCCGCCGAGCAGCGCTCGCCGAAGCGCGCTTTCAGGGCATCGAACATCGCGGGCGGCACCGGCCGCGGGTCGAGCTTGGGGCACAGGTGGGCGGGGATCGGTGCGTTCATGGCAGTGCTCCGGGTCGGCCCGGTCATTGTGCCCCCCGGATGCGGCTAGCATGCGGCCATGGCCAATCGACTCACCCAGATCGCAACCCGCACCGGCGACGACGGCACGACCGGCCTCGGCGACGGCCAGCGGGTGCCCAAGGACCATCTGCGGGTCCAGGCGATGGGCGATGTCGACGAGCTGAATTCGCAGCTCGGCGTGTTGCTGGCCGAGCCGCTGCCCGACGCCGTGCGCGATCTGCTGGTCGTCATCCAGCACGAGCTCTTCAACCTCGGCGGCGAGCTCTCGGTGCCGGGTTTCGAGCTGCTGAAGGCCGACGCGGTGCTGCAGCTCGACAACGCGCTCGCGCTGCACAACGCGGCGCTGCCGCGGCTGAAGGAATTCATCCTGCCGGCCGGCACGCGCAGCGCAGCGATCGCCCATGTTTGCCGCACGGTGGCGCGGCGCGCCGAGCGCGCGGTGGTGGCGCTGGCGGCGCAGGAGAAGGTCAACGAAGCGCCGCGCCAATACCTGAACCGCCTGAGCGACCTGCTGTTCGTGCTGGCGCGGGTGCTCAACCGCGCCAACCTCGACGGGCTGGGCGGCGACGACGTCTACTGGAACAGCGAGCGTCTCAAGCGCGACTCGCCCTGATCCTCTTCAGCCCTTGCGGCGCGCCTTGACCGCGTCGCTCAGGACATCGAGCACCGTCAACGAATCGGGCCAGCCTATGCAGGCGTCGGTAATGCTCTGGCCGTAGACGAGCTTGGCCGGGCTGTCCTTGCCGGCGCTGAACTTCTGCGCGCCCGGCTGCAGATGGCTTTCGACCATCACGCCGAAGACCCGCTTGCTGCCGCCTGCCACCTGATGCGCGATGTCGCGCGCGACATCGACCTGGCGCTCGTGCTGCTTGCTGCTGTTGGCGTGTGAGCAGTCGACCATCAGGTTGCACGGCAGCTTGGCCACCTCGAGGTCGCGGCAGGCGGCCTCGACATGCACCGCGTCGTAGTTGGGTGTCTTGCCGCCGCGCAGGATCACGTGGCAGTCCTTGTTGCCCCGGGTCTCGACGATCGCGACCTGGCCGTTCTTGTGCACCGACAGGAAGTGGTGCGGCCGCGCCGCGGCCTGGATCGCGTCGGTGGCGATGCGGATGTTGCCGTCGGTGCCGTTCTTGAAGCCGATCGGCGCCGAAATGCCCGACGACAGCTCGCGGTGGACCTGGCTTTCGGTGGTGCGCGCGCCGATCGCGCCCCACGAGATCAGGTCGCCGATGTACTGCGGCGAGATCACGTCGAGGAACTCGCTGCCCGCCGGCATGCCCAGGCGGTTGATCTCGAGCAGCAGCTGGCGCGCGATGCGCAGCCCTTCGTCGATGCGGAAGCTCTCGTCGAGGTACGGGTCGTTGATCAGACCCTTCCAGCCGACCGTGGTGCGCGGCTTCTCGAAGTAGACCCGCATCACGATCTCCAGCGTCTCGCTGTACCGATCGCGCTGCTCCTTCAGGCGGCGCGCGTATTCGAGCGCGGCGGCGGGGTCGTGGATCGAGCACGGGCCCATGATGACGAGCAGCCGGTCGTCCTTGCCTTGCATGATGTGCTTGATGCTGCGCCGGGTATTGCCCACCAGCGTCTCCACCGGCGTGCCGCTGATCGGGAAGAAGCGGATCAGGTGCTCGGGCGGCGGCAGCGGGGTCACGTTTTCGATCCGTTCATCGTCGGTCCGACTGGTCTTTTCGGTGCGCGCATACCAGTCCTCGCTGGCGGTGGTCTTGCTGGGCATGGGCAGGGGCTCCTTGCGGTCTGGGGTTGAAACGGTGAAGGCGAAAAAAAACCGCCGGGGGGGAGCCCGGCGGTTTGTGGATTCGGTGAGCGCTTCAGTCTTGCCTACGCGCTTGCCTCTCCGCCGCCGGTGCGGTGCGAGAACCAAAAGTGGGCAAAGTAAAACTGGCGCGACATGGCTCGGAATGTAGCACGGGCCACGCCGAGTGCGTCAAGCGCACCGCTGCGGCGATGCCGCGCGATGATCCGGATTGACGGGCGGACGCCACAGCGCCCCAATGAAAAATCGTTGTTGTCAGGAGAATGTCATGGACCGTCGCAACATCTTGTCCAGCGGTGCGGTGATGGGTCTGGGCGCGGTCACCGGCTGCGCCACCAGCAGCGTGGCGGCCACCGATGCAAGGACGGTGTTCAGCGTCGCGCAGCCGCTGCTGCCGGTGGTCGGCACCAGCGAGAGAACTACCACTACGAACTCGAGCTCGTCGCCGCGCTGCACCGCGGCGGCAAGAACGTTGCGATCGAGCAAGCGCTCGATCTTGTCTACGGTTATGCGGTCGGCCTCGACATGACCCGGCGCGACCTGCAGCGCGCTATGGGCGAGGAGAAAAAGCCGTGGGAGATCGGCAAGAGCTTCGACCGCTCGGCGCCGATCGGGCCGATCCATCGGGTCGCGCAGGTGGGCCACTACACGGCCGGCGCGATCACGCTGAAGGTCAACGGCACGATCAAGCAGAACGCGAACCTGAACCAGATGACCTGGAACGTCGCCGAGCAGGTCAGCAAGCTGTCTCAGGCCTTTGAGCTGATGCCCGGCGACATCATCTTCAGCGGCACACCGGAGAACGTCGGGCCGGTGGTGCCGGGCGATCTGATGGAAGGCAGCATCGCGGGGATGCCGACCTTGAACGTGAAGGTGGTGTAGCGCGCGAATCGTTCAGCAACCCCGTTCGCCCTGAGCCTGTCGAAGGGCAGCGAGGTCAGCGAGCCGGGCCTCCCTTCGACAACCTCAGGGCGATCGGAGATACAAGCTCAGGCCGAACGGGGTGTATTCACGCCGTCCCACCCACCGTCAACCCATCGATGCGCAAGGTCGGCTGACCCACCCCCACCGGCACGCTCTGCCCTTCCTTGCCGCAGGTGCCCACCCCGGTGTCGAGCTTCATGTCGTTGCCGATCATCGTCACGCGAGTCAGCGCGTCGGGCCCGTTGCCGATGATGGTCGCGCCCTTCACCGGATAAAGAATCTTGCCGTTTTCGACCCAGAACGCTTCACTCGCCGAGAACACGAACTTGCCGCTCGTGATGTCGACCTGCCCGCCGCCGAAGTTGCTCGCGTACAGGCCGCGCTTCAGGCCCGCGATGATCTCTTCCTTGGTCTTGTCGCCACCCAGCATGTAGGTGTTGGTCATGCGCGGCATCGGCACTGCCGCATAACTTTCGCGCCGGCCGTTGCCGGTCGGCTTGACCTTCATCAGACGCGCGTTCATCGAGTCCTGGATGTAGCCCTTCAGGATGCCGTCTTCGATCAGCACGTTGCGCTGCGAGGCATTGCCCTCGTCGTCGACGTTCAGCGAGCCGCGCCGGTCCGGCAGCGTGCCGTCGTCGAGCACGGTCACGCCCTTGGCCGCAACGCGCTGGCCGATGCGGCCCGAAAACGCGCTCGACCCCTTGCGATTGAAGTCGCCTTCGAGCCCGTGGCCGATCGCCTCGTGCAGCAGGATGCCGGGCCAGCCCGAACCGAGCACCACGTTCATCTCGCCGGCCGGCGCGGGCCGCGATTCGAGGTTGGTGAGCGCCGCATTGACGGCGTCGTGCACATAACTTTCGATGACGCTGTCGTGGAAGTAGCCGAAGCCGAAGCGCCCGCCGCCGCCGCCGGTGCCGACCTCGCGCCGCACCTCGCCGTTGATCGTCTGCTCGGCGATCACGGTGACCGACAGCCGCACCAGCGGCCGCACGTCGGCGGCCAGCGTGCCGTCGGCGCGCGCGACCAGCACCACGTCGTATTCGCCGGCCAGCCCGGCCATCACCTGCGCGATGCGCGGGTCCTTCGAGCGTGCCAGCTTCTCGACCTTCTCGAGCAGCGCCACCTTCTGCGTGCTGTCGAGTGTCGCGATCGGGTCCATCGGTGCATACAACACGCGGCTGCCCGCGACCGACTGCCTGGTGCCGACCTTCACCTTGCGGCTTTGCCCGGCGGCGGCAATGGTTCGCACCGTTTGCGCGGCGTCCATCAACGCGGCTTCGGAGATGTCGTCGGAGTAGGCGAACGCGGTCTTCTCGCCCGCCACCGCGCGCACGCCGACCCCCTGGTCGATGCCGAAGCTGCCACTCTTGACGATGCCTTCTTCGAGGCTCCAGCCCTCGCTGCGGGTGTACTGGAAATAGAGGTCGGCGTCGTCGATCTTGTGGGTGGCGATGGCTTGCAGCGCACGCGCCAGCGTGGCGTCGTTCAAGCCGAAGGGTTCGAGCAGCAATGCGCGTGCAATCGCCAGGCGTTCGAGGGTCGGTTCGCGGGAAATCATGGGCCTGTCCTTCGATGGCGGTGAATCATTGTAGGAGTCCACAGCCGTTGCGAACTGTTGCGTGCTCTTTCACGGTTCTTTACCGGAACCGCGTCGTCTCCCGGCCCGTGGCGGCGTTGTGTTCGTACGGGACCCGTCACCGTCATGAAACAACCCCAGAGACCCCGAAAGGAATCGACCATGCTGAACCTCAAGACCCTGGCCGTCGGCGCCGCCATCGCCATTGCTTCGCTGGGCGCATTTGCCCAGGCCGCTTCGGCCGCAACGCCGCGTGTCGACAAGCGCGAAGCCAGGCAAGACACCCGCATCCAGAACGGCGTGGCCTCGGGCCAGCTGACGCCCAAGGAGACCTATCGCCTCGAGAAGGAACAGGCCGCGATCAACAAGGCTGAAACCAAGGCCAAGGCCGACGGCAAGGTCACCAAGCGCGAGCGCCGTCGCCTCGACAGGATGCAGGACAAGGCCAGCAAGGACATCCACAAGCAAAAGCACGACGCACAGACCGTGCCGAAGCCGTAAGCGCTTTCTCTTTGCTCGACAAGCCCCGCCGTGCCGGGGCTTGTCTGTTTCATTCAGCCCCGCGTGAAACCCTGCACCAGCGCGTCGAACACGGCAGCCAGCCGCGGCGTGCCGCGCAGCTCGCGGTGTGCGGTGATCCACAGCGGCAGGCTCGGCACCTTCACGTCCTTGAGCACCGGTTGCAGCTCGGGCGAGCGGCGTGCCACTTCATGCATGCCGATGCCGATGCCGAGCCCCGCGCACACTGCCTGCCAGGCGACGATCTGGTTGTCGCAGCGAAACGCGAAGAACTCGCGTGTCACGTCGAAGCCGCCGGCGCGAAAGCCGCGCAGCATCTGGTCTGAGCGGTCGTAGCCCACCCACTGGTGTTGCGCCATCGTCGCAAGCGTCGGCCTGCCATGGGCCTTCAGGTAGTCGCGGTGCGCGTACAAGCCGAGCGGCAATTCGGCCAGCTTGCGCGCCACCAGTGCGGTCTGGGTCGGGCGCACCATGCGCAGCGCGATGTCGGCTTCGCGTTCGAGCAGGTTCTCGACCGTGTTGCTCGCCACCAGCTCGATCTGGATTTCCGGATGGCTCTGGCGCAGCGTCAGCAACAGCGCCGGCAGCAGGTGCGCGCTGACCATTTCGCTGGCGGTCAGGCGCACCGTGCCGGCAAGCGACTTCGAACGGCCCGCCGCTGCCAGCGACCACGCGTTGGCGTGCTCCTGCATGCGCTGCGCCGGAACCCGCAGCGCCTCGCCGGCATCGGTCAGGCGCAGGCCGCGCGAGGTGCGCTCGAACAGCACGCTGCCGGTCTGGCTCTCGAGCAAGGTCATCTGCCGGCTCAAGGTCGGCTGGCTGCTGCCCAGTGCCTCGGCGGCGCGGCTCAGCGAACCCGCTTGCGCGACGGCGAGGAAAGCGCGCAGCAGGGACCAGTCGGGCTCGGTCGTGTTATTCATTCCTGAATGATAGCCATGCAGCCATTCATCTTGTGGTGAACAGCGCCGGCTTGAACAATCGAGCCATCCCATCTCGATGCGAGGTCCACGATGCAATCCACCGTTTTTGTTCTAGGCGCTGCCGGCCGCATCGGCCAGGTGTTGGCGACCGCCTTTGCCGATGCCGGCTGGTCGGTGCGTGCCCAGTCGCGCAAGCCGTTGCCCGACACACTCGCCGCCCATCCGCAGGTGCAGGCGATCCGCTGCGATGCGCTCGACCTGACGGCGCTGTGCACCGCTGCACAAGGCGCGTCGGTGGTGATTCATGCGCTGAACCCGCCGTACACCGAGTGGGAGCGCCTCGCCCTGCCGCTGGTCGATGCGGCGATCACCGCGGCCCGCAGCAGCGGCGCGCTGCTGATGCTGCCCGGCAACGTCTACAACTTCGGCAGCGAGTTGCCGCCGGTGCTGACGCCGACGACGCCCGAGCACGGCGACATCCCGAAAGCGCGCATCCGCATCGAGACCGAAGCGCGCATGGCCCGGGCCAGCGACATCGACAGCGTGGTAATCCGCGCCGGTGACTTTTTCGGCGGGCCGGGCCGCGGTTCGTGGTTCGATCTGGCGATGACGAGCAAGCTGAAGTCGGGGCGCTTCGTGTATCCCGGCGCGACCGACCTGCCACATGCCTGGGCCTACCTGCCCGACCTGGCACAAGCCTTCGTCCGGGTCGCCGACAAGCGGGCCCAGCTGCGCGGCCACCATCGGCTGCACTTCACCGGCCACACGGTCAGCGGCGATGCAATGCGCGCGGCGCTCGAATCGGTGCTCGGCCGGCCCTTGCGCAATGCCGGCCTGCCGTGGGGGCTGATTCGCCTGGCCGCGCCCTTCGTGCCGGCGTGGCGCGAGATCGTCGTGATGCGCTACCTGTGGCAGCGTCCGCACCGTCTTGACGACAGCGCCTTGCGCGCGCTGGTCGGCACCTTGCCGCAAACGCCACTGCCGCAGGCGTTGGGCGCGGCACTGAACGACCTCGGCTTGCCGGCTCAGCCCGCCGCGCCCTTGAGCGCCAGCGCGCGCGCGTAGAGCGCGTTGCGCGGCGCGCCGCTCAGCTCGGCAGCGAGCGACACCGCCTGCTTGAGCGGCAGCTCGGCCAGCAGCGTTCGCAGCATCGTGTCGTGCCGATCGGGCTCGGCGCTCGCCGCCGCGGCTTCGCGTGCGTGCACGACCAGCACGAACTCACCGCGCTCGCGATTCGCATCGGCCGCAAGCCACGCCGGCAGGCGTTCGGCCGGCAGCGTGACCACGGTTTCGAATTGTTTGGTCAATTCGCGGCACAGCGTGACAGCGCGCGCGCCGCAGGTGTCGGCGAGCGCCGCCAGCAGCGACTCGATGCGGTGCGGCGCTTCGAACAGCACCTGCGCTGCGGGCGACGCGGCGACGGCCTTCACGGCCAACGCGCGTTCACCACCGCGCGGCGCAACAAAGCCGATGAAGTGGAAGCCGGCGGCGTGCACATCGCCCGCCACGCTCATTGCCGCGGCCGCGCTACTCGCGCCCGGCAGCGGGATCGTCGGATAACCGGCTGCCTGTGCGGCCGCCACCAGCGCGGCCCCGGGGTCGCTGATGGCCGGCGTTCCGGCATCGCTGACATAGGCCACCCGTTCGCCGCGTGCGAGCCGCGCCAGCACCGCCTGTGATGCCTCGCGCTCGTTGTGTTCGTGCACCGCGAGCAAGGTCTTGTCCAGCCCCAGGTGCCGCAGCAGCGGCGCGGTGTGGCGGGTGTCCTCGCAGGCGAGCGCGTCGACCAGCGCCAGCACGTGAATCGCGCGCAGGCTCAGGTCCGCGAGGTTGCCGATCGGCGTCGCCACCACATACAGCGCGCCTGCGGGATACTGCTGCGCGCCGGCTGCGCTGGCGGCGGCCTGCAACAACAGCGAGGCGTTCGAAGTGGTCACGACGAGGGGCTTGGGTGATGACGGCGAGGCGCGGGCCTGGGCCCATTTGCAGCGCCACGGCGCGACGCTGGTGCGGCGCAATTATCAGGTCGCCCGGGGTCCACGCTCGCGCGGCGGCGAGATCGACCTCATCGTGCGCGAGCCCGACGGCACGCTGGTGTTCGTCGAGGTGCGGCTGCGCAAGAGCGCCGCCTGGGGCGGCGCGGCGGCGAGTGTCACACCAGCGAAACAGCGCAGCCTGATGCTTGCGGCGCAGCACTTCCTGCAGTCCTTCGCGTCGCCGCCGCCGTGCCGCTTCGACGTGGTGGCGATCGACGGCGAGCGCATCGAATGGCTGAAAGCGGCCTTCGACGCAGGCTGACACAGGATGGAACCGACAGGGTGCAACGGTGTCTTATGATCCATGCCCATGCTTGAACAACGCATCCAGCAGCAATTCTTCGACAGCGCCGACCTCAAGTACGCCGCCGCTGAAATCCTCGCCAAACCCATCTCCGACGCGGTCAGCGCGATCGTCGGCTGCATCACCGGCGGCGGCAAGGTCCTGACCTGCGGCAACGGTGGCTCGGCGAGCGACGCGCAGCACTTCGCGGCCGAGTTCGTCGGCCGCTTCGAGCGCGAGCGGCCGGGCCTGGCCGCGCTCGCGCTGACGACCGACACCTCGATCCTCACCGCGATCGGCAACGACTACGACTTCAACGTCATCTTCTCCAAGCAGGTTCAGGCACTCGGCTCGCCGGGCGACGTGCTGCTGGCGATCACGACCAGCGGCAACTCGGCCAACGTGCTGGCCGCGGTCGACGCGGCGCATGCGAAGGAAATGACCGTCATCGCGTTGACCGGCCGCGGCGGCGGCAAGATGCGCGAACAACTCACCGAAACCGACGTGCACATCTGCGTTCCGCACGAGCGCACCGCACGCATCCAGGAAGTGCACCTGTTGACGCTGCATTGCATCTGCGATGCGGTCGACCTGCAGCTTCTGGGCGAACAGGACAACACATGAGCCGAATCTCCTTTCGCAGCGCAGCCGTGCTCTGCGCCATCGCCGCGAGCGCCACGCTTTCCGCCTGCGCGCCGCTGATCGTCGGCGGCGCGATGCTCGGTGGCTCGCTGATGGTCACCGACCGCCGCACCTCGGGCGCGCAGATCGAAGACCAGGCGATCGAGCTGAAGTCGATGAACCGCATCCGCGAGGCGATCGGCGATCGTGGCCATGTCAGCACCACCAGCTACAACCGGATGGTGCTCGTCACCGGCGAAGTCGGCGGCGAAGCCGACAAGGCGGCGGTCGAGCAGGCGGTGCAGAGGGTCGAGAACGTTCGCTCGATCGTCAATGAGCTCAACGTGAGCGGCGCCAGCTCGCTGCCCAGCCGCAGCAGCGACGCGATTCTTACGAGCAAGGTCAAGGCCTCGTTCGTCGACACGCGCGACATCTTCGCCAACGCGTTCAAGGTCGTCACCGAGCGCGGCACGGTCTACCTGATGGGCCGCGTGACCGAACGCGAAGCGAACCACGCGACCGAGCTGGCGCGCGGCGTCGGCGGGGTGCAAAAGGTCGTGAAGGTGCTCGAGATCATCAGCGAGCAGGAGCTCGCGGACCTGCAGCCGAAGGCCGCGCAAAAGTGACTTGCCGGCAGCGCCGGCAAGTCATCCCGGCGAACGCCGGGATCCACTGTTTGAATGCTCGCTGACCTCCGACGGGTGGATACCGGCGTTCGCCGGTATGACGGGGAGGGTGCTCGGTGGATACCGGCGTTCGCCGGTGTGACGCGAGGGTGCTCGGTGGATACCGGCGTTCGCCGGTGTGACGCGAGGGTGCTCGGTGGATACCGGCCCTTCGACAAGCTCAGGACAGGCTCGGGCTGCGCCCGCGCCGGTATGACCGCTTTCAGCGCAGCCGCTTGATCAAGCTCGACGTGTCCCAGCGGTTCCCGCCCTGCGCCTGCAAGTCGGCGTAGAACTGGTCGACCAGCGCCGTCACCGGCAGCCGCGCACCGTTGCGCCTGGCTTCGTCGAGCACCAGGCCGAGGTCCTTGCGCATCCAGTCGATCGCAAAGCCGAAGTCGAACTTGCCGTCGAGCATCGTCGGGCCGCGGTTGTCCATCTGCCAGCTTTGCGCCGCCCCCTTGCCGATGACGCCGAGCACGGCTTTCATGTCGAGGCCGGCCCGCTCGCCGAAGGCGATCGCTTCCGACAAGCCCTGGACCAGCCCGGCGATCGCGATCTGGTTGACCATCTTCGCGAGCTGCCCGGCGCCGCTGTCGCCGAGCAGCGTCACCGCCTTGGCAAACGCCATCGCCACCGGCTGAATCGTCGCGAAGGCCGCGCCGTCGCCGCCGCACATCACCGTCAGCACGCCGTTGATGGCGCCCAGGTTGCCGCCCGACACCGGCGCATCGATGAACTGCAGCCCACGCTCGTGGGCCGCGCCCGCGAGCTCGCGGGCGACTTCGGCCGACGCGGTCGTGTGGTCGACGCAGATCGCGCCCGGCTGCATGCCGGCGAACGCGCCCGTCTCGCCCAGCACCACCGAGCGCAGGTCGTCGTCATTGCCGACACAGGCGAACACGATCTCCGCGCCTTCGGCCGCGTCCTTGGGCGTGGCCGCCGCCTTGCCGCCGTATTCGGCGACCCATTGTTGGGCCTTGGCGGCAGTCCGGTTGTAGACGGTCACCTGATGCCCGGCGCGCGCCAGATGGCCGGCCATCGCGTGGCCCATGACGCCGAGGCCGATGAACGCGAGCTTGTGCGAGGGAATGCTTTCGTAAGTCTTGGTGGTTGCCATGAAGCTCAAACAATCGTCAAGTGCTCGGTGCCCGCGGCCAGGTCGCTGCTGCGCGCGCGGTGGCTGTGCAGCTTGATCTGCAGCCGCAGGTCGTTCACCGAGTCGGCGTTGCGCAGTGCGTCTTCGTAGGTGACCATCTGGTTTTCGTACAGGTCGAACAGGCTCTGGTCGAAGGTCTGCATGCCGAGCTCGCGCGAGCGTTTCATGATCTCCTTGATCTCGGACACCTCGCCCTTGAAGATCAGCTCGGAGATCAGCGGCGTGTTGAGCAGGATCTCGACCGCGGCGATGCGGCCCTTGCCCTCTTGCCGCGGCAAGAGGCGCTGCGACACCAGCGCCTTCAGGTTCAGCGACAAGTCCATCAGCAGCTGGGCCCTGCGCTCTTCGGGGAAGAAGTTGATGATGCGGTCGAGTGCCTGGTTCGAGCTGTTGGCGTGCAGCGTGGCCATGCACAGGTGACCGGTTTCGGCGAACGCGACCGCGTGCTCCATCGTCTCGCGGTCGCGGATCTCGCCCATCAGGATCACGTCGGGCGCCTGGCGCAGCGTGTTCTTCAGCGCCATCGCCCAGCCGTCGGTGTCGATGCCCACTTCACGTTGCGTGATGATGCAGTTTTTGTGCGGGTGAACGAACTCGACCGGGTCTTCGATCGTGATGATGTGGCCGAACGAATTCTCGTTGCGGTAGTCGACCATCGCGGCCAGCGAGGTGCTCTTGCCCGAGCCGGTGGCGCCGACGAAGATCGTCAGCCCGCGCTTGGTCATCGCGACGTCTTTCAGCACCTGCGGCAGGTTCAGGCTGTCGATCGTCGGCAAGGTCGCGGGAATGGTGCGCAGCACCAGCCCGACCTGGCCCTGCTGCACGAAGGCGTTAACGCGAAAGCGTCCGATGCCCTGCGGCGAGATCGCGAAGTTGCATTCCTTGGTGCGCTCGAACTCGGCGGCCTGCTTGTCGTTCATCACCGAGCGGGTCAGCGCCAGCGTGTGCTGGCCCGTGAGCGGCTGCGGCGACACCTTGGTGACCTTGCCGTCGACCTTGATCGCCGGCGGAAAGTCGGCGGTCAGGAACAGGTCGGAGCCGTTGCGCGACACCATCAGGCGCAGCAGGTCGTTGACGAACTTGGATGCCTGGTCTCTTTCCATACAACGTGTCTCCGGAACTGTCAGTCAGCGAGGGGCGGCGTCAATTCTGCGACAGCAAGGCGCTCAGGCGCGCACTCACCTGGCGCAGCCGCAGCGAAAGGCGGCGCGACAGCGATGCGAGCAGCGCCACGCCGAGCCGCGGGTCCTTGGTGATCATCTCGTCGAGCCGCTGCGCATCGACCACCGCCAATGCACAAGGTCCGAGTGTGACGCAGGCCGAAAAACGTGCCCCGGCGTCGAGCAGGGACATCTCGCCCAGCATGTCGCCGGGGTGCGCCTCGGCAAGCCGCGCCTTGCCGCCCCAGGGCTGCGCGCGGTCGACCGCGAGCGTGCCTTCCAGCACCACGATCATGTAGTCGCCGAGCTCGTCCTGCGCGATCACTTCGTGGTTGGCCGCGACCTGCACGAACTCGAGGTACTGGCTCATGCGCTGCAGCTCGTCGGCGCTGAGCGTGACGACATGCGCATCGGCGCCCCAGAGCGCGGCGAACAGCTCGGCCCCCTGCTTGCGGTCCATCGGCTTGGCGCCGATCTTGCCCGCGCGTTCGCGCCAGGTGACGAGGGTCTGCGGCGCTTCGGCCGGCTCCTGGAACATCGACGAAAAATAGCCGGCGTCCTCGGCGACGCCACCGGCCGCCGCACCCGGCACGGCGCCTCGCTTGATGCGGTTGAAGAGGCGCTTCACGCTGGGGTTTCCGCGCGGTTCACCCAGGGAAGTTCTCCGGGAACTTGGCCTTGCCGCGCGCTTCGGCCGGCGAAACGATGTTGCGCCGGACCAGGTCAGCCAGGTTCTGGTCCAGCGTCTGCATGCCCATCGCATTGCCGGTCTGGATCGACGAATACATCTGCGCGACCTTGTTCTCGCGGATCAGGTTGCGGATCGCCGCCGTGCCCAGCATGATCTCGTGCGCCGCGACGCGGCCGCTGCCGTCCTTCAGCTTGCACAGCGTCTGCGAGATCACGCCGATCAGCGACTCCGACAGCATCGCGCGCACCATTTCCTTTTCGGCCGCCGGGAACACGTCGACGATGCGGTCGACCGTCTTGGCCGCGCTCGAGGTGTGCAGGGTGCCGAACACCAGGTGGCCGGTTTCGGCCGCGGTCAGCGCGAGGCGGATCGTCTCGAGGTCGCGCATTTCGCCGACCAGGATCGCGTCCGGGTCTTCGCGCAGGGCAGAGCGCAGCGCGTTGGCGAAGCTCAGCGTGTGCGGCCCGACCTCGCGCTGGTTGATCAGGCACTTCTTGGAGTCGTGCACGAACTCGATCGGGTCTTCGACCGTCAGCACGTGGCCGTATTCGTTTTCGTTCAGGTGGTTCACCATCGCGGCCAGCGTGGTCGACTTGCCCGAGCCCGTCGGGCCGGTGCACAGCACCATGCCGCGCGGCTTGAGCGACAGCTCGGCGAACACCTTGGGCGTGTTCAGCTGCTCGAGCGTGAGGATCTTCGACGGGATGGTTCGGAACACCGCGCCGGCGCCGCGGTTCTGGTTGAACGCGTTGACCCGAAAGCGCGCCAGGCCCTGGATCTCGAACGAGAAGTCGCACTCGAGCGTCTCTTCGTAGGACTTGCGCTGCGAGTCGTTCATGATGTCGTACACCATGTCGTGGACCTGCTTGTGATCGAGCGGGTCGACGTTGATTCGCCGCACGTCGCCATGCACCCGGATCATCGGCGGCAGGCCGGATGAGAGGTGCAGGTCCGAGGCCTTGTTCTTGACCGAAAACGCCAGCAGTTGGGTAATGTCCATGGGCTCGGAAGGTGGGGGTTCGGCCTGCGGGATACTCGCCGGATTATGGCGACGATAACAGCCAACGTACAACAAGTGCGCGCTCGCATTGGCGCGGCCTGTGCGGCCGCACAACGGCCTGTGCAAAGCGTCACGTTGCTGTGTGTGAGCAAGACCCAGCCCGCCGCGGCGGTTCGCGAAGCCTTCGCTGCCGGCGAGCGTTGTTTCGGCGAGAACTACGTGCAGGAAGGCGCGGCCAAGATCGAGGCGCTGGCCGACTTGCGCGCGCCGCTCGAGTGGCACTTCATCGGCCCGCTGCAAAGCAACAAGACACGCCGGGTCGCCGAGTGTTTCGACTGGGTCCACTCGGTCGACAGCCTGAAGCTGGCACAGCGCCTGAGCGAGCAGCGCCCGCCGGGCATGCCGCCGCTGCAGCTGTGTCTGCAGGTCAACATCAGCGGCGAGCTCACCAAGAGCGGGCTCGCGCCGGCCGAGGTGGCAGGTGTCGCGCGTGCGGTCGACGGCTTGCCGCGGCTGCGCCTGCGCGGGCTGATGGCGATTCCCGAACCGGCCGGCGACATCGACGCGCAGCGCCGCCCGCATGCGGCCTTGCGCGAGCTGCTGCACGCGCTGCAGCGCCAGGGCCATGCGCTGGACACGCTGTCGATGGGCATGACGGCCGACCTCGAAGCGGCGATCGTCGAAGGCGCGACCATCGTTCGGGTCGGCACCGCGATCTTCGGCGCGCGGCCGGTGGACCTCAGGCTGACTTGAGGCGCTTGAGGTGCGCGGCGGGCTGTCGCCCGCGGCGCGCCGGCGGGTCCTCGAGCGCGTCGAGGCCGGCCTGGCCGGGCCGCTCGGCCTTGCGCAGCTGGCCGAGGCCGCCTGCCTGTCGGAGTTCCACTTCGCCCGCATGTTCAAGGTGAGCTTCGGCCAGAGCCCGCACGCCTGGGTGATGCAGCGGCGCCTGGAACGTGCGCGGCGGCTGCTGGGCGAGGGCCGGCTCGGCCCCGACGAGGTGGTGCAGCGCTGCGGCTACGCGCATCGATCGCATCTGAACGCGGCCTTGAAGCGCGCCGGACTCGCCTCCGCCGCGTCGCTGCGCGGGCCGGTCTCGCCATAGTCGATCCGGTCCAGCGAACGATGCGGTTTCGCCGATTCGGCTCCGCACGATAGCCCGAAGCACCGGCCCATTTCAGACGCTTTGATCGGCCCTGCGACGCAACACTTTTGCCGGCAGCGCGCGGCGTTCGAGCCACGTTGCTGCCAGGCCGGGCGCCGTGGTCGCAGACGAGCGCGGCGCCCGCTTGCGAGCCATCGATCAACCAAACCGAGACAAGCACATGAAACAAACGACCTCACTCAAGACGGCCGGCGCGTTCGCCGGCCTGGCCTGTTGTGCGGCGCTGGCAAGCGCATCCGCCCAATCCAGCGTCACCATCTATGGCCGCCTCAACGAGACCATCGAGCGCCAGAAGTTCGGCGACGACAACGCGGTGTGGAAGCTCGCGAACAACTCCTCGCGCATCGGTTTCAAGGGCACCGAAGACATGGGTGGGGGCCTGAGCGCGGGCTTCCAGCTCGAACACGGCTTCAGCCCCGACACGGGCCAGGCCAACAGCGTGTTCTGGGGCCGGCGCGCCCAGGTCAGCCTGGCCGGCGGCTTCGGCCAGCTGCGCGCCGGCACCTTCTTCAGCGAAGCCTACTTCGCCACCGCCGACTACGTCAGCATGCACAACCACGACACCGGCAGCTCGGGCGACGCGCTGTACGCCTACGTCACCAACGACCGCAACAAGGTCTCGTACGCAAGCCCGAGCTTCGGCGGCGCGACCGTCGAGATCGCCCGCAGCTTCGCCGAAGGGGTGCCCGGGGTGAGCCCGAGCTACGACTTGGCAGCCAACTGGGCCAGCGGGCCGCTGCAGCTGGGGGCGGGGTACTCCAAGACCGGAGATGCGAAACAGTTCGCCGTGCGCGCGCTCTACGAGCTCGGCGCCTTCACCGTCGGGGGCTACGTCCAGCGCGACGAGAACGCGTTCGCCCCGACCGCACCGGGGCGGCGCACCAACGTGCGCCTGTCGGCGATGTACGCGATCGACAACTCCGAGTTCCATGTCAACGTCGGCAGCGCCGGCAACATCGGCGGGCTCGCGGACAGCAAGGCGAGCCAGGCCACGCTCGCCTACAACTACAAGCTGAGCAAGCGCACCAAGGTCTACGGCTACTACACGCGGCTGAACGACGGCGCGGTCGGCGTCTACGGCGGCGACTTCAGCTCGCTCGCCGTCGGCGTGCGCCACAACTTCTGAGCCAAGGATTCACCATGAAACGCAACTCCGCATTGACAGCGCTCGCACTGCTCGCCGGCAGCGCCTGCGCGCAGGACGCGATCGTCAAGATCGGCCATGTCGGCCCCACCAGCGGCGGCATCGCCCACCTGGGCAAGGACAACGAAAACGGCGCCCGCATGGCCATCGATGAGCTCAACGCCAAGGGCGTGATGATCGGCGGCAAGAAGGCCAAGTTCGAGCTCGTTCCCGAAGACGATGCCGGCGACCCCAAGCAGGGCACGGCGGTGGCGCAAAAGCTGGTCGACTCCAAGGTCAACGGCGTCATCGGGCACCTCAACTCGGGCACCTCCATCCCTGCCTCCAAGGTCTACTCCGACGCGGGCATCCCGCAGATCTCGCCGTCGGCGACCAACCCCAAGTTCACCCGCAACGGCTACAAGACCACCTTCCGCGTGGTCGCTGACGACGTGCACCTGGGCGGCACCCTCGGGCGCTACGCGGTCAAGGAACTGGCGGCCAAGTCGATCGCCGTCATCGACGACCGCACTGCCTACGGCCAGGGCGTGGCCGAAGAGTTCGAAAAGGCCGTCAAGGCGAGCGGGGGCAGCGTCGCCGAACGCCAGTTCACCACCGACAAGGCAACCGACTTCACCGCCATCCTGACGGCCGTGAAGGCCAAGAAGCCCGACGTCGTCTTCTACGGCGGCATGGACGCGGTGGCCGGGCCGATGATCCGCCAGATGAAGCAGCTCGGCATCAACGCCAAGTTCATGGGCGGCGACGGCATCTGCTCGGGCGAGCTGCCCAAGCTGGCCGCCGGCGCGATGGCCGACGGGCAGGTGGTGTGTGCCGAGGCCGGCGGGGTCGAAGGCAAGCAGAAGGTCGGCATGGACGAGTTCAAGAAGAAGTTCAAGGCCAAGTTCAACGCCGACGTGCAGATCTATGCGCCGTATGTCTACGACGCGGTCAACGTGATGGTCGCAGCAATGGTCAAGGCCGGCTCGGCCGAGCCGGCCAAGTACCTGCCGGTGCTGGCGAAGACCGAGAACTTCCACGGCGTCACCGGCGACATCAGCTTCGACGCCAAGGGCGACGTGAAGAACGGTGCGCTCACGCTGTTCACCTACAAGGGCGACAAGCGCGAAGAGATGGCGGTGGTTCGATAACGAGGCCCAACCGGCGAGAGCATTGCGGGCGCCTGGCGGCGCCCGCTTTTTTTGTCTACAGCGGCACCTGGCTCGTGTTCTTCAGTTCTTCCATCACCGCGTAGCTGCGGGTGTCGCGCACGCCCGGCAGCGACCAGATCAACGAAGCGAGCATGCTGCTGTAGGTCTGCAGGTCGGCCGCGCGGGTCTTGATCAGATAGTCGAAGTTCCCCGCGACCTCGTGACATTCGAGGATCTCGGGGCGCACCTGCACCGCGGCGCGGAACGCATCGGCCAGCCCCAGGCCCATGTGTTCGAGCCGCACCTTGGTCAACACCAGCATGCCCGCGCGCAGCTTGAGCGGGTTGAGCAGCGCCTCATAGCCGAGGATGTAGCCTTCGCGCGTGAGCCGTTTGACACGCTCGCGCGCGGCACCGGGCCGCAGGCCGACGCCGGCGGCGAGCTTCAGGTTCGAGATGCGGCCATCGGATTGCAGCAGGCGCAGGATGCAGGTGTCGGTGGCGTCGAGGCCTTCGCTGCGCACGAGCGGCGTGCACTGTCCGCCGCGTGCGTACGGGCACTCGCGCTCGGCGCCGGCGCCCGCAGCGGACGGCGCCGCCATCAGCATCAGCGCGCTGTCGTTGGCGGCCGCGCGCTGCCGTCCGGCGCGCAGTTGCGCCTTTGCCTGCGCGTCAGGAATGCCGCGCAACGGGGCCCGCCCGATCGGCGGACGCGATACCGGAGCCTGGGTCATGGACGCCCCTTCTTGACTCTGTGTGGCCGATCGGCGAGGCGATGCCGCGCTGCGCCTTACCAGCGGTCCGAGCGCATCAGCGGCGACCACTGCCCTGCGCGCAGCTCGTACACCGCAATCGCACCGTAGACCTGTTCGCCGTCGGGCCGAAAGCGCAACGAGCCGGTGACCGGTGCGCTGCCGTCGAAGCTTTTCAGGCGCTGCAGCAGCTGGGCCTTGTCGAACGAGCCGTTGCGGGTCAGCGCGTCGGCGACCAGGTGCACGGTGTCGTAGGCGTAGTGCGCGCCGTACACCGGGTCGCCCTTGAAACGCTCGCGAAAGTCGGCCAGGAAGCGCGCGCCGTTGGCGAACTCGCGCGCCTCGATGATCGGCGAGGTGGCGTAGATCGCGCCGACCTGGCCGCCCGAGCGCAGCAGCCGATCGGTCTTGATCGTGTCGCCGCCGAGGATGCGCATCTGCGTCAGGCCGGCCTTGGCGAGCTGCCTGATCAGCGCCTCGACCTGGAAGTCGCTCAGCGTGGTGACGATCACGTCGACCCGGGCGGCCCCGAGCTCGGTCACCAGCGCACCGAACTCGACCGTCTTGTCGTCGAGCGAATGGCGCGCTGCGACCTTCTTGCCGTGTGAGGTGATGGCTGCCGCCGCGTCGTCGGCCAGGCCCTTGCCATACGGCGTGCTGTCGTCGACCACCGCAAAACGTTCGGCGCCAACCAGTTGCGCCGCGTACTCGCCCATCGCACGCGACTGCAGCTTGTCGTTGGCGACCAGGCGCAAGGTGGTGGGCAGGTTGAGCTGGGTGTAGGTCGGCTTGGTCGAGATCGCGAACTGCGGCACGCCGGCCTTGGCGTAGACCGGCGCCGCTGCGATGCTGACCCCGGAGTTCAGGTGCGCCAGCGCCACCAGCACGCCGGCATCGACCAGCGCCGTCGCCGCGGCCTCGCCGGTCTTGGCGTCGGCCTTGTCGTCCTGCGCCACGATCTCGATGCGCACGCGCTGGCTGCCCACGCGCACGCCGCCGCCGGCATTGATCTCGTCGGCCGCCATTTGCGCGCCGTTGAGCATGTCCTGCCCGAGGGCCTTCAGGTTGCCCGACAGCGGCTGCCCGACGCCGATCTTCAGCGTGTCCGGGCTGCGCTGGCAGCCCGCCAGCCCGAAGGCTGTCGCTGTTGCCAGCGCCAGCAGGCCGCAGCCGATCCAGGCCCTTGCGGTTCTCGACAGATCCATGGTGCGACCCTCCAGGTCATCGATCGGTCGGTCGCCGATCGGATGCGTAAAGTGCCGCAGATGAATCGTCCCGATTCACTAATTTGCGGGGACGCCGCCGAAGAATCGGCGGCCAGCGCTGCCCCGCGCGAGGCTCAGATCGGCAGCGCGGTCGAGTTCTTCACCTCTTCCATCACCGCATAGGTGTGAGTTTCGCGCACCCCGGGAAGCGCCCACACCACCGAGCCGATCAGCTCGCGGTAAGCGTTCATGTCGGCCACGCGGGTCTTGATCAGGTAGTCGAAGCCACCGGCCACGAGATGGCATTCGAGGATCTCGGGGCGCACCTGGACCGCGGCCTTGAACGCGTTCATCACGTCGGGCGTGGTGCGGTCGAGCACCACCTCGACGAACACCATCATGCCGGCGCCGAGCTTGTCGGGGTTGAGCTTGGCTTCGTAGCCGAGGATGAAGTTGTCGCGTGTCAGGCGCTTCACGCGTTCGAGCACGGCGGTCGGCGACAGGTGCACTTCCTCGGCCAGCTTCAGGTTCGAAATGCGGCCGTCTTTTTGCAGCACGCGCAAAATCTTGGCGTCGATCTTGTCGATGACGGCGGGCGGCGAGGTCTCGTTGCTCATGATGAATATTCGGGAGTGGCAGGGTCTTTCTTTGGAGACAAATGCTAGTTCCAACACGCTAACCTAGCAAGTTATTCATCTAGGGACTTCCCATATGTTCACTCCTCCCGCCGCGCCGGCGCCGCGCCTGCCCCAGCCCTATCGCGACGAGCTGGCCGTGCTGGGCGCCCTGCTGCCGCCGCTTGTGGACACGCTGGGGTGGCACCAGGCGATGCGGGTGGCCCACCCCTGGGTGCGCGCGGTGCGCGACAAGCCGGCGCCGTTCTGGGCCATGGAGTCGCTGCTGCGCGAGTACCCGATCTCGAGCGCCGAAGGACTCGCGCTGATGCGCCTGGCCGAAGCGCTGCTGCGCGTGCCGGATGCCGAGACCGCGATTGCGCTGACCGCCG
>Ga0209515_10002658_pt1 | contig 27029 bp, 27 predicted proteins | sample Subgroupgradi54m_FD_187454 | JGI IMG/M metagenome (GOLD analysis project Ga0209515, IMG submission 187454) | Subsurface groundwater microbial communities from S. Glens Falls, New York, USA - GMW60B uncontaminated upgradient, 5.4 m (SPAdes)... ... | reverse complement strand
TGAACGGACAAAGATGCTGGAATCGTTTTGCGAATAAATCACATCATGCTGATGCAATTCTTTCGAAATCGCCAAACCCTTTTCCTGAAGTTTCTTTTCCAATTCCCCCAAATTATTAACCCGTAATTTTACTTCAATTTCCCGCATATTCTCTTTATCTTATTTTTTAATGCATATCCTTAGCGCCCCTTGACAAGGCCCTTTAATCTGCTATACTTAACCCAACGCTGATAGCTCATACACTATATGAGTTATAGTCAGGTGCTAAGCAAAGGGGATTCCTTGAAAAGGGGGTCCTTTTTGCTTATCATTAATTTGTGGACCCGGGCTCGTGGTGTATGAAGTAACATATCAGCGTTAGCACCTGATGAAACGAGTGCAAATCTCGTCGGGTCCACGTTAAAGAATCTATCTTAACCGATGGATTTTTTGATTGGTTTTTTACTTCTTCGCCATATTCTGCTGGTGCTCTTGGGTATTCAGCATTCCACATTTCTTGAATTTTTTGCCGCTGCCGCAAATGCATGGTTCGTTACGTCCTACTTCTTCATTGGAAATTGGTAATTGAGAATTGGGCATTTGCGGTTGGGTATTCAACGTTGCCTTTAAAATATTATTAGCAATTTCCATGTCCACCTCTTCCAGCAAACCGGCGAATAATCTGCGGCCTTCGTTTTTGTATTCAACTAGTGGATCCTTGCCTCCGTACGCGCGCAGTTTTACGGAGTCACGCATGTGTTCCATGTTACTTAAATGATCTTGCCACAACGTATCAATCACTTTCAACGCCACAAATTTTATAATGTGGGCCATGGCTTCTTTACCAACGGCGGCTTCTTTTTTATTATAATCATCTTCCGTAAAACCGGCCTTCACCAGAATTTCCAACGCCTTTTCTTTCAAATCAACGGGCTGTAAAAATTCTGTGCGTTTTTTGTACACAATTTCCCGGTGCTTGTTCATGACGTCGTCATATTCCAGTAAATGATTTCTGGCGTCAAAATTAAAGCCTTCAATTTTTCCCTGGGCGCTTTCCAAGGCTCCGGAAATCATTTTTGAGGCGATGGGTTCGTCTTCCGGTACATTCAACGTGTTCATGACAGATTTAATCCGGTCAGCACCGAAAATACGCATCAGGTCATCGTCTAGTGACACAAAAAATTGGCTGGCGCCCGGGTCACCCTGCCGGCCGGCGCGCCCACGAAGCTGGTTATCAATGCGGCGGGCGTCATGGCGTTCGGTTCCGATAACAAACAAACCGCCCAGTTCAGAAACCATCTTAGCTTCTTGTGGATCTTTGGGGTTCCCACCTAAAATGATATCCACTCCGCGGCCGGCCATGTTGGTAGCAATAGTTACACCGCCTTTTTTACCAGCCTGGGCAATAATTTCTCCTTCACGTTCATGATTTTTGGCATTCAACATTTGGAACGGCACGCCGGAAGCTCCCAGCATCTTCCCCAGATATTCGTTTTTTTCAACAGACCGGGTTCCCACTAAAACCGGCTGGCCTTTTTGGTGCAGTTCTTTGATTTGGGTAATAATAGACTTTAATTTACCCGCTTCCGTTTTATAAATTTTATCGGGCAAGTCGTGGCGCAGCATCGGCCGATGGGTTGGAACCACTACCACGGGCAATTTATAGACTTTATCAAACTCTTCCGCGGAAGTTAAACCCGTTCCGGTCATGCCGGAGATTTTTTTATATAACCGGAAATAGTTTTGAAACGTAATAGTGGCCAGCGTTAATGACTCGGCCTGAATCTTCACCCCCTCTTTGGCTTCCACCGCTTGGTGCAAACCCGCGCTCCACCGGCGCCCCGGCAGCATCCGCCCGGTAAATTCATCAATGATAATGATTTCATTGTTTTTAACCACGTAATCGCGGTCTTTTAAAAACAAGGTTTTGGCTTTCAGGGCGGATTCTAATTGGTGGGTGGAAGTAATGTCATTATCACCCCACGGGTCAAGCCCCAGACTTTTTACCACTTTATTCTGGCCCTCTTCCGTAAAGGTGGCTGCCTTCAATTTTTCATCAATAACATAATCAACGTCTTTTTGCAGGGGCGCCACCACCCGGGTGAATTGGTTGTATTTTTCAGAAGCATCTTCGGCAGCGCCGGAAATAATGAGCGGCACGCGGGCTTCGTCAATTAAAATGGAGTCAACTTCGTCTACAATGCAAAAATTAAACCCGCGCTGCACTTGCTGGGCCAAATCATAGACCATGTTGTCCCGCAAATAATCAAAACCAAATTCGTGGTTGGTGCCGTAAGTAATGTCTGCGGCATAAGCTTCTTTGCGAGTGGCCGGCTTTAAAAAATCTTCTATCACTTTGAAAGCGCCAACTTGGTCACGCTCTTGATCTTTTTGGGTATTTTTATAATTGGCATCATACACATAGCCTGAAGCATTAGTAATGCAACCGGTAGTCAACCCCAACGCTCCATAAATCTGCCCCATCCAAATCATGTCGCGCTTGGCCAAATAATCGTTTACGGTCACCACGTGTACCCCTTTCCCCTCCAAGGCATTTAAATATACCGCCAGCGTGGCCGTTAACGTTTTTCCTTCTCCTGTGCGCATTTCGGCAATGTTACCCCTATGAAGCACAATTCCACCCATCAGCTGAACATCAAAATGGCGCTGGTTAAGCGTGCGCTTTCCCGCTTCGCGCACCGCGGCGAAAGCTTCAGGCAAAATGTCGTCTAAGATTTCCCTCTTTTGTAGCCGCGCTTTAAATTCCTGGGTTTTTTCTTTTAACTGCTCATCTGAAAGCCTTTGAATTTCAGGGTCAAAACCATTGATTTGCGCCACCAAAGGCTCCAGACTTTTTATCTGTTTTTGATTGGCATCCCCAAAGATTTTACTGAATATTGACATGGGTTAACTCTACCTAAAAATAGCGCTTTTAGCAACAAAAGGAATAAAAAAACGGAGGCCGACAACGTGTCAGCATCCGCTTAGAAACTGGAAATCTTACTTTCGCAATAATCGTAAGTCTCTTGAAATTGCACGGGTAGATTTACCGCAAAACCCATGCAACCCTTAACCCGCGAATACGCCTCGCGACACTCAAGCCCGCGATCAAGCTTGGTTTTCAGAACATGCAGCGCACCTCGCAACTTCCTGCGAAAAGCCTTAGTGTTCGTGACGTGACCATCTACCAAGTTGTAACCCAAAATCCGGCAAAGCTCACCCTGACCTACGGTGCAAACTTTGTGAACGGGGAAACGCCCATAGCTGGACACATCACACAAAATCATCCGCTCAAGTTTGGGAGAAAACCGCGAAGTCGGCATGCTGAAATAATAATTATCAGCAAACCGGCTCACAATGCCCCCTACTCGCCGCGCGATTTTTGCGAGCCTCCTGTCCACATCCTCGCAGGCAAGATCAAAGCAGATCGGACTGGTTGGAGCGCCTTGTGGCAAGAATGAACTGATGCTAGGAAAGCGCCGGTACACCTCTGCGGGAGGAGAGAGGTGCACACAGAGAATAGCCATCCAATGGGCCACATTTTTGGAAAAACCGGGCTCCCCAAAAACCGGATGACTACACAGCATATTACGGACGCGCAACCAGTCAATCCGGAAAAACGCGTCCTTGATATCAAACTTCAGCGTTGACGGCCAGTCCACGTGGCGCTTCGCCAAATCCAGACAAGAGCCTCCGCGATATCCAAAAACGTTTTCAGGTCGCTTGAAGGTGTACTGCAACAAGCGATTGAGGCGTGTTTGGATTTGCAGTAGCTCCGGCCTGGGTGCAATGATAATTCGGGTACCACCTTTGGGCTTGGCAATCACCTTTGGAACGTGGTAAAACGGGGCTGATCCCTCATCGGCCATCCTCAAGATAACATGAGCAAAGTCGCCTTCGGGAAGCCCAAGCCTATTTTGAAGCCAATATAATGACTTCATCCCGAAATCAAGCCTGGTTCGGGCGCGACGAACACGACGGTCATGGCGATCTTGGTCCCACCAAGCCTGAGTTATTTCTTGGCCGTTCGAGAAGAAACGGCCGGACATTTCTTCCATAGCCATTTCCTTTCTGTTAAGTTGTAAAAGCTTGGCTTCCCCGCTGGGCACAGGGAAGCCTTCTCACCATGGTTGAAGAGTCAACTAGGCAGGTCCCGACAGGACCCGTCTGCAATCAGACACTGCCAGAAATCTGACAGTGCACCTGAAACCTTTGTTGCCCTGGTCTTAGTTTGTCCACTTTCAGAACCGATGGCTTTAGCTTGGCGATAGCTAAGCGAGGATTCTGTTTTAGCCGACAAGTAAGGCCAGGGTAGGCTCTATCAGGTCTCGTCCATGGAGATTGGTATCATCTTATAGTATGGCGACCGTTTTAGCAATAAAAAAGAGCTCGCGACATTACATCGCGGGCTCGGGGCTTTCACGAAACCGTGTGTTCGGGCCAAGTGGAGGAAATTTCAAGGTAGACCCCTCTTTCTATAGCCGCAGCCTCTTCATTCGTCAGACCAAGTGCTCGTTGCATACCGCGCACATAGGCATCCTTGATTTGGAATTCATCCCACTGTAGTTTCGTAAGGAAACACAGGGGGCCAGCACCAAAACCCGGGCGATGCCTAAAACTCCAATACCACTCGTCCAACTTTTTGCGCTCCTCGCGATAAAGGGCCAGACCTTGCTCAATGGTAGCATGCATGCATCACCCCCTAAAAAGGAGAATAGGAACTAAAGAAATATTATTCTTCTTCACGCATCATGTCAACAAAAAACAACCCAAAACTTCCACCTCTCAGATATATAGAGTAAAACAAAAACGTTTCTTTTTTACTCCATTATGAATTCTACAACTCCTCAATTAAAAATATCCTTATATATTGATCAAGCGAATGTATTTGCAATAACATTTCAGTTTTATCCAATACATCAAAGGGGCAAACCCACACACTGTGTTGCAAAAGCTTATATCCCAAGTTTTCTAAAATACTTCTCAATAACTTTCGAGCCTTTTCATGGCGTTTTGGCATATCAAATATCAGCATAATCCATTTACCGTCACTTCTTTTCTTTTTATCTTCTATCTTAAAACTTGCTTCCAGCACCTTGGAAAGTCCCTTCTTTGTAATGGTTATCCCCTTTTTGCCTTCCAGATTTTTAACTTTTATAAAATTATTTTTCTTAAGATAATACACCAACCAGGCAAACTTTTTTGGGTGTAGCGCCTTGTAATACTTTTGGTAAACAGGACTATCAACCATAATCGCCACATCCCTCAAACTTCTCGGCGGGTGAATTAAAAAACGTAACGCATCTTCTGCCTCGCTCATAGCGTTAAACACATCCCAAAGAAATTGATCGGTAACCGGAAGCTTCATATAATGTTAATTATTACAGTATTTTAACACATATGGAGTAAAAGAGAAACGTTTCTTATTTACTCTATTCTGCCTGAGTATAAGCAAAAACCGGCTTTAGTTATGTGCCGGTTTTTGAGATCTGATATTAGAAAACTTCTTTTTCCATTTCTTTCCGCATTTTGCGGCGGGGGCCTTCGATGGTTTTTAGCTTGTGTTTTTTGATTTCTATTTCCATCTCATCTTTGGCGTCAATCACCGCTTTCATTAAATCTTCACCGTGGGCCTTGGCCATCAGATTTTTTCCCGGCAATTGGATTTGCAAATGCGCCGCAAACAGATCTCCTTTCTTATGATGATTAGTTTCTTTTTCCAGTTCCACAAAAATTTCCATGGAATCTTTGCCCAATGTTTTGGCAAATTTTTCCAGTTTGCCAACCTTTTCATTAACGAACCTTTCCAACAGTTGCGTCAGCTCAAAATTTTTTGTTTTGATTATGATTTGCATATGGCTTTATTATATATTACTCCCCCACAAATTGCACCTCTACCTCCAAATCTATTTGATACTTTTTTTTCACCTCTTTTTTTGCCAGGTCAATTAACGCCAGCACATCTTTGGCTTTGGCGCCGCCAATATTTACCATATAATTGGAATGTTTGTTGGAAATTTGGGCCTTGCCAACCTGTCTGCCGGTCAAGCCGGCTCCAATGATAAACCAGGCAGCGGGCACAATGGGAAAGGGGTCTTGTTTTACCTTATCCCAAAAAAATTGCTTGAATTCTTCGGGGATATTTTCAACCGGAATATTTTTAAAAACGCTGCCCGCGCTGGGATATTCTAAGGGATGTTTTTCTTTGCGGTACGCCACGCGGGAGTCGGCAATGGCCTGCAATTCTTTTCTATGGCCTTTTTGCAATTTTACCGTGGCTGACACAATAGTCCAACTTTTTTCTTTAAAAACGGAACTGCGGTAAGAAAAACCGCATTGCCCATGGTCAAAATGCCGCAGGGAAAAATTATGATCAAGGGCCTGAACACTGATAATGGAATCTTTCATTTCCCCGCCGAAGGCCCCCGCGTTGCCGCGTACCGCCCCGCCAAAGGTGCCCGGCAAACCGCCAGCCCATTCAAGGCCTTTTAAAGATTTCTTAATGGAAAAAGAAACCACGCTTCCTAGTGAAACGCCCGCGTAAGCCTTGAGGCGGTTGCCCAGAAGTACGGGAAACACTTTTTCACTGCTTTGCATGCGCACCACCAGGCCTTTCAGCCCGTTGTCAGATACTAATAAATTGCTTCCTCCCCCGAAAATAAATAATGGCAACTTCAATTTTTTAGCCGAGGCAATGGCGCGGGAAACATCTTCCTGTTTCTTGGCAATGTAAAAATATTCAGCCGGCCCACCGATTTCAAAGGTGGTGTGCTTGGTCATCAGCTCACCGCGTTTTAAACCCGGCAGCGCTTTTTTTAGCGCTTCAAAAATATTATCCGCCATTGCTGCTTAATAATGCGTTAATTTTCGCGCGGGTTACTATTCCCACAAAACCGGTGGCGGCAATGGCATATTTTTTCTGGAACCGAATTACCGCCGCGCGGGTCAAACTTCCAAAATTTCCCGTCACCAGGCCTTCGGGATACATTTCCGGGCCCTGGGCGGCGAGAAACTGCTGCAAGCATTTTACACTGCCATTATTGGTTAATCCCAGATATAAGTTAACTGTTAACACGGAACAAGAGATGCTGAAATTGTTTTGGCCGCCAGCCAAAGCGGCAATCTGCTGTTTGAGGGATTCTATTTTCGCCAGAAGCTGTTGAATAATAGCCGGATCTTCTTCTGGCACCTGGCCGGAAATGGAAACCTTGTAGGTGTAAGAATAAGCAAACTCACTATCTGAAAAACCGACTGTTTTATCTTGCAGCAAGGGAATAATAATAAGCGAACTATATTTTACACCGAAATCTTTAATGGCGATCTTGCCTTTATGGGCGGCATCAAGCGCCAAAAAATGAATGGAATAATTATTGTCTTTATCAAAAATAATATAGGGAACTTTAAAATTAACGCCGGACAGGGTGGAAAATTCCAACACCAAGTCTCCGTTTCCACCGATGATTTTTTGCCAGTTTCCCGCCCAGTTTTTGGTGACATTGGTTACCGAAAGCGAGCTATTGCCGGTAAGCGGTAGAAAATTTAATGTAGGCGCTATGCGCAGATTCTGAAGGCTCTGGTTTAAATAGCAGAATTTAGTATTGCCGGCGCAATTATTAATAATATTCGTAATGGTCCAGTCAGTAAAAATGTCGGCAAAATCTTCTTTATAACCCCCTTTGGCCAGCATTTCGTTGAGACTGGCAATTCCGATGGATTTTAATTTCAAAGAATCGGCCAAAATATTAACACCATAATGGTCAACCAGATAATGCATAAAAATACTCACGGCGGCGTAATCATACTTTTTTTCCTGCCATTCAGTAATGGAATCTGAGGGATTGCCTAAAAAATCTCTGACCCGTTTTTGCAGGTTGCTGCCATCATAAACGGTGTCATAACCCAAAAGAGTAGAAGAAAAATCCGCCCGGGCTTCGTTGAGCCAGGTTTCTTCAGCCACGCCGTTTTTCCTGTCCTTTTGGTTAAACTCAATCAAATGGGTAAACTCGTGGGCCAAAAAAACTTTGAGTTGGCTGCTTTCAATGTTGGCCAAAGCCAGATATACCATTTCCCGTTCGTTGGAATCGGGCACCTGTAATTTCAAATATTCATCGGCAGACCGGAAATAACCCGCTGATCCTTCCTTCATGGAATGAAACAGCACCGTTATTTTCGTGTCGCCGTCAACGCCGGGCCGCCATTCCGGGCCGAATATGGAAGTGAGATTGGGATAAATGGTATTGGAAAATTCGGCGGACAGGGTGTCTAATTTTCCCAAGATTTCATTTTGTTTTGCGGGCGTTTGGGCTTCCCACCAGGACTTTTCAACATAAAAATACAGGTCCGGCGAAGTTTTCACCAATACGGCCTGCACCTGCCTGTTTTCCGAAACTTCAACATTTTTTTCCACATTGAAGGTAGTAAAATCGCCCGAATTGGCGCCGGCTGCCATGTGTGCGAAAAACAGCGGCAAGAAAACCGCTGTTGCTGCGATGAACTTTTTTGGTGGAATACGCATGGATAGCCTATTTTAGCACATCGTAAAAAAAGGTAAAGAATTGCTAGGCCTGGGGCCTGTAATAAGGAATGATATTTTTCAGCACCTCTACCACCGCGCCCTTCTCGTTGGAATAAACAGCTGCTTTAAGCGCCGTAATAGCGTTTTCAACTTCAGAAAAATCACTAGCGGCCATCTTGGCTGTAAAAATCTTGTTGTTGTGGGTGGCGGCCGTGCCTTCTTCCGCCGTCAGTATTTCTTCAAATAACTTTTCCCCGGGGCGCAGGCCAATGAACACAATGGCAATATCTTTATCCGGTTCAAACCCGGATAAACGGATCATTTCTCTGGCCAGATCCAGGATTTTCACCGGGCTGCCCATGTCCAGCACAAACACCTCTCCCCCCGCTCCCATGGCACCGGCCTGCATCACCAGCAAACAAGCCTCACTGGTCAGCATGAAATAGCGCTTCATGTCAGGGTGCGTCACCTCCACCGGCCCGCCCCGCTTTATCTGTTCCCGGAAAATAGGAATGACAGAGCCGCGGCTGTCCAACACGTTGCCGAACCTGACTGACACGAACTTGGTAACGTTTTTTTGGTTATAAGCCTGGCAAATCATTTCACACATTCTTTTGGTGGCGCCCATCACCGAAGTTGGGTTAACCGCCTTGTCGGTGGAAATAAAGACAAACTTTTCAACCCGGTTGATAGCGGCAGCCCCGGCCAATACTTGGGTGCCAAGCACATTATTCTTGACCGCTTCTTTTGGCTGTAATTCCATAAGCGGCACATGCTTGTAGGCGGCTGCATGGAACACAATCTGGGGCCCATATTCCTTAAAAACGGCTTCCACGTTGGCGACATCAGTAATATCTCCAACTAGCGAAACCAACTTCAATTCCGGGAATTTATTTTTCAATTCCTTGGCAATGCTGAAAATGCCGGTTTCGTCTTGGTCTAAACACAGCAAAAGCGCGGGCTTGAACCTTGCAACCTGGCGGGAAAGTTCAGAACCAATGGAACCGGCCGCGCCCGTGATGAGCACCGTCTTATTTTTAATGAAACTTTCTATTTGTTTTTTGTCCAAAGTGATTTCACTACGGCCCAGCAAATCTTCCACCTCCACATCTTTTAGATTTTTCAGTGAAATCTGCCCCCTGATGATTTCATTTAACTGCGGGGCGATTTTTATTTTTCGCAAACCGGCCGCGCGGGCCAGCTCAATGGCATTTCTGATAGTTTTGCTTCCGGCCGAAGGCAGGGCAATGATCACCTGCTTTATCTGGTGTTCTTCTATTATATAAGGCATCTGGGCCATGGTGCCCAGCACCCGGCAACCATGAATAGCCACTCCTTTTTTCATGGGATTGTCATCAATGAAGCCAATGGGAAAATAAGTGTTGTTTTTGGAAGATAAAATATTCCGCAAAATCTGTTCACCCGTGTCACCCGCGCCCACAATTAAGGTGCGATCCTTACCGGCCAGGCCGCCAAAGCCCACCATTTGGAAATAAATCCTCTTAGAAAACCGGGCAGCCGCACAGCCGGCCAGCACCAGCAAATAACTGGTAAAAATGGTAGAACGGGGAAAATTTAAAAAATGCGGAAAGTAATCTGAAGCAAAAATGGTAATACTTAAAAAAGCGAAGGACATGGTGGTAGCCAAGAAAATGGAGATAACTTCATTGGCGCTGACATACGACCAGGAAAACGAATACAACTTCTGGAAATAAAAAACGGGGATACAAAAAAGCATTGCCAGCAAAATAATCCTTGGCACAAACACCAGGTATTGGGGCGGAATATGGCCGTCAAAACGTATTAAAAACGCCAGCCATATTGAAAGGGTGATGGAAACCATGTCCGCCGCGATAAAAAAAAGCATCCTTTTTGCCGCGGTTTTTTTAAAGAGTCTTTTCATGTGATAACACCTCTTTTAAGTTTTTGACAACAAAGCCTATTTCTTGTTCAGTTATATCGTTAAAAAACGGCAGGGCCAGGGTGCGCGCGCCAATATTTTCGGCAATAGGAAAATCACCCTTTTTGCAACCAAACTCTTTTTTATAAAACGGCTGAAGGTGTATGGGCTGGAAATAATTACTGCAGGCAATGCCCCGTTTTGCCATTTCCTTAATAATAGCATTGCGCTTCCCTGTCAATTTTTCTGAGAGCCTTACCACATACACAAACCAACTTAAATCAACTTCTTTGCCCTCATAAGGAATTTCCAATCCAGGAATATTGCTCAACCTTCCTTGATACATTTGCGCCACCTTTTTACGCTTCAACAACATTTCTTTTATCCGCCCCATTTGGGCAATTCCCATGGCGGCGCTCATTTCATCCATCCGGTAATTATATCCAAGCCGAACATGCTCCAGCCATTTGCCGTTTTTCACTTGGCGGCCCTGGTTGGCGGAACTTTGGCAAAATTCGGCGATTTTTTTACTATTAGTCAAAATCATGCCTCCCTCACCCGTGGTAATCTGCTTGTTAGGGTAAAAAGCAAAAACAGCCGCGTCGCCAAAACTGCCACACTTTTTTCCCTTGTATTCCGACCCCAGCGCCTCGGCTGAATCTTCAATTAAAAAAAGTTTATGCTTTCTGGCAATTTTTTGAAGCGCGTCCCAATCGGCCGGATGACTGAACACATCAACCGCCAAAATAGCTTTGGTTTTTTTGGTGATTTTCGCTTCAATCTTTGAAACGTCAATATTCAGCGTTTGCGCTTCAATGTCTACAAACACCGGCGTGGCATCTTCATAAAGAATGCAATTTGCCGAAGCCACAAACGAAAACGGTGTGGTAATAACTTCGTCGCCCTTGGTTATGCCCAGCGCTTTGATAATCAAATGCAGGCCACTGGTGCCGGAATTTACCGCCACCGCATATTTTACGCCCGCGAATTTGGCAACCACATCTTGGAATTCAATATATTTCTTGCCCAAACTTAAAGAAGAGGTCTTCAAAACTTCTTGCACGGCATTTCTTTCCCTATCAGTAATATCAGGCCTTGATAATGGTATTTCCATTACTTAAATACTATCAGATTTGTAGCTTAAATCAATGGAAATAAGTCTTTTAATCTTCTGTGCATTTCCATGCTGGAGTAAACCCAAATAAGAATCATAATTTTTGTGGTTCAGCTTTTTCAACATCCTCTTTTTCGTCACCGTCCTCAGCACCCGGTGTTCAAAAAAGTGCACCCAGCCCAAAAAGTCCACGCCTGAAGCCAAGGTTTTGATAAAAACTTTGTCGGGGTGAAGCTGTAACTTAAGATGCGATTGCAAATAATTCGCAATTGCAGGGAGGATGCTTCCCAATGCTTTTTTATCTTCCGACAAGAAAACGAAGTCATCGGCGTATCTGATATAATGCTTCAGTTTTAATTTGTGTTTTACAAACTGGTCAAATTCGTTTAGGTACACATTAGAAAATAACTGGCTAGTCAGGTTGCCCAGTGGCAGGCCGGCGGGGAAACTACCAATAATTTCTTTAAGTAAATTTACAATTTGCTTGTCCGCAATTCGTTCATCTAAAATACGTAACAAAATATCTTGGTTAACACTGGCAAAAAACTTCCTGATGTCGCATTTTAGAATTCAACAGGTTTTGGTATTATTTTTGCTTACAATATTAGCAAATGTTTTAAACCGTTCCATGGCCCGGTGGGTACCTTTGTCTAAGCGACAGGAAAATGAATCCGCAATGAAGGTCTCTTCAAAAAACGGGTACAACACACGGTAAACGGCATGATGCAACAGCCGGTCACGCACGCTAGCTTTATGAATTATTCTTGGTTTAGGATCATTGATTTTAAACTCCTGATACGATCCATGTTTGTACGCACCGCTTGCTAAATCATGGTGAAGTGCTAGGATATTATCCATCAGGTGCAGCTGGAATTCCTGAACATCCTTCTTATTCTTTTTGCCTTTCAAAAACTCCTGCCAGGCGGCAAGCAAGTTTTCAACATGGATTAAATCTTCAAACCTATGACGGCAAATACTTTTCATAACAATAACGTAACCAATAACCCCCCCCCCTCGGCTGTTGCCAATCTTAGAGAAGGCAAAGAATACTTACTTAACTTGGTACGAATACTATCAAATTCTTCCCAAATTACATAAACATTCTTTAGGTTTACGCATTGATAATTTATTTGTGGAAATTATGGAAGCTATTTCCACTGCTAGTTTTCTAGATATTACCAAAAAACTGCCCTTCATTGTTTTTGCCATCAAGAAAACTGATTTAATGAAAGTCCTACTGATGGTTTTATGGGAAACAAAATCACTGGACACTAAAAAATATATTGCTCTTTCATTAAAAATAGAGGAGGTTGGCAAGATGCTAGGTGGATGGAACGGGCGAACGGTAAAAGATTTAGAAAAACTTGCCTCAAAACAAAACTCTCCCACTATGCAGAAGGGAGAGAAATGAGAATAGTTGCTGGCAACGGGAGCGGGATTGTTGGAGTTGAAGTTGTTGGCCACATAGTTGTAGTTCGAGTTGCACGAACCATCATCGTTGACATACAGGTAGCGGACGTAGAGGTTCTCGTTGGAGTCGCGATTTGCATAGAATACCTTCTGTGTCACCGCCCCTTGAATGCTCTTGGAGCTGTATCTTATTCTGCATCTTAAATGCAATAGTATTCTATACCAAGTATCTTCATTTTTTGAAGTGTCTGCACGAAGCACACTACGTTCAACCTTAGTCAAACATATTCTGGCCACATGGATACTGGATTCGGCCGCCCAAAACCATGATCTTGGGCAAGATTCGCCTATTACCATAAATATTGTAGCACGAAAAAAGACCCCCTGCACGAATGCAAAGGGCCAATGTTCCAAGGGCGAGAGCAAAAACTCAAGCATCAAGAACTTACTTGCTGGCAACGGGAGCGGGACAGTTGGAGCTGAAGAAGCTGGCCACATAGTCGTGGTGCGAGCCGCACGAACCAACATCGACGACATACAGGTAGCGGACGTAGAGGCTCCCGATGGAGTCGCGATAGATGCGGCCCCATCCGATGAGCCACTTGCCCCGGTACTCTTTGGGGATTAGCTTCGGGTTTTCCTCAAAGAAGTCCAGCAAGTTGTCGTTGAAGACGAGCTGGCCTTCCAGCTCTTTGCAGAGGTCTGGGCCGGAAATGCTCTTGCCGGGCGCTTGTTTGGCCGACAAGTAGAGCTTGATCTTTTGGGGATCAAACTCCCATTTCCCGCTGACGACGTTCGGCAACTGGTCTTCGGGGCGCACCTTCCAGTGGGCCGGCGCCTTCTTGGACAGGATGTCCATGTCGACGATGTCGGCGAAGACGATTTCGAACCGCCTGCGTTCCAGGATCTTATCCCGGTCGGCGGACGGGATCAAGTTCCACAACTCGATCGCTTTGGCCACGGGAACAACCTCGGCTTCGTTGACGCTCAGGACTGCGGTTGCAGTGCTCATGGTAACTCCTTTGGGCGATAAAGCCCGGTAAAAGTGCTGGTTTTAGGCTTATTTTGCCTATTTCTGTGCTATACCTTAATTATATGAATAGTTTGCTATTCATATAATTACGTCGTTCGGTCTAAATGAGAATAAATTCTCATTTATCCCTCTCTAGTAATTATAGCACTTTGTATATATATGTCAATACCCCTACTGCGGCGAGAACAAATTGTAAAGAATAGCAGATAGCCAGGGTTTTTTTGGCGGAAAATCCGCGGGCTAAGAGTTTGTCGTAAAAATGGTCGCGGTCGCCGTGGAAAATGGATTTACCTTTGGCCAGGCGGCGCAGGTTGGTGAAAACGCCGTCAAAGAGCGGCAGGCCGACGATAAACATGACGCTGATGATATTTTGGAAGTTATTATTTTTTAACACTATCACGGAAAAGACGGCCAACAAAAAACCCAGCAAATAGGCGCCACTGTCACCCATAAATATTTTGGCTGGCGGAAAGTTGAACAGTAAAAAAGCGGCAACAGCTCCCATTGCGATTAACGAAAGTGGCGGCGCGCCAACCAGGAAAAACCCAAAAAAAGAAACAGTGCAAAGCCCGGCGGCCAGGCCGTCCATGCCGTCTTGGTAGTTGACCGCGTTGATGCAAATGAAAATAAGGAAGAAAGCCAGCGTAATAGAAATGCCAATCTGCCCAAGCGCTATGGCCGAAGCCAAAGAACACAATATCAAAAGAGTGAATTTCAAGAGCGGTTTTATAGTGGACACGTGCTTCCATCTTATATCATCCCAAAAGCCGAGGACGAAAATTACCAGCATGCCAATTACTAAAAACCCTACATTTCTATCAGCAGTGAATGAAAGGCCAATGAGCATGGCAACCAACATGGCCAACCCCCCAAGAAGCGAAGTGGGCCGTTTATGGATTTTCAGCGCATCGCCTTCTGAAATATCTAAAACTTTCCCCGTTTTTTGGGAAAATGAAATAAGCAAAGGAATAATGGCAACGCCGCTGAAAAATGAAATAAAAAAAAGGTTATAAAGTGTAAACATAGATTTTTGAAACGGCTTTGCCGTGCACGGAAGTATTTTTTACAAACCTGAAACCGTTTTTTTCATAAAAATGAATGGCCTGCGGCAAATTAGCGCCCACTAATACTTTAAATTCTTTGATATTCCGTTTTCTCATTTCGGCGGTAAATTCTTTGAACATTTGGCCAGCAATTCCCCGCCCTTGGAATTCTTTTTTTACGGCAATGGTAAGTAATTCGGCTTTAGGCAACGCTTTTTCTTTTGTTGGATAAAGCAACGTTTCTGCTATTTTTTTGAATGAAGAAAATAATTTGGGCAATACTATAAAAAACGATTGAAAAAAGTAATGGGTGAAAAAATATCGGTAAAATGTGCTGATATCAGTGGTTCCGGCCACAAATCCCACCACCTGGTTATTTTCTTTGGCCACCACGCAAAAACTTACGGGCGAGAGAATAATGGCTTCGTAAAACTTTTCCAAAAAAGCCTCTGGCAAGGAACTTAAAAATCCCCCGCTGATTTCGGTTTTGTGAATATTAGCAATTGCGGGGGCATCTTGTGATTGGGCTAATGTAATGTTCATAGCAAGGCGTTAATGCGCGAAAACATTTTTTGCAGTAACACATTTTTATCAAAATCTTTTTCTGCTTTGCGGCGCCCGGCCTCGCCCATCTGTTTGGCGGTTTTTGGATCTGATAAAAGGCTGGTGATGGCTTTTGCTAATTCCGCCGCATTTTTTGGCGGCACCAATATTCCTGTCTGGCCTGGTTCAATGGCATTGCGGCAACCGCGCACATTGGTGGTAACCACGGGCCTGGCCATGGCCGAAGCTTCCATAACACTGTGCGGAAAACCTTCGCGGTATGACGGCAATACAAACACATCCATAACAGCATATAATTCATCAACATCCGTCCGCTCTCCCAAAAATATCACATTTTTCTGCTTGAAATGATCGGGATTAATGCTGTCTTTTTTTTGCAAATCAGCGGGGCCGACTGCCAGCAGAATTGCTTGCGGAAATGTTTCCAATACTTTTGTAAAAGCCTCAAATAATTCCACATATCCTTTTTCTTTGACCAGCCGGGCGACTATGCCAATAACTGGCACGCCGGCGGCAATTTGCAGGCTTTTCTTTTTTTGCAAAATAAATTCTTCCGAAAACCGCGCGCTGTTGTATTTTGCAATATCAATCCCGTCGCCAATGTATTCCCTGTTTTTAGGGCGGCCAATATGCTCTTTTTCCGCCGTTTCAAAATCTTCCCGGTTCCTGAAAAAAATGATACTTGAACAGGCAGCCGCTATTTTTTCAATAAAAATGAAAATGGCCCTTTTAAACGGCGGCGTACTCTCATGGAAATAAAAACCAAAAATAGTGTTGACCACCACCGGCACGCCGGCCAAACACGCCGCCAGCTGGCCCAGCAAACCGGGTTTTGGGGTGAAGGTCAGCACCACGTCAAATGTTTCTTTTTTAAAATAGAGAAATAATCTGACCAAGGCAACCGCATCAGAAAACGGGGTGAAGGGGCTTCTGGCAATGGTAATTTGGCGTATGGTCACCCCCTCGTTTTGCATCTCCCCCAACCACTTGCCGGGCGGACAAACCGCAAAAACTTCATAGCCTTTCTGCCGGAAAAACCGTAATTCGGAAATCAACAGAAATTTCAAGGTAATGTCGGCGGCCACCACAAAGCAGATTTTTTTATTCTGGCTTGGCATTTTTATAGTAGGCAATAGTTTTTTTCAGGCCGGCCTTCAGGCTTGTGGTGGGCGCCCAACCGAATGTTTTTTTCATTTTTTTAATGGCTACCGCGCTGCGGGGAACCTCAAACGCAAAAGCCCGGGGCTGGCCATGGATAGCGGTAATTTCCAACCCCAGAATATTTTTTATCATGTCAAAAATATCATTTAAACTTGTTTCCCGGCCACTTCCAATATTGTATATTTCACTGCCACCACGCCCAGCCAAAACGGTCAGGGCTTCAACCACGTCGTCAATATAAATAAAATCCCTGGTTTGCCTGCCGGTTCCGTGCATGATGGGAACCTCTTTTTGCAGCATTTTGATAATCATGGCTGGAATAAAACCGCTTTCCCATTGGCGCGGCCCATAGACATTGCTTAAGCGGACGATAGTCACCGGCAAGCCATGGTTTCCGCCATACAGCTGAAGATGTTTTTCCACCATCAGATTGGCTAAACCGTACAACGACTGGGGATGGACCAGATAGTCTTCCGGAGTAGGAATAACCGCGGCCTCTTCGTATACCGCCCCGCCACTGGAAACAAACACGATTTTTTTGACGTGATATTTTTTACAGGCGTCCAGCAACCTGGCGGTCCTGGATAAAAAATCCAGATCTTTTACAAAAAGCGCGTCGGCCGGTGACTTGCGAAGGTTAATGGGACCGGCCAAATGAAAAACCGCATCAGGTTTTTCCTTGGCGAAAAGCGCCTCAGCAACGCCAGGCAGGTCAACATCTGTGCCGCTTTGCTTGTCGGCAATGACAACCTTATTGCCTGCCTCCAAAAGCGCCTTTGACAAATGGGAGCCGATAAATCCGGCCCCGCCAATAAGTAAATAGGTTTTCTTCATGGTTAAAAGTTAAAAACATAACGCACACAAAGCACAAAAACATGGGGATGCGGATCCTGGCGATAATACCGTAATTATTAATGAATAAGGCCAGTGCCCCCAAACCCAATACCGCAAAAAATAACAGTGGCAGGGAAAATCTATGGAGCCTGAAAAATTCCCCCCAGCCCTTCTTTTTAATAAACCGGTAACCACTACAGAAGCAAACCACTAGCAGTATATACCACGGAATGGTTTCTGCCAAACCCACCACCTGCCGCGCATGAGTAAATTGCCAGGGGAACGGCCCCAGCAAACTATAGATAAAAGAAAGAAAAGAGTTTTTCAAAAAGGTGAAAATTCCCTTGTTAAACCCGGTCTCTAATACAAAAGTTGAGCCGGTATCTACGGGAACAGGCTCTGCAGCGGGCTGGATGGCACTAGGCACGGACCCAGGGGGTTTCTTCGCAACAGGTTTTGGATTTGGCGGTGGGGTGACAACCGGGGTAACGGCAACCGGTTTTGGATTTGGCGGTGGGGTGACAACCGGGGTAACGGCAACCGGTTTTGGATTTAGGGGAGAATTGGCACCGTAAACAATTTCCCGGTAATACGTGATGCTTTTGGGGTTAAGGAATGTACTGAAACTATCCGAGCCATAATATCCGTTGCCCACCAAATAAGACGGCAACCCCAGCAAAACGATCATCAGTGCCCAATAAGCCATTCTTTTTTTCAGGGCAAAAGTTGACAGGATCGGCCAGCTTACCAGGCAGCTCAATAAAAGGGCGTAGCCAACATAAAAACGGAGATTAATTAAGCCGGTCAGTACCGTAAAAAAAAGTAAAAAAACCAACCACGAAAAACGTTTAACCATACTGATGATTAAAAGGACTCCCAATAGAACCAGTGGGATAACCACCGTATCTTTTAATAAGACACTGCCAAAATACAAATAACTGGGATAAAAAATAGAAACGGCAACAGCAAAAAGGGCGGCCTTGGCAGTCCCGCCGATCTCTAATACCATCCGATACACCAAAGCAATGGAAATTGCTGCCAGCCAAACGGTGAACAGTTGACCCACAATCATACCCGGCAAAGTAAACAGATAGATTATTCCGATTAACACTGGGAAAAAGTGATCGGTGTATAGCCCGGCCAAAGAAAAGTTCCACTGGCTGAACCTGCGAGCAAGCTCTATGGCAATTTGATTGTAGCCTTCATAATCGGCCCCGCCCCCGAACGGCTTAAACTGGCCGTAGTAAATGACCAGCACTGCCGCCAGATGGACAGCCAACGCCAGAAAAAAAACGGTGTAGATTTTTTCATCTTCCATACCCGCATAGCGCATGGCAAAAACCGTGACCATGGCTAAAAAGGCCAGCGCCAGTAAGCCCACTGCCAGGGCTTTATCAAAAAAACTGATGACACAAAACAAAAACGCAAAGAAAAGAATGAGATCTAGGATGTGTTCTCTGGCCAAATTAAGCATGGTGTAGGGTTTGAAAAATATGTTCGTAGGCCTGGGTGCTTTTTTTAATGGAAAAAAATTCCGCTCGCTTCTTTCCTTCGCTTTTTAAGGTTTCTGCCAGAACGGGGTTGTTGAGTACCACCATTATTGCCGAAGCAAGGCTCTTTTCATCATTTAGGGGAACCAGTATTCCATTTTTCATTGATTCTATTATTTCCGCCGGGCCGGTTGGGCAATCAGTTGAAACCACCGGAGTTCCCGAGGCCATTGCTTCAATTATCACATTTCCAAAACCCTCCTGCAAGGAAGATAACACAAACACTGATGCTTTGCTCATATATTGGTAAGGATTTTCTTGGAAGCCCAAAAAAGCAACCCGATCAGCCAATCCCAACTCTCCAACCAGGCGCAATAAAGCATCTTTCTGTGGCCCTTTTCCTAAAATAACCAGTCGGGCAGGTTGTTTTTCCAACACTAGCTTAAAGGCTTTCAAAAGAGCTGGATAGTTTTTGCAGGCCACTAGCCGGCCAACGGCAATGATAACAGGAACAACGGGGTCAGAAAACCATGGGTGTCCGACCGGCTGTTGGGCTAATTGATAAGTAGTCCCATCAATAACCGGATTATAAATTACCCGGATTTTTTCAGGATTACCGACGGTTTTGATAATATCGTCAGCAATGCCCCGGGAAACACAAACAATAGCATCTGCACCAGGATACAGCCAGGCGCACAGGGTTGGCATGATAACTCGCGCCACCAGACGGCGGAATGGCGTCTTGGCAATGACGGGTAAAAAAGAAAATACCGAGTGTTCGGTGATGATGATCTTGGTTTTGGCGCGGACTGCAATCTTGGCCACCAGGCAGATAATATTAATCCTGGGGAAAGCTGAAATAAAAATATCGGGCGGAGTTTCTTTCAAATACTTCAGTAAAGCAAAAAACAGCCCCACACTATACGGGGCATGCAAGTTTATGATAGGAACGTTTGGCTGCACTTGGCTGATAAAGTCGCCTTCCATGTTCCCCAATAACAGGGAAACTGCATGCTTTTCTTTATCAATGGCATTAACTAAATTCACGACGTTTTTTTCAGTTCCTCCGGGTTCCAGGGAAGGGAGAAAAAAAGCAACCTTTATTTTCATAGGATTTTAATATATTATGCAACTTATATGGCAGAAAATCAATTATCCCGGTTATATCAAGCTGCTAAACGATATGTATTTAAAGATACTGCCTACTTGTTTTTGTATGCCTGGCGCTATTTCCAGAATAATCATCACAATAGCGCCGCATTTTATACTGACGAAGAATTCGCGGCCCTGGTAGCACAAGGCAGGTCTATGATTAGAATCGGCGACGGCGAAATGGGTTTGCTGCATTTTTGCAAAGTGCGCTACCAAAAATACAGCGACGCCATCAGGAATGATTTTCTCAAGATCATCAAAAACTATAACAATGACTCGGCCTGCGTTATTGCCATTCCCCCGCCGGTTAATTATTCCAGCACCCGCTTGAAGAAAATAAACCGCTGGCATTTGTACCGGCAATTTAAAATCAGCTACGAACTGATCTTCAATAAACAGGCTACATACTACGACCAGCTGGCATTTTACAAAAACGGGACCTTTGAGAAATTCATCATGCCGTATCTGAAAACCAAAAAAGTTGTTATTGTTACCAACCGCGAAAATGCGGCGGCTATCAAAAACTCTCCACGAGCTTCCGAAGAATATCAATACGTTATCTGTGGCCATGAAAATACCTACGAAACCCGGCAACAAATCCAGCAGGATATTATTGCCACGGTTGAAAAAACCGGCCTGCCGAAAAATGGCGTGGTGGTGCTTATGTCTGCGGGCTTATGCAAAACCATTATTCCCGATATGGCAGAGCAAGGCTATCAGGTGTTAGATATTGGCAAGGGGCTGGAAAGCTATTATATGGGTGTAAGTATTGAAAATCTCATGTAAACGTTGTAGTGTATCTGATACTAACCATGAATCAGCATAACATCAAAACCATCATTTTATGCGGCGGAACGGGCACCCGCTTAAAAGAAGAAACCGAATTTAAACCCAAGCCCATGGTGGAAATCGGCGGCAAGCCGATTTTGTGGCATATCATGAAAACCTATGCCCATTTTGGCTACCATAATTTCATCCTGGCCTTAGGATACAAGGGTGACTATATTAAAGATTATTTTTTACGCCAACAGCTCCAAACTAAATTTCTACAAGAAGCTCCGGCCCAGGCTCCTGACGGCTTTAATATATTATTTGGTGAAACCGGATTAGAAACTCCACACGGAGAACGAGTACTAAAACTCAAAGAATACATTACCGAAGACATTTTTATGGTCACCTACGGTGACGGGGTGGCCGATATTGATATTGCCAAGCTGGTAGCTTTTCACAAGGCGCACGGTAAAATTGCCACCATTACCGGCGTGCACCCTGAATCACGCTGGGGGCTGGTTAACACCAACAGCAATAATGTTATTACTGAATTTGCCCAAAAGCCCATGCTGTATGACTATGTGAATGGCGGGTTCATGGTGTTTAACCGTACCATTTTTGATTACTTAAAACCGGGAGACATGATAGAAGACCCCCTCAAACTACTCATTCCTTTGGGACAGGCGGTGCTGTACAAACACGAAGGTTTTTGGTACGGCATGGACACCCATAAAGATTTTCTGCACCTCAACGAATTATGGAAAAATAATCCCAAGTGGAAAGTGTGGGGCCAAAAAGGCGACGCCAAAACGGTACTCGTTACCGGCGGGGCTGGATTTATCGGCAGCAATTTGGTCAACGAGTTGGTGATGCAAAACAACCGGGTGGTAGTGGTGGATGATTTGTCATCAGGAAAGAAAGAACAGGTACACCCTGCCGCCATTTTTTACCAGGCCGATGTGCGCAGCCAGCAATTGAAAGAAATTATGGCCAAAGAAAATCCGGCCGTTGTATATCACTTTGCCGCCAAACCGATTGTTGAAGACGTATACAAAAATCCGGCCGAGGCCATTGACGTGAATGTCATGGGCACGGTCAACGTGCTAGAGGCCTGCCGCCAGCAAAAAAATCTGGAAGCAGTGATTGTGGTTTCTTCTGACAAAGCTTATGGCAAAGCCCACCAACTTCCCTATCAGGAAACCACACCGCTCAAGGGTGACCATCCTTATGATGTTTCCAAATCATCGGCTGATTTAATTGCCCAAACCTATGCGGTAACCTATGGCTTGCCGGTGCTGATTACCCGGTTTTCCAACGTCTTTGGCCCGGGTGACGCAAACATGTCCCGCATTATTCCGGGTATTATAGAGTCTATTGTAGAAAATAAAGAGCTCCAAATCCGCAGTGACGGCACCATGGTGCGCGAATATACCTATGTAAAAGATATTGTGCAAGGCTGTATTCAGCTGGCCAATCATAAAAAAGATTTCGGCCAGGCCTTTAACTTCGGCTCAAAAAATGTCCTGAGTGTGTTAGATATTATCAAAAAATCAGAGGAGGCTTTGGGGACGAAAATAAACTACAAAATTTTAAATACCGCCAAAAACGAAATCCCGGCCCAGTATTTAGACTGGAGCAAAGCCCAGCAGGTGCTTGGCTGGCAGCCGCAAGTCCCCCTGGAACACGGCATCCAAGAAACCTTTAAGTGGTTCAAAGATACTCATTTTGCCGCATAAAAAGCTGATCTTTCCTGCAAAGGTATGATGTGTTAAAATAATATGAAAATATGAAACGATTACTAGCTTATTGCCGCGAACTGATACGGGGCAGAAAACAATTTCAGCAGTTTTTTTTGTTTCTCTACAAAACTTCCCTGGTGGGGATGAATTTCAGTGGCGGAGCGGTGGTTAAAAACAGTGGCGAGGCACAGGTGGTTGATTACGTTTCAAAAAAGTTACCGGGCACAAGTCTGCGCCCGGCTTCGCCATTGGTTATTTTTGATGTCGGGGCGCATTTGGGGGATTATTCTAGAATGCTTTTAGAACATCTTGGCAGCCGAAAAACTGCTATACACGCTTTTGAACCCTCTGCCATAACCTTTGAAAAATTGCGAGCCAATTTAGCCGGTAAAGATGTGGCGCTGCACCACTTCGGCTTTTCAGATGCCACCAAAAAATTACCGCTTTTTTATGATTCCCCCACTTCCGTGTACGCCAGCGTCTACCAAAGAAAGCTAGATCACGAAAACAGAGCTATGAATATTTCCGAAACGGTTGAATTGAAAACCATTGATGACTTTTGCAAGGAAAAGAACATTTGCCACATCCACTTTCTGAAAATGGATATTGAAGGCCACGAATTTAGCGCCCTGCAAGGAGCCAAAGAAACACTGAAAAATGATATTGATTTTATCCAGTTTGAGTTTTCAGCAGCCAACATTGATTCCCGAACTTATTTTAAAGACTTTTACGAGCTTTTGCAGAAAGACTACATTATTTACCGGGTTTTGCGGGATGGCCTTTTTCCCCTGGAAAAATACAATGAAACCCAAGAAGTATTCTTTACCACCAACTACCTTGCCGAGCGCAAGAAAAAATAATGGAAAACACTCCCCTCTTAAGCATTTGCATCCCCACCTACAACCGGGCTTCTTACTTGAAGCTTTGCCTAGATAGCATTGTTATCCAATTTAGCGATCCTGGCTTAAAACATTTGATTGAAGTGGTAATTTCTGATAACGCCAGCCCTGACAATACTCATAGCATCGTCAAAAAATTCCAGGAGTCTTTTGAAAATATAACATATTTCCGCAACGAAACGAACATCGGCATGGACGACAATGTTACCAATTCCGTTATGAAGGCGACGGGAAAATATTGCTGGCATATTGGCGACGATGATGTGGTTCAAAACGGCGCCTTGGCAGCGCTTATTGAAGCGCTGCAGAAAAAAGAGGTGGCCTTGCTGGGCATCCACTTTTACCCGTTTGTTGACTTAGCCAAAGCTTCAGAGAAAAAAACTTTTGAAACCGAGGGGTTTGTAGAATACGTGGATTCAGGCGAAGCGTTTTGCAACAAAGATTACTGCATTGCCACCCTGGGAGCCTTGGTGGTAAACCGCGAGCTTTGGTTAAAAATTGACAAAAGCAATTACGAACCCTACTGGAATTACTACGAATTTATTTTAAAAATGATCGGCCGCACCCCCTTGCCATTGGGCTACATCAAAACTCCACTGCTATATACCGGCCAGGATTACCGCTGGGCAGAAGACGGGGGAACCTTTTTTGCCGCCATTCATTTTGTGCGGGTGTGGGAAAAGCTACGGCCATTTGGTTACAGCCAGAAATTTGTTGATTATAACACCGGCCGGTTTTCCCGCAGCCTGCCCATGAGCCTCATGGTTGCCAAAACCTACGGCCTAAAATGTTCTTTCACTAACCTAAAACGCATCTGGCGGGGGTTTTACAAGTATCCTGTGCCATTAGTGCTGGGCACCGTTATATTTTTCATCCCAAATTTCTTTTTTAAAGTAGCAAAATCAGCCAAAAGCGGACTGTATGGTCATACAAGAACATAGCATCAAAGGAGTATTTGAAATACAGCTGGAACCCAAAGAAGATTTCCGGGGGTTTTTCATGCGTACCTACGACCAGCCGGTGTTTGCCAAGTTTGGTTTGAACCGACCGTGGGTGCAAGAATACCATAACTTGTCACTGAAAAAAGGCACTATCCGTGGCCTGCACCTGCAGCTACCGCCTCACGGCGAAACCAAATTGGTCCGGGTTATTTCCGGCGCCAGTTTGGATGTATTTGTAGATTTGCGCAAAGGCTCGCCCACCTTTGGCCAGCATGGCAGTGTCATTCTTTCGGCCGAAAACAAAAAAATGATTTATATTCCGCCAGGCTTTGCCCACGGATTATGTTCGCTTCAAGACAATACCATGGTGTTGTGCAAGCTAGACAAAAATTACGCGCCGGAATTTGAATGCCAAATTGCCTGGAGCGATCCGGATTTACAGATTGACTGGAAACTGGAAGGCCAGCCCATTCTTTCGGAAAAAGACCTGAAAGCTAAAAGCTTCAAAGATTTTATTCAAGAACACGGCGACGCGTAAGCATGTATATCGGTTTTTACAATTACACCAAGCAGTTCAATAATAACCGGATGCTCACCAATCCCAATTCCTGGCTGGGAGATAATTTGGTGTACCCGTTTGTTTTCTTGGCCCAAGAGCTGCAAAAACTCGGCCACCGGGTAGCCACCATTGATACCGACCGCCTAGAGGCCTTTGACGCCATTGTGTTTGTTGAATTTCCGGGAGCCAACAATCCCTATTTTAAAAAGTTAATTAACCGCGGGCATAAAAACTTGTACCTCATTTTACAAGAATCCCCCATTATTAAACCGGATAATTTAGATCCCAAAAATCATGTATATTTTAAAAAAGTGTTCACCTGGGATGATAATTTAGTTGATAACAAAAAGTATTTTAAACTTAACTACAGCCACCGCATTCCACAAGATTTACATTTTAATGTAGATGAAAAGAAAAAACTGTGCGCCTTAATTGCTGGCAATAAATTTACCCCCCACCCAAAAGAATTATATTCCCAGCGAGTTAAAGCCATCCGCTGGTTTGAGCAAAATCACCCTGAAGATTTTGACCTTTTCGGCATCGGCTGGGACCGCTATAATTTCCATGGCCAGTTCATGGGCATAAAATTGGCGCGGCTGAACCGGCTCACATTTGTCACCAAACTGCTGGCCCCCCATTACCCTTCCTATAGGGGTAGAATCAGTTCAAAAAATGCCACCTTCCAAAATTACCGGTTTGCCATTTGCTACGAAAATGCTAAGGATTTTCCCGGCTACATTACTGAAAAAATATTTGATTGTTTTTTTGCCGGCTGCGTGCCTATTTATTGGGGAGCCGGCAATATCACCAGCCACATTCCCGCCGGTACCTTTATTGATAAACGGAATTTTGAAAGTTACGAAACATTATATTCGTATATAAAAAACATGCCAGAACAAGAATACCTGGGCTACCAAAATGCCATCAAAAACTTTTTGGGAAGCGAAAAAGCCTACCCATTTTCAGCTGAATATTTTTCCGGCACTATTATTAAAGAAATAACTTCATGAACAAAAATCCTCTGGTAACTATTTGCTTTCTTACTTACAACTGGGCTGACCGGCTGGAACAATCGCTAGAGCCCTTGCTCAACCAAACCTACCCTAACATCCAGCTGATTATTTCCGACAACCAGTCAACCGACAACACCCAGGAAATGGCCCAGCGCATCCAGCAAAAATATCCCCAAATGGTGTATCGCAAAAACATTCCTAACCTAAAGCGTGAAGAATTTTCTGATATTGCTGATAAAAATATTCCGGCGAAGAATAAAACGTACGACGTAGTTTTCAACCACTGCAATGGCTGCTTGCAATCGGGTCTAATAAAGGGAGAATTGGTCATTTTCTGCCACCAAGATGATTTATACGAAAAAGACATTGTCAAAAAAGAAGTGGAATTTTTACTGGCTCACCCACAAGTTCCGGCCGTTTTTACCCTGGGCACTATCATTGACGCAGGAGGCAAAGTTATTGGCAATTGGAAACTGCCCCAAGAGCTGCAGGTAAGCAACGTGCACACCTTCCCAGAAATTTTCAGGGCGGTGCTAAACCACGGCAACACCTTTTTAATTACCCCCACCCTCATGGTGCGCAAAGAATTATTTGATAGTGTAGGACTGTTTGACGACCAGGGCCCGTTTGGCGGTTCCGATGACTTGGAAATGTGGTTTCGGATTTTAGAAAAGTATCCCATTGGCATCCTGCCCGAAAAGCTGATTAACTGGCGTACGGACGGCCGGGGAAAAAAATACAACCAGCTGCGTACCGAAAAAGCCGACTTTTTTAAAGTTATGGATTACTATTTGGAAGAAAAGGGCTGCGCAAAGTTGGCCAATAAAAAAGATATTCGCCAGTACGAATATCAAAAAAATTTTGACAATACCCTTTGCGCCATGAATTTTTTAATCAAAGGCAATGTGCCGG
>Ga0209515_10002657_pt1 | contig 27031 bp, 22 predicted proteins | sample Subgroupgradi54m_FD_187454 | JGI IMG/M metagenome (GOLD analysis project Ga0209515, IMG submission 187454) | Subsurface groundwater microbial communities from S. Glens Falls, New York, USA - GMW60B uncontaminated upgradient, 5.4 m (SPAdes)... ... | reverse complement strand
ACGCCCCTGATGCAAACCACAACGCGTACAGTTTTTTACACAACGCTGCAGCTCCGCCCAGCCCTCTTCAGCTTCTTTTAAGTTAGCAGGCTTTTCATTAGAACCTCGCCGCACCCAAAGTGGGATGTCCATCGCTTGTAAATACGCTAATTTGGAGGCGGTTAATGTCGATTTCATATGTTATTAATCCAAAAATAATCTCATTCTGCAGCTATACTTGTGTTCTATAATTAATCAAACGGCGAATTTCTGGGAAAGGCATGAAAAAATCTTTCATACTCAATTACAAAAATAAAATAAAAATCCTGAATCGCCAAATCGATACGTTATTATCATTTTCAGATAATGGACACACACCCAAAGAAAAATTAAAAAATGCCCCCCCTGAAATAAGAGCACGCGTTCACGCCCTATTAGATCTCAGAAAAAAAATTAAATATCAATTGAATCATGGTCAAGCCAGCCCCATCCCTTTTTCATTTAATTTTTCATTTCACAGAACGCGCATTACCTTTTTTTCTCACACTTCAGAAACCCCCGCTCCTCGCCCCAAAGCAGAAAATTTGTTTATCCCTCAAAAAACGATTAAAAAACACAAACCACCTAGCTTGCATGGTAAGCATTAAGCGACTCATTTAACTGCTGCGTCACACGAATAAATGTCGTGCATTTTGATAATTCTTTTAATGTGTGTGCACCGACATACGTACAGGTTGATCGAACCCCCCCTAAAACATCTAATACAGTCTCTTTCACAGGACCACGATAAGGTACATTCACAGACTTGCCTTCACTAGAGCGATACTCTGCAACTTGTCCATGGTATTTCACCATCGCTTCTTTCGAACTCATCCCATAAAATCGCTTGAATTTTTTACCTTCGTTTTCAACAATCTCACCTGCACATTCATCATGCCCGGCTAACATGCCCCCTAACATCACAAAATCCGCCCCTGCGGCAAACGCTTTGGCGACATCCCCCGGCACCACACAGCCTCCATCCGCGCAAATATGGCCACGCAACCCATGCGCGGCATCCGCACACTCGATAATGGCAGACAATTGCGGATACCCCACGCCCGTTTGTTTGCGCGTCGTACACACGGAGCCTGGGCCGATACCCACCTTCACGATATCTGCACCTGCAATTAACAATTCTTCTACCATTTCACCCGTCACCACATTGCCCGCTAAAATAGTTTTTTGTGGAAAAGCGTCACGCACACGCTTGACGACATCAATAAAAGATTGTGCATACCCATTGGCGACATCTAAACAAATAAACGGACACTCTACCGCTTTCATCACTTCTTGGATTAATTGAAAATCATGATCACTCACCCCCGCACTCACCATCACATGCGAAATCGTATCAGCAGTTTTTTTCAATGCTAACCATGCGGTTTGTGAAGTAAATTTACTTAGCGCCGTTAATAAGGTGTGGGGCGCTAAAGCCTGCGCCATGGCAGCGGTGCCCGTATGATCCATATTTGCTGCAATAATTGGCACACCCTGCCACGTTGTTTTTGAATTTTTAAAAGTGTAAGTGCGTTTTAAGCTAACTTCTGCACGTGAACTTAACGTGCTACGCTTAGGCCTGATTAACACATCTTTAAAATCTAATTTAATATCTTGCTCAATGCGCATAAAAACCTCTTGAAAATAAGTGTTGCACGCTGCAAACTGCCGAATCTGGAATTATATAACTGAAAGGATTGGAAATGACAGAAAAACAGTATTATCAAAGCCCTACCGACAACCCCATGGACACGGCAGGATTTGAATTTCTAGAATTTGCCACCACGCAACCTGAAATACAAACACAACAATTTATTGAATTTGGTTTTAAAGCCACCGCCAAACACCCTCAGAAAGCCATTTGGCTATTTGAGCAAAACGATATCCGTTTTATTTTAAATGCAGAGCCCGGCACTTTCGCTTATGCGTTTGCTCAAAAACATGGACCTGCCGTCAGCGCAATGGGGTTTAAAATAAAAAACCTTAACCAATCGCTGGCACACATAGAAAAATTAAAAGAACCCCTCGTCACCTCACCACAGCGCACGCTTGATTTACCGACACTGGCAGGCGTGGGTGGCAGTCACATTTATTTAGTAGATGCAGCGGGCCGCCAACACTATGAAAACTTTTTTCAATATACTGCCAACACAGTCCACCGAGGTAATGGCTTAACCTACATCGATCACGTCACACACAATCTACATCGCGGCAATATGGACGTACTAGCCGATTTTTATTCTCGCATTTTTAATTTTCATCAAATTCGTTATTTTAATATCGCAGGCAAAATGACCGGGCTTTTAAGCCGTGCCATGACCAGCCCCTGCGGCAAAATTCGCATTCCATTAAATGAATCTTCAGACGATAAATCACAAATTGAAGAATTTTTGCAGGCATTTAAAGGCGAGGGCATTCAACATATCGCCCTTGGCGCAGATAATATTTATCACGCCGTAGAGTCTTTACGCGCACAAGGCATCCACTTTCTTCACACACCCAACACTTATTTCGACATGATTGAAAATCGCTTGCCGCAACATGGTGAAGATTTGCAGCGTCTACGTGACAATCAAATCTTAATTGACGGCAACGCAAGTGAAAAAAAATATTTATTACAAATCTTTACCCAAAATATGTTGGGTCCCGTCTTCTTTGAAATCATTCAACGCAAAGGGGATGAAGGTTTTGGGGAAGGCAATTTCAAAGCACTATTTGAAGCCATTGAACGTGATCAAATTGAAAGAGGCGTTTTATGAAATTAGCAACTTTAAAAAATAACACCCGCGACGGAAAACTGATCTTGGTTAATCGCGCGTTAACGCACGCTGTGGATGCCAGTGATATTGCGCCTACACTGCAATATGCTATTGAACATTGGCAAACTTGCGCTGCCTTGCTTGAAGCGCGTTATGTTGCGTTAAACGAAGGTATCGCTAAAAATAGCTTTATTTTTGATGCTCACCAAGTCATGGCGCCGCTGCCACGCGCTTATCAATGGGCTGATGCGTCTGCTTATGTGACTCACGTTGAGCTTGTCAGAAAGTCACGCGGCGTTGCCATGCCAGAAAGTTTCTGGACAGACCCTCTGATGTATCAAGGCGGCTCTGATCATTTTCTTGCGCCACAAGAAGATATTCCCATTGAAGATCTTGCTTGGGGCGTTGACTTTGAAGCAGAAATTGCGGTGATCACCGATGATATTCCCATGGCCACCCCTGAAACACACACGGCAAAACACATCAAACTACTGATGTTAGTCAATGATATTTCTTTACGAAACTTAGCACCTGCAGAATTACAAAAAGGATTTGGGTTTTTTCAATGTAAACCACCCACGGCTTTTTCACCTGTAGCTGTAACGCCCGATGAATTAGGCACAGCCTGGTCAGAGCATAAGGTCCATCTCCCTTTACGCTCTTACTACAATGGTCAACGCTTTGGTGAACCCAACCCTGCCATAGACATGACTTTCAATTACGCAACCTTATTAGCACATGCCGCCAAAACACGCGCCTTACGCGCTGGCACGATTTTAGGATCAGGCACCGTTTCCAATCGTAACTACCCTGTTGTGGGTTCTTCTTGCATCGTTGAAAAACGCACGATTGAAACACTCGAACAAGGCAAACCCACGACGCCTTACATGCAGTATGGTGACACCGTTAAAATTGAAATGTTAGATCAACAAGGCAACAGTGTTTTTGGCGCAATTGAACAAAAGGTTGTTCCTTACAAAAAAGAGGGTTAAGTCATGTTAATGCTTTACGATTATTTTCGATCTTCTGCCAGCCTACGCGTAGGCATCGCACTCAACTTAAAAAAATTAGCATATCAATCTATTCCTGTTCACCTACTCCAAGCAGGGGGCGAACAATTTTTTGCATCGTACACCACATTAAATCCACAATCTTTGGTACCCACTTTAAAAAATGAAGGCGCTGTTATCACGCAATCGCTGACCATTTTAGAATATTTAGAAGAAACCTTCCCTGCCCCACCGCTATTACCCAAAGATCGCGAAGCACGCGCTTATGTGCGCTCTATCGCACAAGCCATCGCATGTGATATCCATCCCCTTAGCAATTTACGCGTACTCAATTATTTAGGTAAACAAGGCGTTCATGGCGACGACAAGCGTCGCTGGACACACCATTGGTTAACACTCGGGTTAACGGCTTTAGACGAAAAAATAAAAAAATCCATATGGCGAGGCACCTACTGCTACCAAGAACAACCTACCTTTGCAGATATTTGCTTAATCCCACAATTATTTAGCGCGAAACGATTTCAATTAGACTTATCACCTTACCCGCATTTATTAGCCATTGAAGCACATTGTTTAAAAAACCCCGCCTTCAGTAGTGCCTTACCCCCCTTAGATTTTAAATAATTAATCAAACACCGAAAGGCAAATCATGCTCACAACAACCGCCTTGGAAAACTTGAATATACTTCCCTTTGATGCGATGCAACGGCTCACAACGCACAACGCAAAGCATTATCAGCGCGCAATGCCTTTCCCTCACATCGTAGTGGATGATTTTTTTGATCCTGCTTTATTAGATAAGGTGCTGGCGGAGTTTCCTGCACCAGAGGCTTTACATTGGAAACGCTTTCAAGCGCCACAAGAAATAAAACTGGCTTCGAAAGAAGAACAAGGCTTAGGCTTTATAACACGTCTGTTGATTTATCATCTGAATGCGGCGCCTTTTCTACACTTTCTCTCTATGTTAACAGGCATTGAAAATATCATTGCCGATCCTTACCTTGAAGGAGGAGGGTTACATCAGATTAAATCCGGAGGCAAATTAGGAATCCACGCAGATTTTAATAAACACAAGCGATGCCAACTCGATCGTCGCTTAAATTTATTATTATATTTAAATAAAGAGTGGGATGAATCGTATGGCGGGCATCTTGAATTGTGGGATCGCGAAATGACAGCTTGCCAACAACGTATCTTACCGATTTTTAATCGGGTTGTTATTTTCAGCACAACGGATTTTACATATCACGGCCACCCCAATCCTTTGACCTGCCCCGCAGACAGAACACGAAAATCATTAGCGCTGTATTACTACACCCATGGACGACCCGCCTCTGAAGTGAATGAAAAACATAATACGTTATTCAAGGCAAGGCCAAATGAACAATGGGCAAATAAAAAAGAAAGTTTTGTCGCTAAATTAAAAAAGAAGTGGCGTCAATGACGATGGATTGCTTCGCTACGCTCGCAATGACGGCCCGCAAGGGAGGTGCTTCGCTGACGAAAGCAATGACAGGCCCGGAGGGGGGGTGCTTCGCTAACAAGAACAATGACGACCCGCAAAGGGGATTGCTTCGCTAACAAGAACAATGACGACCCGCAAAGGGGGGTGCTTCGCTAACAAGAACAATGACGACCCGCAAAGGGGATTGCTTCGCTAACGAGAACAATGACGGGCCGCAAGGGAAGAGCGCATGGATTTCATTTTTTCATAGGATCAAAATTTTTCTTCAAACCCTGCCAACAAGCAAGATATGCTTTTTGTAAAAATGAAGCGGTTAATGCCTGATCGGTTGGCTGCCACGCATAACGACTTTCTAACATGAAGGCTAAAGTACCACGGTAATATTCTGGTTTTAAATCAACGCGAATGGCTTTTTCATAGGCTTGCGCATCCGGGCCATGCGCAGACATGCGATTATGCAAGCTACTCCCACCGGGCACAAACCCTTCTTCTTTAGCATCATAACAACCTTCAATTAACCCCATATATTCACTCATTAAATTCCGATGATAATATGGCGGGCGAAAAGTATTTTCAGCCACCATCCAACGCTCAGGAAAAATCACAAAATCTAAATTTGAAAAACCGGGCGTTTCAGAAGGAGAATGCAATACCGTAAAAATAGAAGGATCAGGATGATCAAAGCTCACACTGCCGATCACGTTAAACAATCGCAGATCATATTTATAAGGCGCGTAATTGCCATACCAAGCCACGACATCTAACGGAGAATGCGTCATTTGCGCTTGCCATAACCGTCCTTGATATTTGCTAATCAACTGAAATTGACCGCCCTTATCTTCATATTTTGCAACGGGATATAAAAAATCACGCGGGTTTGCTAACGCATTGGCCCCCATCATCCCCAAATCAGGCAACCGAAATGGCGTACCATAATTTTCTGCAACATACCCACGCGCTGCTTCATGCACCACAACTTGAAATTTCACGCCACGCGGCACAACGGCTATTTCTTTAGGCGCAACAAGCAACTCGCCCATTTCGGTTTTTAATAATAACGACCCTTGCTGCGGCACAAATAACATTTCACCATCGGCATTATAAAAAAACCGATCTGTCATCGCTTGATTGCATGCATAAAGATGCACAGCCCCGCCTTGCAAAGCTTCACTGTGACCTAACCCCGCCAAGCTAAACACACCGTCAATGAAATCTATTTTTTCAGTAGGTAAAGGCAAAGGTTGCCAACGTAATTGCGTGGGCGCTAAAGGTTTTTCATGCAAGTTTATCGTGTTAAATGTCGCTTGTTTAAAAGGTTTAAATTCACTGTGACAGACGGAAGGTAAAATGCGATAAAGCCAACTACGAAAATTTTGTGCGCGCGGCATAGCAAAAGCCGAACCACTGAGTTGCTCTGCATATAAACCATAAGGCACACACTGCGGTGAATTATGCCCAGGCACAATCACCTCAGGCAAACATTCTGAAACAAATTGATTACCGAATCCTTGTAAATAACGCATGATCACACCTCACTTTCTAAACACGATAATAAGCGTGCATTTTGAGCCGTCGTGCCTATTGAAATACGCACAAATTCAGGCATACCGTAAGCATTCAGTGGCCTGACAATCACGCCTTTTGCAAGTAATTTTTGATAGACCGCTTGCGCATCCCCCACATTCACCGTTAAAAAGTTACCCACGGAAGGAATAAAATTTAAATTTAATTTTGTGAATCCTGCCATAAGTTGTTTTTTGCCTTCATCATTAACCCGCTTACTCTCACGCACAAACGTTTGATCTTGCAATGCCGCTACCGCTGCTGCTGCACCTACCAAGTTCACATTAAAAGGTAAGCGCGCACGATTTAAAATATCCGCTACCATCGGGTGTGAAAGGGTATAACCCACACGCAAGCCGGCCAAGCCATATATTTTAGAAAACGTACGCGTAATAATTAAGTTTGAATAATCCTGCAAATAAGGCAACGCATCGGCATAATCAGGCACGTCAATATATTCATTGTAAGCTTCATCGACCACTATCCAAGTTTCAGGCGAAACGGTTTTTAAAATACGTTCCATATTGTGTCGTGTAAGATACGTGCCGGTTGGATTATTGGGATTCACAATAAAAATCATTTTTGTATCACGATTGATTGCCGCTAAAAAAGCATCACAATCCACTTCCCAATGGTTGGTAGGCACGGTAATCAGCTTTGCGCCCACTGACTGCAATACCAAGGGAATTGTCGCAAAGGTATATTGTGAGATGACAGCTTCCTCCCCTGGCAACATCAACGCTTTTGCAATAATTTCTAAATTGTTTTCTGATCCATTACCAATGGTAAACCTGTCTGCCGGCACACGATAAAACTGACTTAACGCTTGCTTTAGTTCATAACATCCTCCATCAGGATAAAAATACGCCCGCGATACGGCTTGTAATGCAGCGTCTTTGGCTTTTTCACTCATACCCAATGGGTTTTCATTACTGGCTAATTTAATGATATCGACTAAGCCCGTTTCACGCGCTAGCGTTTCAATGGGCTTACCAGGCTGATAAGGCACTATGTGTGTGATAAAGGGATTGGCTCTTTTTGTCGCGTCGTGCATCCTGCTCTCCTATGCCTAAATGACTTTGTTGTATGACTTCTTTGGCTTGCGCTGCATTCAAACGGGGATCCACTAACGATGTGTAAGCGCGCTTTAAATCGGTTTCTTGAAAATGACATTGCCCCCCCATACACTCCGCGACAGGCTCACTCGTCATTTCTAAATGCACGCCGCCCAAACGACTTTGCAACCGCTCATGAATCATCATTGTTTGCATCAGCTCAGACAGAATGTCTTCAATATAACGTGTTTTCATGCCACTCGCAGTTAAGCAAGTGTTGCCATGCATGGGGTCACAAGACCATAGCACAGGGCATCTTGTTTGCAAAACCGCGGTAATTAATGGCGGCAATAACGTCGCCGTCTGTTGCGCCCCTAAGCGCGTCATGATCACTAAACGACCTGGCAGTTGTTGCGGATTCAATACGTGCACCAACTGTTGTAACACCGCTGGTGTGGTATCAGACCCCACTTTGATCGCAATAGGGTTAGCAATACCACGCACATATTCAATATGCGCCCCTGCTATTTGATGCGTGCGATAACCAATCCAAGGAAAATGTGTCGATAGGTTATACCAAGCGCCCGCTTCAAAACGCGTTAAAGCTTGTTCGTACGGTAACAACAATGCTTCGTGGCTGGTATACAGCGCATGATCTTGCTGGCGAATCACGGCCAGCGTCGTGGCAGCATGCCAATATGCTTGTGCCATTAAATCAGGATTGGGGGTTCTCTCTTTTTTTGTAAACCCCTGCGCATTGATCATATCGCCTTGGTAACTTGGCAAATGCTCACCTGCACGGCTTTCCATTAACGCAGAGCGTGGTTTTGCATATTGCCCTGCCATCCGCGCCACTTGCACCACCGGGCAATGTTGTTTCGCGGCAATTTGCACCGCCAAGCGATTTAATAGCTGAATCTTATTTTTGATAATTTGTTCTTGGCATTCAGTAAAACTTTCGGCACAATCGCCGCCTTGCAGTAAAAAAACCCGCCCCGCCATGGCTTCAGCCAGTTGTGCACGTAACCTGATAATTTCTCCACTTGTCACCAACGGCGGCAAAGCCTGTAGCGATGTAACCACCTGCGCTAGCGCAAAAGAAGATGGATAATCAGGGTAATGTAAGCAGGGAAAGTGTTGCCATGAAGCGGGAGACCAAACACGCATTCTTTTTCCATATGGTAAAATTATATACAATGAGTGACTAAAATTGAACGACGTAGTCTAGACTATAAAGAACCCAACTGAGAAGATTTGCTTATGCACTTTAAAAAGTTAAAAGATCCCCAAACCCAAAAACCTGTGATTGAAGTCAACATCAGCGACTACCAGTTGCTGCGCAGCCCCCTGCTTAACAAGGGCATGGCCTTTTCACATGCAGAGCGCGAAACCTTTAACCTATTGGGGTTGCTCCCCCCGGCTGAAAGCACCTTGCATGAGCAGTGTTTGCGTTCTTATGAAACTTTTCACAGTAAAGCTAACGATTTACAGCGCTACGTTTATTTACGCGACTTGCAAGATTCTAATGAAACTTTATTTTATGCCTTGCTCAATAAACACTTAGAAGAAATGCTGCCGATCGTCTACACCCCCACGGTGGGCGCGGGCTGTCAGCAGTTTAGCCATATTTATCGCCACGCGCGTGGACTCTATCTTGCCTACCCTTACCTCAATGAACTCGACCGTATTTTAGCAAACCCGCGCTTTGACTATGTTAAAGCCATTGTCGTTTCAGATGGTGAGCGCATTTTAGGGTTGGGAGATCAAGGTGCAGGCGGCATGGGCATCCCCATTGGGAAACTCAGCTTATATACGGCGTGTGCAGGCATTTTTCCGGCTTATACTTTGCCTGTTTTGCTTGATACTGGCACGAATAATCAAGCCCTCCTGGAAGATCCGCTTTACATCGGCTGGCGACATACGCGTGTGCGAGGACAAGACTACGATGATTTCATCGACAAGTTTGTGCACGCGGTAAAAAAACGTTTCCCACATGTGTTGTTACAGTGGGAAGATTTTGCAAAACAAAATGCAAACCGCATTTTAGATCATTACCGCGATACACTCTGCACCTTTAACGATGACATTCAAGGCACGGCTGCTGTTGCCGTTGGCACCATTTTAGCGGCGCTTCACGTCACTCAAAAATCACTAGGCGAACAACGCATTGTCATCGTCGGCGCAGGATCAGCCGGCTGCGGCATTGGCAGTTTAATTGTGACCGCCATGAAAGAAGCCGGTGTCTCTGAAAAAGACGCGTATGGTGCAATCTATCTGATTGACCGAAAAGGCTTATTGATGGAAGGCGCAGAGGTTCTGCCTTTTCAACAACCCTTTTTACAAGCACGCAGCAAAATTGCACACTGGCCACTTGAAAACCCCACGGCAGTAACGCTGATGGAGGTCATTCAGCAGGTAAAACCCACTATTTTATTGGGTGTGTCAGGCCAAGGTCAGGCTTTTACAGAAAATCTCGTGAGCGCAATGGCGGCTCATGTAGAAAGACCCATTATTTTTCCCCTGTCTAACCCCACAAGCAGTGCCGAAGCCACCCCTCATGACTTAATGCGCTGGACAAACGACAAAGCCATTGTGAGCACAGGCAGCCCATTTAGCGAAGTCATGCGAGAGGGGGTGCCCTTTCGCGTTGATCAAACTAATAATAGCTATATTTTCCCCGGATTAGGCTTAGGTTTAATCGTGGCGCAAGCGACCCGCGTAACCGATAACATGTTTATGTTGGCAGCCAAAGCCTTGGCGGCGTGCTCCCCTGCCCGGCTCAATCCAAAGGCAAATTTATTACCACCGTTAACGCAAGTCAGAGAGATATCAAAGCGTGTGGCCTTGGCCGTCTGCAAAGAAGCCGTCGCGCAAGGCTTGTCCTCCCTCCCCCCCCACACGGATTTTGAAGCACTCATTCAAGATGAAATGTGGACACCTGATTATTTCCCTTATAAAAAAACGTGAGTTTGCTTAATGTAAGCGGGTCGTTCCCTCAAACTTGCAATTTTTGACTCACGCCATATAATGAGCAATATAGGAACCAATTATTCTTAAATTGCTCAGGGTAATAACCATTATGGGGAAAAAAACATCTACACCACTGCCGTTGTTACGACGTCTCTTAACACAGCTAGGGGAAAATATTCGCTTAGCGCGCTTACGCAGAAAATTTCCAGCCGCTTTAGTTGCTGAACGGGCAGGGATGACACGCAATACCCTACGCGCAATTGAAAAAGGGGACCCAACCGTTTCCTTTGGCGCTTATGCAAATGTGTTATTCAGTTTAGGGCTTGCCCAGGATCTAGCCCTGATCGCTAAGGATGATGCGCTAGGTCGCAAACTTCAAGATGCTGGCTTGTCTACTAAGATGCGTGCACCACGCTTAGGAAAACCATGAAAGCCTCTAAACAACATTCTATCGAAGTCTATGTCCATTGGGCGGGCTTGGCAGCACGCTTAGTGGGAACGCTCCACACTACGCTCTCCAGGGGTAAAGAAATCTTTTCTTTTGTTTATTGCAATGACTGGTTAAAAGATCGCAATGCGCATCGTTTGGATCCTGCCCTCCAATTGTTTCAAGGTATTCAGTATGTGCCGCATGGCCAAGAAAATTTTAATGTCTTTTTAGATTCTTCACCTGATCGCTGGGGCCGATTTTTGATGGATCGTCGCGAAGCGCAACTTGCTAGAAAAGAAGCACGACCCGTACGTCATCTTTTAGAATCAGACTATCTTTTAGGGGTGTACGACGAATACCGCATGGGTGCTTTACGATTTCGCACCGATCCGAATGGTCCTTTTCTAGATAATAATAAAGCGCAAGCTTCTCCACCATGGACATCATTACGCGAACTGGCGCATGCAAGTTTGGCGATAGAAAAGGAAGATGCCTATAAAAACCCAAACTATTCCAAATGGCTTCAGATGCTAGTCGTGCCTGGCTCATCATTAGGCGGGACGCGCCCAAAAGCGAGTGTACTGGATGACAATAAGCATCTATGGATCGCAAAGTTTCCAAGTCAACATGACATGCATGATGTAGGTGCTTGGGAAATGGTGCTACATAATCTTGCGCAAAAGTTAAAAATTACAACGGCACAAGCCAATGTTAAAAAATATAACACACGCCATCACACCTTTATGAGCAAGCGCTTTGATCGCACCGAGAAAGGCGAAAGGATTCATTTTGTTTCTGCCATGACATTACTGCAACGCACAGATGGAGACAACGCTTCAACAGGAACCAGCTATCTTGAAATTGCAGAGCTTATTATGCGAGAAGGCAGCCAACCAACCCAAGATCTTGAACAATTATGGCGTCGCATTGTTTTTTTTATTTGTGTTTCTAATGTGGATGATCATTTGAGGAATCATGGTTTTATTCTTGGAGAAAGGGGATGGATACTAGCACCTGCTTACGATGTAAACCCCGTTCCAAGCGCAAATGGCTTGAAGTTAAATATTTCAGAATCAGATAACGATCAAGATCTTGAACTTGCTAAAGAAGTCGCAGCTTATTTTCGATTAAAACCCAATCAAGCCAATCACATCATTCAAGAAACAGTGAAAATAGTTTCCGGTTGGCACAAAGAAGCAACCCATTTTGGTATTTCACACGAAGAAAAAGATTGTATGGCACGCGCATTTCGAATAGCAGAACAATAGAGTCAAAACGGTATTGAATTTTAATTGCTACTCCGTGGTGGTGTTGACACTGGCGCTGGTTCTGCTGCGGGTGGTGTTTCTGGTGCTGCTGACACCCCTGCGCCATCAGCCACTGTTGCTGACGCATCAGTTGCAGAAGGCGTAAGCGGCTTGGACGCCCCTAATGCACTCAAGGTCTGCATACTCTGCGCCGTTCTCTCAGCGGGCACTTCCACCTGACGCACTGCGTCAGCTGAGATAACAGGCACGTCTTCGTCTTTTATACGCACATAAGCTTCCAAACGAGAAAAATAATCAGGGTCTAGCTGTGTTATCTGATCCTTTATATGAAAAATGGGGGCCACCATCGCGCTTAATGCGGGATGATTAAGTAATTGAGGCAATGAACCCGCTATATCAGCCGTGTTGATAGGCGCAGGTTGCACTGCTGATGCACGCCAATCCTTCCAAGTCTGGGTCCAACCAATAAAGGGAGAAACCATCGCACTCAACACTTTCGCAACGATCCCTTTCCCCCCCCCTTTTAATCGAGTGGTTTGGAGCCAATCCACAAAACGTGCAAATAAGCCTTGCTTAGGTACAGGTACTTCTGGTTTCATCCCCTCAGCAATTTTATCACTGACATACACCGTCACTTTTCGATCCATTGGCTCGGCGTTCGCGTTTTCCATATGCACTATCACCCAAAAATTGGGATCACCCTTGCTTACCGCCAGTCCAAACCCACAGGCTTGCCCGCGCGCATTAAGATAACCAAACCTGAAATCATGCAAAGGAGAAAATTTCACTTGAAACCGCTCTTGATCATCACGGGTCTCTTTTTTTACGGCCTCTAAGCAAACCCAGCTCTGTAAAATTATCGCGTTCAGTGCTCCCCCGGTTAAATCCCCTTGCGTGTATTGCAAAGAGTGTTGCTTCCAAGCTTGAAGAAAATTCGCTTTAACACCCAACACACACACACGAGGTAGATCTTTCTGTATTGTTGCCTCATTCGCCTCTTTTTGATAAAAATCCCTCAATTGTAAAGGCGTCATACAACCCAGAGAGGAGATCGCTCCCTCCACAACGCCTGGATAATCCCCCTGATACACCCTTGGCATACCACCCCCAAAACTGGTTAAATATATTTCATTCTTTTAAGTATAGCGGGTACAGAAGGCATTGTTAGGTCGCAATCAGCTTTTTATGGGTTGAAATTGACATAATAATGCCCAAAGCGGCCATTAAGGTCACCATGGAGGTGCCGCCATAGCTCACCAAGGGCAAAGGCACCCCGACCACCGGCAGCAAGCCGGTCACCATGCCCGTATTGACAAAAAAAGATAAGAAAAACGTCAGGGTGAGGCTCCCTGCCAACAAGCGCGAAAAAGTATCCCCCGCCTCTGTGCTGATGTATAACCCCCTCCCTACAATCAACAAGTTAACGGCAATTAAAATCAGCGCCCCTACCAAGCCAAACTCTTCGCCACAAACAGCAAAAATAAAGTCGGTTGCGTGCTCTGGCAAAAATTGTAAATGAGACTGTGTGCCATGCAACCACCCCTTACCAATCACCCCACCTGACCCCAGCGCAATTTTTGATTGGATAATATGATAACCACTGCCTAAAGGATCCCGCTCTGGGTTTAAAAAAGTAATAATCCGCTCACGCTGATACGCATGCATAAAATGCCACATCAGCGGCGCAACCCCACCGATGACCGCCACACTCCCTATCAACCAACGCCAACTTAACCCGGCAAACACCAACACAGACAAGCCCGCGCCCACAATTAATAAGGCCGTGCCTAAATCAGGTTGTTTTGCAATAAATGCCGCGGGCACAAAAATAATGACAAAGCCCATCATGACTTTACCCAAACTGGGCGGCAAAGGTTTGTCATGAAAGTAATAGGCCAACATCATAGGCAAACTGATTTTTAATAATTCTGAAGGCTGAATACGCAACACGCCGATATCCAACCAACGCTTTGCACCCTTACCAATATGCCCTAGCAATAATACCGCTAGCAGCAACGTCAAACTCACCCCAAAAAAATAAGGCGCCCAAAATAAATAACGTTGTGGCGGCACTTGTGCACAAACAAATAATACAGCCCACGCCAACCCTAAACGCAGTATTTGACGATCCAACACACGCATTTCTTGATTTGCTGCACTGTATAAAATAATAAAACCTACCACCAACAACAGCGTCAAACTAAACATCAACATCAAATCCAAATGTAAAACTTCCCAAATCGTGACATAAGGAGAGCCTTTGCGTCGCGCACGCGACCAGAGCGTTGGAAAATGAAACAGTGACATGATGATCCTCCCCCATCAACAGGGATAAAGAGATTGTGATATGATCGCGCCATTTACAAGCGCACCTAATTTAAAACCCACCTTTTTTAAGGAAAAACCATGTCTTTTCAACATATTGTTGTCCCTTCGCAAGGCGAAAAAATTACAGTTAATGCAGATACGTCTTTAAACGTACCCCACCACCCCATCATCCCTTTTATTGAAGGCGATGGCATTGGTGTGGATATTACACCTGTCATGCAACAAGTAGTGGATGCAGCCGTCAAAAAAGCCTATCACAACACCCGCTCGCTCGCTTGGATGGAAATTTACGCGGGCGAAAAAGCCACGCAAGTGTATGGCAAAGATCATTGGCTACCCGATGAAACCTTAGAAGCCGTCAAAACATTTGCTGTTTCTATTAAAGGCCCGCTCACCACTCCCGTTGGTGGTGGTATTCGCTCTTTAAATGTCGCATTACGCCAAACACTAGATTTATATGTGTGCTTGCGCCCTGTTCGTTATTTTCAAGGCACCCCCAGCCCTGTTAAAGCCCCTTGGAAAACCAACATGGTGATCTTCCGCGAAAATGCAGAAGATATTTATGCTGGCATAGAATGGCCCGCTGACTCCCTTGAAGCCAAAAAAATTATTACCTTTTTGCAACAAGACATGAATGTAAAAAAAATTCGTTTCCCTGAACACTGCGGTATTGGCATCAAACCCGTCTCAAAAGCGGGCTCACAACGCTTAATCACACGCGCTATTCAATACGCCATCGACAATGATTTGCCATCGGTCACTCTCGTACACAAAGGCAATATCATGAAATTCACAGAAGGTGCCTTTAAAGAATGGGGATATGATCTTGCGCGTGAAAAGTTTGGGGCACAACCCTTAGACGGCGGCCCTTGGCACCTCATTAAACACCCCCGCACAGGCAAAGATATTGTGATCAAAGATGTCATTGCAGATGCTTTTTTACAGCAAATTTTATTGCGCCCTGAAGAGTATAGTGTGATTGCCACCTTAAACCTCAATGGCGATTACATTTCAGATGCGCTAGCCGCACAAGTGGGCGGCATCGGCATTGCGCCGGGCGCCAACTTAAGTGACACCGTCGCCATGTTTGAAGCCACACACGGCACTGCACCTAAATATGCAGGCCAAAACAAAGTAAATCCAGGCTCACTGATTTTATCTGCAGAAATGATGTTGCGTCACATGGGGTGGAAAGAAGCGGCCGATCTCATTATCAAAGGGATGGAAGGCACCATTGAAGCCAAGACGGTGACCTATGACCTTGAACGACTCATGCCGGGCGCAACATTGCTATCAACGCGTGAGTTTGGGGATGCACTCGTGCAACACATGTAAGTAACGTGACACTTTTTCTACTATGACGAACATGAAGCGATAAGCGCTCGTTCTTCAGGTAGTGTTTCAACATCATCAACACACGCATCAGCAAAGAAAGGCGAGACAGAACGCGAACGGACACGGGGAGGGGTTTCTTCACTCACAACAGGGGCTTCAGGAAGGGGTAATACCGTCTCTACTATTCGCCACAGCGAAGTAGAAATACCCAGAGACACAGGCGGCCGTTGTAGAGCCGCCATTCTTTTCTTCGTAAAAGATTCATCACTCCCTACCTTTAACGCGGGTAAAAGTCGTCGATGCACATACACACATTCATGCATCTTAGCGATCCATTCTGGCCACTTTGGCACATCATTAAAAATAGCCATTGTTTCGCTTGCTAACACCTTGAATGAATTATGCTTTAAATTCACTTTTCGCATGAGTAATGGTTCTGCAATAATTCTTACCCGCTCTGCACACAGTGCTTTGAAACAAATAAGATCATTAGGCGCAAACCTTGTCTCATCTGCATGGTAACAATAATACTTTATAACCCCTAAGTACGTTTTATGATTTTTTAAATCTTGCTGAACGCTACCTGCATCCATTAAGCCCGTCTGATCAGAAAACAGTTGAGAAGAAAAGTCTTCACCCAGCACTTCTTTCATTTTACAACTCATCTCTTTCGTCACTTCTTTTAAAGTAAGCAATGTGATATCCGCATCGCTGATTTTAGAAAAGAGTGCTCGCATTCTATCAACACAAACTTGATGTAACGATTGGCTATGCAGATGAACAAAAACCTGATATTTCTCATACAACTTCAACACACCTTGCCACGCAGTTTCTTTTTGGATTTTTCCTTTCAACCAACCTTCAAACAAACAGTCAATCGGCTTCTCGCCTTTTTTATTGATGATTTGCAAAGATTCACAACTTATGCCGGATAATTTACTGATCACCGCTAAATTTATTTTTCTGCAAAGATGGTGTAAGACATTATCGCCTTGGCTATCTGCCACAGACAAAACGCCCTCCAACCACTCATAAAGCGCCACGGTCACCACCGCATTTTGATAATGATTAAATGCGCGAGATTCTTTTTTTACAGTAGCTTCTTCACCCGCCTCTCTAGCCGTTCTAATACAGAAAGAAAAACGTGGTTTTGTCATTAAAAAACTTGATGTACCGAAACGCTGATAGGTTTGATGAATAAGGCATTGTGCTTTTTCAATTTCTTTAACGCCCACATAACAGCCTTCTAAAATCGCATCAAACTCAGTTTGATCTTCTGCGTTGGCTATTCTGATAAGGGGCGGTATCCCCGTCTCTACGACATCTTGATTACCTTTTTTATGGCTTATCCAATCTCGAATCTGTGTTTCTATCAGTGTAGGACGCTTATCATCAAACACGGACACTAATGTTGATAAGAAACCAGGATGTGTTTTTAAAAAAACAGCTAAATATTCCGAAAACCCTTGTGCCAAAGCATCTAAGCTATAGAGCAAACAATATAATTGAGACTCCGATAAATCTTGCGTCAATAAATCAAAAAAACCTTCAAATCGCTCCGCTTCTTCATATTCTTCTTCTCCTCTTATATATTTATGCAACACTTCTGCAAAAAACTGACGATAAAAAAACATTTTTCTTAATATGGTTTCCATCAAACATTCCTTAAAAACAAGAAAATTGGGGTCATTATAACGAAAATGAGATTAATGCTTCATTAAGCTTTACGCCTAGCCATTTTCTTCAAAAAAACCTATACTTCTTCACTTTTCATCGGCTACTTGTGATACATACTATGAATGTCCTCTGCGTCATCCCAAGCCGTATCGGTTCTACGCGTATTGCGCGCAAACCCCTTCTCCCGATCCAAGGCATACCGATGATACAACGCGTCTATGAAAATGCACGGCGTTGCCCTCACTTTAACACCGTGGTCGTTGCGACCGACAGTGAGGAAATTGCGCAGCTCATTCAAAGCATCGGTGGCACCGCCGTGATGACGGATCCTCATTTTCAAACAGGATCTGATCGCGTTGCAAGCGTGGCAGCAGACCACCCTGAAGCCCACGTTGTCGTCAATTTGCAAGGCGACGAGCCTTTCATGAAACCCAGCATGCTAGAAAAATTAATCCACCCTTATCTTGCAGGCGATACACCCGAGATGACCACCTTAGCCTCACCCTTAGCGCAAGACGATTCTTCAAACCCTGGCATTGTCAAAGTGGTTACTGATTTACAGAATAATGCACTTTACTTCTCGCGTGCGGCCATTCCTTACTTGCGCACACAACCCGCATCGATACCGGTCTATCATCACCTGGGGTTATATGCATTTCGTCGAGATTTTTTATTACATTATCGCCACTTGCCACAAACGCCGCTGGAATTAACGGAAAGCCTTGAGCAATTACGCGCACTCGAACATGGCTACAAAATCCGTGTTTGCCATACTACCGAAAAAACCTTAGAAATTAATACGCCTGAAGAGTGGGAGCGCGCACAGCATTTTAAAGGCTAAGCGTACGTTCACACACTCACCGAATACGCCCTCTGGAAGACACCCTCTTGAGCGCAATGCTACTTTACTTCTTTCTCTCCGGCCGTCCATTGCTCCTTCCCTCCCTTCGGGCCGCCATTGTTCTTCTCTCCCTCCGGGCCGTCATTGTTCTTCTCTCCCTCTGGGCCGTCATTGCGAAGCACGTAGTGCTGAAGCAATCCATAAAAATGCTTGGATTGCTTCGCTTCGCTCGCAATGACGGCCCAGAGGGAGAGAAGAACAATGACGGCCCGGAGGGGAAGAGCAATAACGAGCTGAAAGGGAGAGAAAAACAACGACAGATCGCGGAAAAAGAAGTTGCGCAGCAATATGGCTTCAGTGGATGCTATAAGGAAGCGGTGGCAGTGGCCATAGGTTGTTGCAAGCAAGCCACCATCGCACGCTTATGAAGCTGCTCTACCTCTCCATGCCACTTCCAGAAAGATTGAAAAGTTCCTCTCGGCGCGGCTTTTTCTAGCGAGCGAAATTCTTTTAGGGTGGGCTGCTCCTTCTTTACCAGTTTTTTCAAGTCATTTAAATACTGAATTTTATGCTCTCTTTTTTGTTTCTCTCCATATCCCTTATTACGTTTAAGCTCGAGTTCTATTCGATGACGATGCGCCTTAATCAATATCAACACACTACCTGTTGACTCTTTCCATACGAAAGGAAGCGGAGTCTGTGTCGACGACACTAAAGGAGCAGCAGCAAGGGCTGCCTCATCAGGGGTTGGCGCTGCTGGCAAATCCGCATTTTCATGTTTTTTATGACGGTAAGCTTGTATTTTTGGAATAATCACGCGCCGGCATAATTCTGCCAAGACATAAGTTACTCCCACCGCCGCCAGAAAAATACTCAATCCCCACCCTGCTATCGTGCCTGTAAATGCTGCAATCAAGCCAAACAAGATCGCCACAAAGACACACCCCCCCACCATTTTTAAATTTTCCTTCACTTGGTGTAGATGGTTTTTTTTATTCACTTGGGTATCCGCGTGGCGCGCCTGATGAAGGTGCATGAACACCCTGTATAAGGACTGAAGCAGCAAGAAACCCACATAAGAGGCCGTCACATACACGAAAAAAGAAGCAAATAAAACAGGCGCCACCAGAGCACCAATACCCGCCACCGTGAAAAATGCATTTGAAATGGTTTTTGCCAAAAAATTGCCTACCGTAACCCAGTTACGGTTTCTGGCCTTTTTTAGGCGGGATATCGCCAACCCAATTTCTAATAGTGAGAAGGCCAAGATGCCAGCATTAAAGAAATAGCGCCCCCAGGCCGTTGTAAAAAAATCAGCGACTTGGGGGTGAAGCTTAAAAAGTTGGATGGAAGAATAGAAAAAAAGTCGGATGCAACTTAAAAAATGCAAACCTTTTTGTTGTAATTTTTTAAAAGTAATGGGCTTAATCATGCATAAAACGCTTATAGTGCATAATAATTAGGCAGGCGATTATATCACCCTTTTCTTTTATTTTTGATAATATTACTCGTTTTTTTCCTTTTTTTCTTCACCCCAGCAGGCTCTAAGGCGTGGGTGAGCACCTCTTCAATGGTGTGGACAAAAATAAATTTCATCTCTTCACGTAACTCAGCAGGAATATCCTCCAACAAATTTTCTTTGTTATGCGCAGGTAAGATAACGGTTTTAATTTGCGATCGGTGTGCGGCTAACACTTTTTCTTTAATGCCTCCCACCGGCAACACCTTGCCACGCAGCGTGATTTCACCCGTCATCGCCAAATCACTACGCACTAAACGACGCGTAAACAAAGACACCAGCGCGGTTACCATCGTCACCCCTGCAGAAGGCCCATCTTTTGGAATCGCCCCTTCAGGGATGTGAATGTGAATGGCTTTGCCTTCTATTTTTTTACGCTCAATACGCAATGAAGTGAGATGCGAACGAATATAAGATAAAGACGCTTGTGCACTTTCGCGCATCACATCCCCCAACATACCCGTTAAAATTAAACGCTCATCGCGCGAAGGCATCATGGTGGCTTCAATAAATAAAATCTCCCCCCCCGATTGTGTCCACGCCAAGCCCGTGGCCACACCAGGACGCATGGTACGCTCTGCCACTTCATCAAAAAATTTTACCGCCCCCAAATAAGCGCGCACTTTTTCGGGTGTCATTATTTCTTTTTGCTTTTTCCCTTCTGCAACTTTTTTAGCGACTTTTCTACATAAAGCTGCAATATCACGATCTAAATTACGCACACCCGCTTCGCGAGTATAACCACGAATCACCGCCATAATAGCGTCTTTCTCAAAACTGATTTCTTTATCCGTTAAGCCATGTGCTTCACGTTGTTTTGGAATTAAATATTGTTGTGCAATGTGGATTTTTTCATTGTCGGTATAACCCGGCAAATAAATAATTTCCATGCGATCGAGTAATGCGTGGGGAATGGTTTCTGTTGTATTAGCCGTTGCAATAAACATCACTTGCGATAAATCAAACCCCACACTCAAATATAAATCCACGAAATGAAAATTTTGAGCGGGATCCAATACTTCCAATAGCGCAGAAGAAGGATCTCCTCGCCAGTCTGATCCTACTTTATCAATCTCATCTAACATAAAAACCAAATCACGCGTTCCTGCACGTTTGATCTCTTGAATAATACGGCCCGGCAAAGCACTAATATAAGTGCGCCGATGCCCACGTATTTCTGCCTCATCACGCATCCCCCCTAATGAGACCCGCACAAATTTTCTATCCAGTGATTTTGCAATTGAATGCCCTAAGCTGGTTTTACCCACGCCTGGCGGCCCCACCAAACATAATAAGGGTTCGCGCGTCACCTCTTTTACTTTACGTTCTTGTCGTAATTTTTTTGTTGCTAAATATTCGATTAAGCGATCTTTTATTTTTTCTAAATCATAATGATCTTCATCTAATATTTTTCGTGCACGCACAATATCGATGGTGCCACCCGACATTTTTTCCCAAGGCAACGAAGCCAACCAATCTAAATACGTTAAAATAATACCGTGTTCAGGAGATGCCGCAGGCACATGTAACAAGCGCGACAATTCTCTATCAGCTTCACGCTGCGCTTCTTCAGGCAACTTAGCCTCTTTTAAGCGTTTTTTGAGGTTACCCATTTCAGAATCATCATCTCCTTCGCCTAATTCTTTTTTAATGGATCTCACCTGTTCACGCAGAAAATAATCTTTTTGTTCTTTGGTCAAACGCTCTTTTGTTTCAGATGTAATTTTTCTACCTAATTCACGAATCGCAATTTCATGCTGCAACCATTCAATAATTTTCTTTAATTTATCTTCCAATGAATCAGTTTCAAGCACTTCTTGTTGTTTTTTCATGCCTAAAGATAACGTAGAAGCAACGATATAAATTAATTGTCGCGTATCTGTCACCCCTTCTATGATGTCTACTAACTCTTCACCATATTGATCAGAAAACGTCGTCATTTTTCTTAAGGCATCTAACATGACATGCCGTAATGCATCAACCTCCATGCCTGATTTGGTTTCATCCGGCATCACGCTAAAAGTCGCTTTTAAATACGGCACTTCCGACACACCACCTGTGATGCGCACCCGCTCTAACCCTTGCGCCACCAAACGATAAGATTTATCTGAAGTACGAGACAATTGGTGAATCACGGCAACCGTCCCCACTGAATACAGCTGTGCCACCGTGGGTTTTTCAATCAATTCTTCTTTTTGACCGGACAACAACATCAAGCGATTGCCACTCATCGCATCATCCACCAACTTCATTGATCGCTCTAAGCCCACCGACAAAGGAATCAAGGTAAGCGGAAAAGCAATCGCCCCCTTAAGCGGCAATACGGGGAGTTCATCAGGGAAATGGGGATTCTCTTTAACAACAGGCAACATTTCAGCCATTTTTCACTTCCTTGTGTCTATTTTTTAAACAAAACTATAAAAAACACTCATTCATAAGGATAGTCAAGACTGGTAGAAAAGGGACTGTGCGGGGTAAAAAATAATCAAAACTGGGCCGCAAGTTGCGTAAAATAGATCTACTTAAATCTCAGTTCGGCATTTTTGCTAAATAATTTGGGGGAGCTGTTGCGGATGTGGATGCCACCATTGCGCACCCATCGCTTGCAGCAGCGGGGCACGCACTGCTTTCGGCAGCGGCGGTTTGATCACTTGCAAAAAATGTCTGACTACTGCGCGCAGGGGAAACAGGACGAGCATCTGCCCCATTTCTACCTTGCAATTGCGCTTTTAACGCTTCCACCTGCCGCTCTAAATCTGCTGAGCGCAATTGTGCTGCTGCTGTTTGCGCTTGTGCTGCTAACTTATCTTCCCTTTCTTTTCTTTCTCTTTCTTGCGCTGCTGCTGTTTGCGCTTGCGCTGCTTTTTCTCCTTTTTGCGCTGCTAACTTCTCGTCCCTTTCTTTTTTCAGCGCGATTGATTCGGGACGTGTAACAACCTGCCCAGCGTCCGCCTCAAGCTGCCGCCTTGCCAAAAGCACTAACGACTCCGGCCTATCCAACAGCTGACGAACACCCCCAGCAAAACGCCCCTCTCCTGTTATCTTCCTTGCCAAATTCCTGCCCAACTCCCCTAGCCCACCTTCACCCAACATCCCGGCATTCAAACCAACTCCAAATAATTCATTCCTGCCCGTCATAGAAATCCGGCACTTCGACGCACGTTTCAAAATAATCGGTGCTGAAGCCGCCACAACACGATCACTCACTGCGCTTCTGCTAGCCGACGCGTCATCCAAAAGAATCTGAATACTTGCCGCCGTCGTTAGCGTACCCAGGCGCGCAGGCTCAGATGCCGCCAGTGCTGACATCCCCGTCGGCATGCGGATAGGCAGATGAAATAATGTCGATACACGCATGACGCAAGCAGCCGCTGCTTCATGAAACGCTGCTTGCGTCTGCCTCATTTTTTCTAAGCGCTCTGGTAAACTCATAGAATTAACTTGTACCGACAATTGTCCAACCTGAGAATTAAAGCTACTGATGTCTTTCGTTAACGCTTCATATGCTGAACGATTAGCTAACTCGCGCGCTAATACATTGATTACTTTTCGTTGAAAAATATCTCTTACACGCAACAATACGCTATAGAAAGTTAAGGTTTCGCTTGATATACCCACTCTGAGCGTGCTTTCTCTACAAATTGGATTAGAGGGCAGAAAAAATTCTGATTGTAAAAGTGATGTTATGAAAGTAATACATTGCTTTGCAAATTCTAATGATTTTTCAGCGCGCGTATCGATGCCGGCAAACTCAGCCATTTTTTCTTTCAAAAACTCTAGAAAAAGCTGTATCGGTTCATCTAAATATCCGCTATTAAATATACCGCGTGCATAGCGCTCACTTTGATAAGTGCAAGCTAGCTTGATTATTTCCTCTGCACCGACTCGAAGTGGGCTGACGCCAACAGCCAGCGTGGCTGACCATTGCGAAAAATCATAACTGCTCAAATCAGGGCTATACTCTGCCTTTGTCTTTCCTAAATCATCTGTTATTTTCAAGACGTTTGGTATTGAGAGGCCAGGGAATGATTTCCTAAATGCAGCAAGAATTGCTGTTATTTGCGCCACTTCCTCTTTTTCATAATGCTGTTTATCAACTAAACCCCTCATCCCCACGCTCCCTTACCATAGAATATCGATCGCTTCAAATGCTCCCTATGATACCATTGTGTTCAATATTTAATCAATATAATAATGTGTAAAATTAATACTTTATGATGGATTAAGCAGGCTGCGATATGTTTTTTGTGCTAAACTCCCAGCGCAAATAATAACAACAGCCTTAAAAAATAATGGACCCGCTCAAACTGCAGCTACAGCGCCGACTTGCGCAACTTGATCAACAACTTCACGATCAACTTCACGTTTTGCTACACCATCCTCAATTACAAACCCTAGAAGCCCGCTGGCGAGGCTTGTTTAGCCTAATAAACGCTGCGCCAGCACAGACGAACAATATCAACATTAAAATTTTATCGCTCTCCTGGCCCAGCTTATTACGAGATTTTTCGCGTGCTGCAGACATAGCGCAAACCGTACTGTTTCAAAAACTACATGCACATGAATTTGATCAAGCCGGCAGTGAACCTTTCAGCGTGTTACTCGGTGATTATGCATTGTCTTCACACCCCATCGACATGGCCGCACTAGAAAACATCATCCAACTCATGTCACAATTGTTTTTGCCGTTTTTTACTTCGCTGTCTCCCCATTTTTTTGGTTTAACCCATTTTTCAGCATTTCATAAACTACATTTAAGTCGCTGCTTTCAAACAGCACGCCACCTACCTTGGAAAAAATTGCGAGAAAAAGAAGAATCTTATTTTTTAGGGCTTTGTTTATCACGCATCCTACTGAGAGCCGCACACACAGCAAAACCTGCACTCTCTTATTACCCCAAACCACATCAAAAAGAAGAAGCTCTGTGGGGGAATGCCATTTACTTGTTGGGCAGTCACCTTATAAATACATTTTTAAAAACACATTGGTTTTTGCAAATTTTTGATGATGACGCTGTCACTTCACTAACACGCGATACTTTCTCTGATGGCACACCCAAATATTTAACGGAATTTCAGCCCAACACAGACACAGCCATGCAGTTATTCCATCATGGCTTTAGCGCTATAAAAGATAATTCAAGAAAAAACTACCTGGCTTTTCATGCACTCCCCACCGCATACGCACAAACAACAAAAATATTATTCAATCACATGTTATGTTTATCTCGATTTGCACACTACATTAAAAAAATCGCAAGAGATAAAATCGGCTTGTTTCAACACCCCAAAGCATGCGAACAATATTTGCAAGATTGGCTTCACCAATACACCGCTGATAATCCTGACATTCACCTAGAAACCAAAGTGAAATACCCCTTAAAAAAATCACGCGTTCGCGTAAATTACTTGCCAGGCAATATTAAAAAATTTCACTGCGAAATAGAGTTAGTGTTGCACACTGAAAAAACAGATATTCAATTTAAATTAACCACCCAACTCAAAAAATAATACTAGGAGGCTATTTATGTTAAATACAACCACTACAGATGCCTTTAAACACGAATTACATCACTTCGTTAACACCCACCCAGAATGGATAGAAAACTTAAAACAAGAAAAAATTTCATCATTAATAACGGCGTTTACTACCCTACACGATCGTATACAAGATCAACTCCATGACAGTAACCGCACGCTTTCAGATGCTTTGTTAGCGCTTATTTCTCCTTTTTATTTATCACATATCCCTTCATTGATGGTTGCGCAAGCACAAGTCAACACACACCCACTCACAGACCCTATTTTTTTGCCCGCACACACCCATTTTGATTGTTACAATCGACAACAACAGAAATACATTTTCTCCAGCTGTTATCCTTTGAAAATTTCGCCCATCCATTTATCTGACTGCACATTCACCCAACACACACTCTCACTCACTTTTAATACCACACATGCTTTTTCTGAAATTTATAAAATGGGTTGCCATCACATTGGTTTGTATCTAGATAAACAACAACCCCACGCCGATCTGCTCTATACGTTGTTACACGCGCCTGCACGCTTGCAGATACAATTAGAAACAAAAGAAGGGTCTTTCCCCCTGCCCAACACAAGCCTACAGTGGACACACGCACAAAAACCCCTACTGCCTTACCCTGAAAACTTAAATTCGGCTTTAATGAGTTTTATTGATTATGTTATTTTTCCCGAAAAATTTTATTTTTTTGATCTTACTTTACCTGAAAATTTATTATCTCAACTTGATTGTGATCACATTACTTTCCACTTTTATTTTCATGACAACGTGGATCATTTAACCCATCCTGTTGATACCGATTATTTTAAACTTCACTGCGTGCCCTTAATGAATCTATTTGAAAAAACTGCCGTGCCTTTTTTGTGGGATCACAGACAAGCCAGTTACCCCATCAATTTAGAAATCTATCCTGAAGAAGCACCTTGTGATATTGAGCAAGTAACTGACTTGCACTTGACTACTGAAACAGAACACATCTCTATCCCCGCGCTTTACTCACATCCACACCCTGAAACAAGCCCCTGGCGTTATACCCTGACACGGCAAAAAGTCGATGATAAAAAATCCGTTTTTATTTCACTGAGTACACACTTGCAAGATACGCCGCTGCCAAAAAGCGCATTGATTCACACGCATGTCTTATGTACACAACAAGACGCCGGTTCTCTGACGCAACAAAACCCGCTCTATTGCACACCCAGCCTAAAAAAAATTCCCTTTTTAGAAAATTTACTGGCGATCACGCCCCCTA
>Ga0209515_10002653_pt1 | contig 27063 bp, 23 predicted proteins | sample Subgroupgradi54m_FD_187454 | JGI IMG/M metagenome (GOLD analysis project Ga0209515, IMG submission 187454) | Subsurface groundwater microbial communities from S. Glens Falls, New York, USA - GMW60B uncontaminated upgradient, 5.4 m (SPAdes)... ... | reverse complement strand
TAATCCAATAATCCCAATAGGCAAATTAGTAAGCATTCAGGAGTTAGCAAGGGAATTATTCTTCGAGCGTAGCGAGAAGTTTATCTGAAAATAGTTCTCGGCAAATAGCCTCGAACAATAAAAGTTTTGTTAACTCCTGAACGGGTACGCAAATTATATCAAAAGTCCGAACGTCCACCCGTGGTCAAATAAATGGACTGTCAGAAGGCGCTAAAAAAATTGCTCCACATGATCTAAATAAAAATTCCAAATTCACATTGAGTGAATACTTTACCTATTCCCGTTCTCTTTGTATCGTACTTCTCTTTTCTGGATTCAATACTTGCGAAAATTCCCTATAAAACATAGGCATATTAATGCCCTCATGGGGTATGCGAAGCGTCACTAACACTTCTCCAGTCGGAATTTGCTTGGCTTGCGATGGAGAGTATGTACTCCTGTCTCCATTAATGGTTATCTCTATTGGAAATCTTTGGGGAAGTTGATCTTGTACTCTTGATGCAACATCAAGTTTTAGCGAGCAGGGATAAATGAACGGTTCTTCTGTCATACTACCTTCATTATATACCTTGCTCCCCAACGTTAGCGTACTTAGAGCGTATTTTCTAGAGACAAATGAGGAGTTTGAACTGATATTTATAGAAATGCTCTCCTAGTGGAAGCAATAAAAACCTTTTACTCTGCTACAATGATAAGGTAATGGTTTGGCAAATATACCTTCTTATTAGTATTCTTCTTCTTTCTTGTAATGGGCTCTTTCACAGAAGCCTGATGAAAAATGACAAATCAAACCCACAAGCACAGACAATTGTGTTTTTAGGTTTAGGAGGGATTATCGCATTTATTATTGCGCTTATAAGAGGAAAGCTACAATTGATATTCCCATCATCTCTATCCATGAACTTTCTACTTCTTATCCTCCTCTCAACTCCTGCATATCTTTTAACATACAGGGCTTATCAGTTAATTGGCGCATCAGAAGTAGTATTATTTCTTGCAACTGGAAGATTATGGAATGTTTTAGGAGCATTTCTTTTTCTTCACGAAGCAGTTACTTTTCAAAAAGTTCTAGGAGCGATTATCATCCTAATTGGAATAGCGATAGTTCTTTACGATAAACGGAAGTTTAGATTTAATAAAGGCGTAATACTTGCTTTACTTGCTGCTTTCTTATTTGGCATGAGTGATATTAATGGCTTTTATATTTTAAAAACATTTGATGCTACTAATTTTCTGATTTATGCAGAGTTTCTCCCTGTTATCTTATTATTGTTAATTCAACCAACGATTGTAAAAAAACTTCAGTACTACATTAGTACTGATAAAGCAATAAAAGTATTACTACTTAGCTTTTGTGATGTTTTAGGAAGTCTTGCCTTGTTTCTATCTTTTCAAGCTGGTGGAAAAGTATCAGTTATTAGCCCTTTAAGCGCTACTAGGGTACTTGTTACTGTTATCCTTTCAATGATCGTACTAAATGAGAGAAATAATATGAAAAACAAGATTATTGGAGCAATTGTTACTGTATTTGGCATTATTTTATTGTTATAGACGAGCTCCCCAATGTTAGTGCACTTAGGACGTATTTCTTGGAGACCAATGAGGAGTTTGAGTCGATATTTATTTAAGTGTTCCGTCTGGTAGCGGTAGAGAAAGTTCGAAACTTTTATATTCAGCTTGATCTAGCCTCAACTTGATACAATCCTCAGTGAGTAACACAGAATCTCCACGGCGATCTGTTGTGGAAATTAAACTGTGCTGCATTCATGAAACAATTAACTTTAGAGGTTAGGAGCTTGATTTATTGGACTCTGGAGACTGCTACATCACACCTTCAATGGAGCAGAATCATTTTAAATCCAGGTTATGAGTTCTTTTCTCAAGAAGATTCAAAATCTTAGTCTGTTGTTCGTTTATTCTGTGAACCTCAGAAGTTAGGGTGTGTATAGCAATGAGTGTGTCGTGATCGCTTTGAGCTCGTGCATCGCTTGCAGCAGCTTGGACTTTTTGTCCAACGATAATGATTGGCAGCAGTACCAACTGTAGAAAAGTCTGTGCTATCCATGCAACGATGATAATCGGTTCACCGGATCTTATCGCTGCTGGCAACGATATGAGTGTAAGTAGTGCGAACGCATAAGCGCACCACATAGATCCGACGATTTTTGTTATTTTTACTGCAACGAGAGTATTCAAATGGCCAATTGGGTTATCGCCATGAACTACTTTGTGTACATGCCCGGTTAAAACCAACTTTGGTAGATGAGCTTTTGCCTTGGTAATCGCAGATTCGCTAGCCATAATCACTTATTCAACATTATATCAAATCCAGTAATTTGAAATCTCCAAATCTCATTTGCTCCCCAGTGTTCACGTACTTAGGACGTATTTTCTAAAAACAAATGAGGAATTTGAACCGATATTTGTGTAAGATCTAACATTACTCCTGAAGTTTAACTATTTGCTACTTTAAGCACTTCCTCAGCCCTACGTTCTAAATTGCGTTTTGTATAAAACTTCCTCATGACTTCGTTGAGACATGCCTCAGGGTCATCACCAAGCCTGTCCACTACCGCTTTAAGTTGAAGTAGCACTTTGGCGCTTAGGAGAAGACAATCAAGCTTTGTGACATACGGTTGAATCTGTTCCAAAAAACTCTCTTTATGTTTGTGGGCATACAGCATGGCAATAACTGATTCTTCTATACCAACCGTTGTATTTCGTAGAAGAATTCCTTCTCGACGTGCAACATCAGAAATTCTCGGAAGCAATTCTTGTGCTACGCTTATATTAATAGATGAAAATGTTTGTAATGCTTCTCTTAAATCAATAGTTCCGTCATTAAAATTTTGAATTATGTGTTCAATTCTCCTTTTTCTTTCCACGTCTCGCCTATATACGTCTTTTTTTTCTTGATCGCTCATTTCTGGTATCTCAACTTCTGATGGTTGCGTATCCATTTTTTTCTTTATCGCCTCAACGATTCCTGGATGTTTCTTGTGAGTAAACATTTGATGTTGATATTCGTGTTCCGTTAGATCCTTCAACATTTCTTCAAATTTGCCTAAATACTCAAAAGGCTTGCTATTTACATCAATTAACCTGCTATGCGTACGCATGATCATATAGAAAAGATTGTAAGAAGGCGGAACGTCGTTTGATGTGTTCTCTAAAAAAGAGGCAACCTGATTTCTATCCACTTCCATCAATCGTGTTTCGAGGTGACGAACCAAATCCACGAGGTTTTTTTTCTGGTCAGAAGGTAATCTATTTTCTGGTGACTCTTTTATATTACTCTCAAAGAGTACGTATAAATCAATAGCTTTTTGAAAGATATCAAATTTTTTTTCAAGGTGATATCGTTCAGGTGATCCATATCGATTATATGTATTTTCAGGTGATGGATAATCAATTGCCTTATCTACTTCTTGTCTAGACATGGTAAATGCTTCATATGTTTCAGGTGATAATGATGTAAGACGAGGCTTTAACTCATCGACTAATTCATCAAGGATGGGTAACGCTCTTTGATAATAGTAGAGCCGTAATTCGTTTAATGGCACGGATACTTGAATATAATCCTTCGCTTGTTGATAAAAAGCCACTCCTTGAAAATCAGAAAACACTGCGACAGGTACCACTCGTATTCGAGATATAGCGGATGGTTGTTGATAGGCATCCAATGCTGGGGTGATAACCTCTTGTGTAAACCGTTGAAGACCCACCGGTGCCATGATCTCCATTCTGTCTGACATTCCTCTTTTTTCTGGGTTGCGAAAACGATCAAGTGGAACATATCGGCCTTTTCCCACAAAAACAGCATCTTGCGATATTTCGTTCATAGACTAATTAAGCTTCAACTTGTTTAGATAAATAGCTTGCAAAAATAGTATATCAGAAGTTCGGTCGTCCACCCGTGGTCACATAAATAGACTGTCAGAAGGCGCTAAATAATGTTGCTCCCCGCTGTTGGCGCACTTAGAGCGTATTTTCTAGAGACAAATGAGGAATTTAAACCAATTTTTGTTTAGCTCCCCCTCGCACAGTTGCTACTCGGACTTTAAGAGAATATTTATTTACCTTTATTTACTTTAGCTCAAAACAGTAAAGCAAGTTCGGACTTTTGTGCTCAAATCTAATTATTCGTATTGACTAAGGGGAGTATATATCCCATAAAATGAGTTTTCTGAGCTTTTGCTCAACAATGAGTTGAGTTTCGTGTCGAGCTGGTCTGGGGTAAGTCCTTGAGTCACCCCTATGACACCCGTTTCTTTACTCTTTAGGGCAAGCTTTTTAAAATCGTCAATATTATAAGTAATAATTACTCTCTTCTGCTCACGAGCAATTTGGTAAATTTCATTATCGGTAATACCGCCTTTATTCAAATCGTGTTTTATATGTTTAATGTTATAGCGAGCATTGATCCGTTTAAGAGATTTTCGGGGGTAGAGTCCTTCGTCCAACAGAAGTTTGTGCTTATAGAATCTGGGGGGCATTGTTGTTTATGAATTGAGCCGCCTCCTCCACAGTGCCCACTATCGTCTTTGGGTTTAATTGTGGATATTCTTGATTAATAGCCTCAACGGTAAAACCTTCTCTCAATAAAAATAGGATTTGATCGACTGGTATTCGTGTCCCCGCAATTACAGGTTTCCCACCCAATATCTTTGCGTTAGAAGTTATATATTTGGTCATACGCTTGTATATTACCATATATCCAATATACTTGCTACCGAAAAAAAAGAAGTCTTGTTAGACTCTAAATTAGAGGGTTCGAAAATCGTCCACTTAGCTCCCCAACGTTAGCGCACTGAGACGATTTTTCTCAAAAGTTCACTCTTTTTCCATTGGCGGGTTGCACAAAGGACAACTTCCCTTGTTAAAGGCCAGTGAAAAGATGCTTAAGATAGCGCTCCATACCGAATTGACGATAAACCCAAGAGCAACCAGGAGAAGCGGTAATCCGACGACGATGTCATACGGAGATATCTTTTTTTGAAAGACAAAAAATCCCCCAAGCCCAACCAGAAACCAAAAAAATGCACTGACAAACCCCGCCCCCAAAAACCAAACGATGGTAAAAACGTAATGAAAGATGGTATGTCGTTTCTTTTTTGTCATACGTTACTTCTCACCAACATTCCAATGCCACAACTCCCCTTTTCAATTATACGTAGCTAGATTAGAATAACGTGTATGACATCGTCGTTTCAACCATTACAAGCAAAAAAGGCAGAGGTGCGTTTTAGACAAAAGATAGCCCAACAGCATATACACGATACAGTCCTTATCCCTCAAGAGTACAACAAAAAAGAAATGGATACCATCCTACAAGAAAAAACACAGAGAACTATAAAAGATTTTAGAAACTTAAAAAACAAACATATACCAATGTCACCCTTCTTAGAAATCGGAACAGGATACGGGCAGGCGTCACTCGTACTGCGTAATATATTCCATTGCAACGGCTACGCAGGCGACATAGCAATCGATCCTCTCACCTGCATGCCAACGGTGGCCAAAGATATGAAGTTTCAACACATGCCAAGGAGAATCATTTGTGACGCAGAACATTTGCCGTTTCTCGATAACTCAGTCCCCTTTATTTTTTGTTACCAAACGCTGCACCATTTTCCCAATCCTTCACAAGTAATGAAGGAAGCAGAAAGGGTGTTGGCACCGGGAGGCGTGTTTTTTTTCTCAGAAGAGCCAGTTGCTCAAAAACTCAACTTTTCCTTATGGAGAAGGCCAACAAAACTCAGGGCGTGGGAAAAGGTTCTCAAAACATTCCTCGTCCTTCATTTTATTTCAAGGATAGGAAAATCAGAAACCGATGAAGGGATACTAGAAGAAACTTTTTCCTTGCAAACATGGAAAGAGGCATTGGATATATTTGAAGAAGTCACAGCGTCCATAGACCCCTTCCCTATCGGTATACAAGGGAACATGATAAAAAGAAAAGGAACATGGAAAAAGAGAACGTTCAAAGATGTCATGAATCGATACATGATCTATGTTCTTGGCGGCGGGATAAGAGGAATCTGTGTGAAAAAAGGTACATATCACACACTCAAATCTCCCGCGCTTGCCTGCCCTGACTGCGTCGTAGCCCTACACAAAGCTCGTAACATGCTCCATTGTCCTTCCTGCAAACAAACATACGTCAAAAACAATCATATATGGATGTTGCTGCCGCAAGAAATTAAAAGTAAACTCTATCCGATATGAAACCCATTATCTCGATTATCATCCCTACTAAAAATGAAGAAAAAAATATCCGCACCTGTTTGGCATCCATACAAAAACAAACCTTTCCCAAAAACAAAATGGAGATTATCGTCGTTGATAACTTCTCAAACGATAGAACCAGAAAAATTGCGGAGCGGATGGCGCATGTGATACAAGCTGGCAATGAACGGTCACAACAAAGAAATATCGGAGCAAAAAAGGCAAGAGGCACCTATCTTCTGTTTCTCGATGCGGATATGGAACTTGGGGAATATACCGTTACAGAAGTTATCCAACTTCTTAAAAAGAAAAAAAGAATGGTCAGTATGCCTCAAATCGGAAAAGGAAACACGTTTTGGGAAAAAGTCATGGCGCTTGAGTCCAGGTGTTACTACAAAGAATATGATATTCATGCAGCTCGCGGTTTTCGAAAAAAATTTTTTTTAGACGTTGGAGGCTATGACGAAGCAATGTATGCCGGCGAAGACTGGGACTTGACGCTTCGATGTAAAGGGCGGCACGCAACACTCGTCGCCACCGCATCACCGATTATTCACCACGAGTCAATTGGCAATATCTTCAGTCATCTGAAAAAGGAAGATTATTACATACAAAACATCCACTGCTTTGCGCAAAAACACCCGCAAGAATTTGCGAAATTAGCAAGTTTTAGATATCGAGGGTGGCTATTTATAAAAAATATCCATCATTTCATACACGATCCACTCCATGCAGCTGGCCTTATTGGATATAAGCTTTTTGTTCATATCTGGTCTCGGCCCCAGTGGAGAAAACAATGAAGGAATCTACGTTTAAAAACATATTAGCGTGCCCAAAATGTAAAACGGCACTGGCAAAAACTCGCCTCCAGGGAACCTGTACAACATGTGGATTTGCATATAAAAAAGAAGGCGGCATTTGGCATCTCCTGTATATCGACCAAAACCACTCTCTTGATGCGGTGGCAGCGTATGACAAAATCCACGAAAAACCTTCCGGCAGGATTCATGACGGATCTTACGAAATCTTAGCCGCAATCGCGCGAGGAAATAAAACAGTAGATGTCGCCTGCGGTGATGGCTTTATTGAACAACTCGCCCCTTCTACAGTCGGCGTTGAGTTTTCTCTCCATGCGTTACAAAAAGCCCAAAAAAATGGCGCAACGCATCTGGTCCTTGCAAGCGCCGAACACCTGCCGTTTGCGGATAACGCATTTGACGTAAGCATGTGCTCTGGCAGTCTCGAGCACTTTGCGTCTCCACAAGGAGCAATACGGGAAATGGCACGAGTATCAAAAATACAAGTGCTTGTGGTTCACAGAAAACTATCCATACCAGGATCAAATGGTATTCGAAAAATGATCTTGAAGGCCAAAGGATTACCGGACCAGCCAATTGATACTCCACTATCCGCAAAAGAGCTAGAACGAATGCTTATTCGAGCACATCTTACGGTCATCTACAAAGGAGTATGGACCTATCCATACAATCTCGAAATGATAACCAAACGGTTGCCTCGCCTCACCCGCTTCCCCAGCTGTCACTTTGTTATCGCGATCAAAAACTAAGCCCGTATAGCATCCTTGTACACTTCTGTTAATCGTTTTTGACTGACTCGTATCGAAAAGGCGCGCAAGAAGCGCTTACGAGCTTCCTTCGACATCGTTCGTCTCAACGTTTTGTCTATAATGAGCTGTTCTAAAGCATCAGTCAGTTGATGCAAAGACCCTGGTTTAATAACCAAACCACTTTTCCCGTGCTCCACGAGCTCTGGCAACGCGCAAACATTGGTCACAATAACAGGTATGCCAAAGCTCATTGCCTCAACAACCACAAAGCCATAGCCTTCTGCCTTCGGGGGAACCAAAACGAAAATATCAGCATGGGGATAATAGTCACGAACAATGCAGTCATGAGGAACCCATGTTTTATGGGAAACGTTCGGCACATCATGTAGGTCAACAGAGAGAGGTATGTTGCCGATGATGGTGAGAGAGATATGAGCATGCCGACGCACAAGCTCTCGATACGCGTCAACCAGCAGGCGCCCTCCCTTTCGCTCAAACCACGTGCCGACGAAAAGAATATTAACTGTTGTCCTTTTTTCTCTTTTGAGGAAATGAACCGTTCCGGGATCCGGTACCCCAGGATGGATAACGCGCATCGCGGCCGACGGCAGACCGCTCGTGCGATGAAGGCCTTTAGCAAACTCGGAAAAAACAATGATGGAACGAAACGCACCAGTCCCCGTTTCCCCATCGCAGACATCCATCAGTGCATACAGAAGTTTCTGCAAAAAATAGGTACATCGGATGCGCAGCGTCCCCCATCCAAAGTAATACCGAAGCGTATGTTCATTGCTTGAACTGTCAGAAAGCACGACGGGGATCCTCCCTGACAATTTCAGCGCATACGCGTGACAGTGAATAAGATCAAATGTTCCCTTCACTGAAATATCGACCAGTCCTGCAGAGAGCGGCAAGATCCGAAGTTTTTGCAGTTGACGCGTGATGGTAGACCATGCGCCAAAGGAAATATCCCCCTTTGCCAACGCATCAAGAAAGTGCACATATTCTACTCCGTCTGGCGGATAGGAAAGGAGTGTCTGTGTATACGTATGCTCTCCCCCCATGAGAAATTGTACGTTGCCGGGTTTGGGTGGATCAGTGGGACTCACCAGTAAAATTTTCATCACGGTTCATTGTAGCATCATGATCTTTGAGATGGTACACTACCAAACATTATGGCACCATTTCCCACTGTTTCCATCATCTTTCCGAACCATAACGGAGGAAAGCAGCCTCTGGAATGCTTGGCCTCCATTGCTCATCTCTCCTATCCCAAAGACAACATCGAAACGATCATTATAGATAATCATTCAACAGACCAATCAGATGGAGAAATAAAAAAAAGGTTTCCTTGGGTAAAACTCATAAAGATGCAAAAAAATGTGGGCTTTGCCAAGGCAATCAACGTAGGGATCAGGAAATCTTCTGGGGAATATATCTTTATTGGAAACGATGACATAGTGTTTGATACGCATAGCCTCGCGAATTTAATGGAGTACATCACATGCCATACAGATGTTGGCATCGTCGGAGGGAAAATATTTTCAAAAGCAGCTCCTCAAAAAATATCCTCATGTGGATACATGATGAATACATGGAGTGGAAATGTGTATCCGGCTCCCAACCCAAACACGCTCAAAGAGCCTGACTGGGTTGCCGGATGTGCGTGCTTGATGCCAAAAAACGTCGTACAAACCGTTGGACTATTCGATGAAGCATTCACCCACTTTTTTGAAGACCAAGACCTGTGTGTGAGGATACAACAGCATGGCTACAAAGTCGTCTATGTACCTAGCGCTATTTTTTGGCATGGAGAAAGCACAACCAGCAACAAAAACAAAACGGAAAAATACTACCAATGGTATAAAAATAAAATCAGGTTCGTATTAAAAAATCTCTCTCTTGTGCACATCATCACCATTCTTACCTTTCAAACTGTTCTCATAGCCCCCTATCGCGCGCTCCTTTTCCGAGACGGGAGATTCGTTCCTTTTCTCAAAGGAGCGGTATGGAATATACGCAATATATCGGCAACTATCCAAGCAAGAAAAAAACGCATATGAATATAGGAGTTGTTGCCTACGTGTGTCATCCAAAGTCAGGCGCCCGCGCGCCCATTGAGCTGACCTACGCCTTAGCCAAAAACCATAAGCTCACGTTCTATGCATTCCGTCACCATGGTCATGCCGAAACGATCAAAAGGCTTCAAACACGAGGAGTGAGGGTGGTTCTTTTTACCAAGTCAAATATTCCCCTTATCGGCAGTCTTTGCGATACGCTTACCTTGTATCGGTTATTAAAAAAATCTGATCACGACATCGTATCGCTTCATACAGCTCTTCCGCTCATTTTGGGCGCACGATTATCCGGCATACCCACGGTCGCGAGTTATACTGGTACCCAATTTAATGTATTGAATGAAAGATTTTTTAAAAAAAATCTCATCATTGCCATGGGGAATATCCTGTTAAATACCGTTATTTATCTCAGAGGCTTGATGGCAGATAAAATCCCTCATGCCATTGTTGCCATTTCCCGATACACCGCAGACGAAGCAAGGAGACTGTATGGGCGCAGGTGTAATTTTATTTACTGGGGAAGCGCTCCTTCCTATTTTAAAGCAAAGACGCAACCTTCTCAAAACTCTCAAACTGTACATATCCTCACGGTGAGTCGTATTACCCCCTATAAACAATTTGAAAAAATCATAAAGATGGTAAATCATCTCCAACATGAACTCCCCCATATTCGATTAACTATTGCTGGATCTTCCCCACAAAAAACCTATCTGGAATACCTCAAACAAATCAAAAATAAATATACCACCATCATCGTCGATGCCGATGACAAAAAACTTGTAAAGCTTTATAAACAGTGCGATATGTATGTAACGTGTGATACCTATCTCTTTTTTGGCATGCCGGTTGCGGAGGCGGCAAGCTTTGAAAAACCAGCAATTGCATTTGACTACGCAGCTGCACGAGAGCTCATATCTCATGGAAAAACCGGATTTGTGGCAACAACGGACAAAGAATTCGAACAGTATATGCGCCTTCTCATTACCGATAAAAAACTTCGCGAACAACTGGGCAAAAATGCACAACAGCGGGCGCGCAATCTTTTTGTATGGGACAAAACAGCCATAGTGTATGCAAAAATTTTAGAAACGTATGCCAAACATGGACACTCATAAAAACATCTATACCCTTGGCATAAACGAGGCGCTGTGTGCCTCCGCTGCCCTCTCCTGCGACGGTCGCATCGTTGCCGCTGCTGCCGAAGAACGATTTACCAGAATAAAAAATCAATGGGGATTTCCGAAAGAATCCATCCGGTACTGCTTGAAAGAGGCAAATATTACACCCGCCGACATTGATTGCGTTGTGCTTTCGTACATTGACCCGTACCCGCATTTTGTGGAAAAAAGAGGACAAGAAAAAAAAGACTTCGCCCCTGGATTTTTAAAACATCTTCGCAATGTGGCGCCGAATCTTGAATATCAATTTCCCTGGTCCACACGCATGTTTGACGCGGGACGACGTCTGTATTATGCCATGTACCAAACGCGCAATCAAAAACAGCAAGAGGAAGAAATTGCCAGGTTTCTCAAAATCCGTAAGGAAAAAATCATCAGAGTACACCATCATCTCTGTCATGCGTATACCGCATATTTTTCCGATCCAAACCGCGGACCGGAGGATACGCTCGTTCTCACCAATGACGGAGCGGGCGATCAAATCTCCGCAAGCGTTTTCCTCGTTCGTGATGGCACATGTACATTGATTACTCACACACCACATAGTCACTCACTCGGACTTCTGTATGCAGCGATCACCAGTCATCTCGGTCTTAAAGCCCATGAGGACGAATATAAAGTCATGGGACTTGCTCCGTATGCAACAAACGCAGACCTTAAAAAAATTGTTGCTGTCCTAAAAAAGCTTCTCTGGGTAGATCACCTGGAATTTAAAACGTCTCTCCCTTCCCGCCACTATGGAAACTTTATACGGGAACACCTTGCAAGCATTCGTTTTGATCATCTCGCTGCCGCCACGCAAATATTTTTTGAAGATATCTTGGTTCAATGGGTAAAAAACGCGGTTTCCGAAACGCACGTTACGTCTCTTGCCGTCTCCGGCGGGGTGTTCTTAAATGTCAAGGCCAATCTTGAAATTGCCAAACTCCCGCCCATCAAAACAATTTTTTTTATGCCCTCACCCGGGGACGACAGCAACGCCATTGGAGCAGCATATTACGGATATACAAAGATTGCCCAAAACAATCCAGAACCTCTTTCAACGTTGTATCTGGGTCCGCACTACACAAAAGAGGAAATACGAAAAGCCTTACAGAATTTTCCCTCGCTCAAGGTGCAAAAGCTAGGAAACGCAGCAGCGTCAGTTGCCAAACTCCTCTCTGCCGGCAACGTGGTAGCGAGATTTGCCGGGCGTATGGAGTTTGGAGCAAGAGCCTTGGGCAACCGTTCCATATTGGCAGATCCGAGAAATACCTCTGTTGTCGAAACGATAAATAAAATGATAAAAATGCGAGATTTCTGGATGCCCTTTGCTCCCACCGTCCTTGATGAGTCGGCACACAAGTACCTTACGTACCCCAGACGCATTGATGCCTCATACATGATTCTTGCATTCGAAACTACCCCACGGGGTCAAAAAGACTTGGCTGCCGCCATCCACCCGTACGATAAGTCAGCGCGACCACAGGTGTTAAGAAGACAAGATAATCCAATATATTATCAAATTATTCAAGAGTTTGAAAAGCTTACAGGGGTTGGCGCACTCCTCAATACGTCCTTCAACATTCATGGGGAACCCATTGTGTGTACTCCCCATGATGCTCTTTCGACATTCGTCAGATCAGGACTTACCTACATGATCTTGGAAGATCTTTTGGTGACGAAACTATGACATTTCCTCTTATAATAGGTTTTTTGGTTCGTCTTGCCTTTCTCGGCAAACACGCGTTTTGGTTTGATGAAAAGGCATCCGTGCATGTGGCAAGTCAAGCTATGCCTTTCTTCTTTCAGGTTGCAGCTTCCGACACCCATCCTCCATTTTATTTCCTACTGCTCAAACTCTGGTTCCTCATGTCATCAGACGTCATCTTTGCAAGACTTCTGTCGTTGGTGTTTGGGACGGCCTCGCTTTTTATTGCCTATAAACTCTTCCGCATGGTTGCCAATCAAAAGGTTGCTTCCTTTGCAACAGTATTGCTTGCACTTTCTCCTCTCCACATTTACTATTCCACCCAAATACGCATGTACTCCCTCCTCGTCTTTGAGACGCTTTCTCTGGTCTGGTATGTGTTGAATTTTTTGAAAAAACGTCAAAACGCGTACCTCTTTTCCATTATTCTCGTGGGAATCGCAAGCGTATACACGCACTATTACGCATTCCTCGTCATACTAAGTGTCAATGTGCTCTTTTTTATGAAAAACAAAAACCGTTCACGCATAAAACCATGGATGTTCGCACAACTGGCAATCTTGGCAGCATGGATGCCGTGGTTTCTTTTTGCACTCAAGTTTCCCAAACCTGCCTGTTGGTGTTTTTCCCCAATCATTGGAGTACCAGTGACATTCACGTCATTTATCGTCGGCGGCGTGGGGCTCGTGACCATAAAAGATATTCTGTCTTTTGCTCCGGCGTACATTCTGTGGTTTTTTGCCATCTCAATTTTTTTTCTACACTGGCTGTTCTTTGTCGGACTCAAAAAAGCCATCTCCACACCCATGGGACCCGCGGTTGTTCTCCTGGGCACGCCGATTGCAATTGCTGCAACCGTTGGCCTATTTGCTCCAATCTTTTCTCCCAGGGCACTCATTTTTACTTCACCCTTTTTTTATCTTATTGTGGCAAGAGGCATATATTCGGCAAAAGATACAAAACTCACCCATGTCATACAATGTATCGTCTTGATCGTTTTTGTCATAATCAATATACTTGAATTTGCTCATCCATTTTTCTCTCAACCACTTCCCATAAAAAACTATTTGCTTTGACGATATGAAGAAAAAATATTACGATAAAAAATATTTTCAAAAGCGTGATCATTTGGACCTTCATATTGCCCAAACATTAGAAATATTCATGCACACACATCATCTCAAAAAAACGTTAGACGTGGGCTGTGGAACAGGAAGGCTGACAAAATTTTTAAACGAGCACGGCTTTGACGCAACCGGATGTGATAAGGAAGAACAGGCGCTCCGCATCGCCAGAAAAATTAATAAGAAGAGTAAGATCAAAAAAGCAACAGCGGACCGGCTTCCATTTAAAAATCAAACCTTCGACCTGGTTACTTCTCTATCAGTCATAGAACACCTCACAAAAAAAGAAGCAAACACGTTTATTCTCGAAACAAAAAGAGTGTTAAAAAAGGATGGGTTTATCTTTATCATCACGCCGAATTTCACCAGTCCCATGCGGTATATAAAAGGAAAAAACTGGTTTGGATATTCGGATCCGACCCACATCCAGTTTTTCACACCGAAAACTTTATCAAAGTTATTACAAAACCATGGATTCCAACATATACAACTTCGATTCAAGACGGCAAAAAATGTTGATTTTGACTGGAATCTTCCTAAATCTACGAGATCGTTCCCTATGCCTTTCAAAAACTTTCTCAACTATCTGCTCATTGAATCTCCACTCGCAACCTGCAGAGACAGCTTTTGGATCGCAGCACAAAAATGAAAATAGGCATCCTCGTTGACCAAATATTACCAGGAGGAGTACAGCTTGCGGCAATCGAACAAGTAAAACTCCTTAATAAACGTGGACACGATGCAAAACTTCTTATTTTAATGCGCAAAAACTATCCAGTCGATTACTCCCCTATCGTACAATATGTCCCGCATCAGTATCTTTCGGACTCCTACCCGTTTTTCTTACGAAAAACCATAAAGTTTCCTTTCTTTAGTTTTTTGTCCAGCTTGCACTTGGTCAGTCCTCTTCTGGCCCCGCGAGTAATCAAACATGACGCATATGATATCATCGCAAGCTGGGGAACCACCACCTGTCTGACCGCTCAAGCCATACGGAGAGCACTCGGCATCCCTTACATCGCAATCATCCACGACCCAATAGTCTACATTCTGGATAAAGTGTACAAGGAAACTTCCCTAAGATACTTCTTCCCTATTCTCAAAACTCTTGGGAAACATGTTGAACGATCCATTCTGACGGACGCAAAAGACGTGGTGATTATTTCAAACGTTCATTTCAAGTACCTGAAAAAAAAGTACTGCATTGACGCAAAAATTCTTCCGTTGGGAGTGGAAGCGCAACAGAACTTTTTAAAAAAAAGAGGCCAATACCTTCTTTCTTTTGGTCGTTGGCAAAAAGAAAAAAATCCATTATTTCTCCTTAAATTAATGCGTGAACTTCCAAACCAAAAATTGATCATTGCGGGTACGTGGATTAAAAAAGAGGATCTGTCATGGTTTGAAAAAAAAATAAAAGAGGAGCATGTAGAAAGCCAAGTGGAAGTAATCCCCCACTATTCACCGGAAATACTAAAAGAACTTTGTCAGGAAGCGCTTCTTTTTCTACATCCACACTTTGAATCATTTGGTTTAGCTGCTCTTGAGGCAGCCAGCATGAACCTTCCGATCATTATTCCACAAAAATCTGGTGTCACCGAAAAACTTATCCATGGAGTCCATGGATTTTTCCCAAAACATGTACGCATTGCTGAATATAAACCATACATCCAAAAACTTTTGGAAAATAAAGATTTGGCCCTTCGCATGGGTCAGTCAGCAGCATCCGTGGTCAAAAAAGAATTTTCTTGGGAGTCCCACGTCGTACATCTCCTCAAAATAATGACATCGTCTTTAAAACCAAAACCGTCTCCTCACATACTCGTCCTAGAGACCGGGCACACTCCGGGAATTTCTTTGGCAGGAGGAGATAAGCTCATGGAACCAATGGCAATGAGACTCCCAAGAAACTATCAATTCTCCATTATCACGTCCTACATAGGAACAAAACATTGGCAAAAAGCACCGCTGAAGAAAAAAATGATCGTGCTTCCCAAAAACACGTTCGATGCATCCACTGAACCTCTGTGGGTATTTTTCACATACTGTATCCGGATGTTTACTACAACAAAGATGATAAAACGTCAAAAAGATGTCAACATCATCTATTCTTCAACTAATATTTTGCCCGATGTTCTACCGGCATACGCTGGCAAAAGACACAATCCCCACCTATCGTGGATTGCACGGATACATCATCTAATTCCCAAACCTCATAAACGAGAAGGAAGATTCATCGTCAATACCGTATCGTTTCTCATGCAAATGATCGCTCTTTCTATGATCAAAAGAGGTGCAGATCTCATCATTGCCCTCAACGAAGATTTGAAAAAGGATTTGATCAGGAAAGGCTTTCCTCCTCATAGGCTGCGCGTGCTCGGTGCAGGAATAGACTTTGATAAAATAAACACCCTCAACGTATCTGCGAACACAACGTCTTATGATGGAGTGTTTTTGGGCCGTTTGCATCTAACGAAAGGAATTTTTGATCTCATCCCTATCTGGAAACAAGTAGTGGAAACGTGTCCCTATGTCAAACTCGCAGTTATTGGAGGTGGTCAAGAACACATGAAGAGCCTGCTACAAAGACAAATAAACCAAGCGGGGTTATCGAAACATATATTTCTTTTAGGCTATCGTCCAGATAAACAAGTATACAGCATCATGAAGAAAGCGACGGTATTCCTTTTTACCGACCACGAGGCTGGGTGGGGACTAGCGGTTGCCGAAGCAATGGCCTGCGGATTGCCGGTTGTGGGGTGGGATATTGGAATTCTCGGTAACATTTACAGAAAGGGTTATGTCAAAATACCACTCAACAATAACAAGCTCTTTTCAAGACAAGTTATAAAAATTGTCAACCACAAAGCACTGAGAAAAGGGCTTTCACAAGAGGCCATAAGTGAAGCAAAAAAATTAGACTGGAGACAGACGAGTAATAAGTTTTTAGCTATTCTGAAAAGTGTGTGATATCTAAATAATTTTTGTAATACCTAAGTGTACTTTCCCTAGTTTTGAAGAAAATTGCATCAAAATTTCTTTTTTTGAGAATAAAATAATCGATTACGAGAGAACCCTTGTAAATTATATCTATATTCCACAGACCATCTCCGAAAAATCTTATAATGCGTTTACTAAATAAGAATCTCAAATCCAAAAACATCTGTCTATACGTCTTGAGTAAAGAAAGAGCAAATTCTGGCTTTGTTTCAAATACATAATAAAATAATGAGGCAACATCAAAGAGAATGCGAATCAGAATCAACGGTAAATAAGGAAATAGAGGATAGTGTTTCAATACAAAATAAAGATTGTTTTTGTGGTTGAAAAAAATTTTCTCTGTAAGCTTCTTATTGCTTGTGTATGCACCATAATGAAACACGACGCTTTTCGGAACACAATAAATTTTATATTTTTTTTGAATCAATCGTACACATAGATCAACCTCTTCCATATAGGCAAAAAAATATTCATCGAACCCACCAACCAACTGAAACAATTCCCTCTTGATGATTAAGCACGAACCAGACGCCCACACTATCTCACAGGGTTTATCATATTGGCCATTATCCTTCTCAATACTGTTAAATACCCTGCCTCTAGTAAATGGATAACCAAATATGTCTAAAAAACCTCCAGCACCGCCTGCATAGTCAAAAAAATCTTTTTCCATGTTGGATTTAATTTTTGGCTGACAAGCCGCAACAGTCGGATTTTTCTGGAGAAACGAGATGAGAGGAGTAAGCCAATCCCTGGTTACCAAGACATCATTATTTAAAAATACTAAAATGTCGCCCGAGGCTTTCTTCACCGCCCTATTATTGGCTTTGCCGTACCCTAAATTTTTATAATTTTGGACAAATTTAATGGTAAACCCATCTGAATTTTTAAAAGCCATCTTCAGGCTTTCTCTTTCGAATTTCTTAGATCCATTATCAACAATCAATATTTCAACATTTTGGTGTTTGGTGTTTTGTAAAATCGCGTTGACGCATTCCTTGGTGACTTTCGCATTATTATAATTTAAAATTATTATGGATACATGCTTTTTCATATTAAGTTAGACATTAGCATGCTAAACTATTCTATGCAATGAAAATAAGTCGTATATTCGAAATAGGTATTCAAATCTTTGGACTTTTAGCCTCAATTTATCTCATTATTTTATTTTTTGGACCTATCTCCAAAAGCTACCTTAACTCACCTCGAGCGGTAGGCGGAGATTACTTCAACGCACTTGCCTACATTATTCAACTTCACAAATATACGCCCCTTCCTCCACAAGGCTGGCTTTCTTTCTGGAATCTTGGAGTACCGGTTATTGGAGGGTATCCGATTTTGACCTTTTACCTGATGAAGCCTCTTCTTGCCGTCGCCAGTCCGGCCGACGCTCTTCAATTATTTGGAATAGCAACCCAATGGGCTTTTTTACTTTTCTCGCTTCTCCTTTTCTGGGACATTACCAAAAGCGCCATAGCGACACTTACCCTGACACTCATAGTTTTATATACAAAAGCGAGCCTTTTTCAGCTTTTTTCAGAAGCCCTCTATACCGCAGCAGCCAGTCAGTGGCTTTTACCTTTAACGTTAATTTTTGCCTATCGCTATATTAACAAATGGAATATAAAGTATTTCATCTTAGCAGGACTAACTTCGGGCATATCTGTCCTTCTCCATCCTGCAATGGGAATTCTGACCGTGGTTTTACCCTCAATGATCCTTTTGATTACCGGTATCTATTTCAGAAAGATGAGCAATTCCCAGAAAATATTTCAATTGTTTATGTATCTACTAATAATTATTGGCATTGGAGCCTCAAGTCTTTATGGAATGCTTGGACAAATAATCTGGGGCGGAGGAAGCGGAGCCTGTACTGATAAAGCTTGCTGGGGGATTTACCCTGAACACTTCAATCTCTGGTTCATCAAAGAGGTTCCTATCATCATAGCAGTTCTATTTATACTCAGCATATTGGCAATACTCATCAAAAAATTATCATTTGTGAATTTATTTTCATCCTTGTTTTCCTTTATGCTCCTTTTATTATACCCAGTACTGGCCTATTTTCATAAAATAGACACCTTGACAAGCGCAATTTATCCAAGACGCATTTTTTGGGCTATTAATGTATTGCTTTTGGTCGTCGCAGCGCAGTCTTACAAATACATCACAGATGCATTAGGCAAAAGACTATCTTTTCTTGTGTCTGCACTATTTTTGAGCATTGTTGCACTCTTATGGATTATTTCTCCATTCACATTCAATTTTAAATATGACCAACATTTTGGTCTACCAGGTACAATGCCTGGTTTTATTGACGAAAGTATAGTACCGAAATATCAGAAAAAAGCAATCACGAGTGTTGTGCCAGAGTGGGTTTACAAAAAAGGACAAAGCGAGACTGACTATAGATTCCATACGCTCAATAATCAAGTGAATGTTTGGTGGAACACAGTTTTCCCAATGCCAGCGGTAAACGGCTACTCAAATACTCCTTTTGGAAAACCTGCTATGTGGCTTTACTTTCTTCAGGTCGCTACTGGAGAAGTGGTAAACCATAAAGATAAAGAATTAGTCAGAAACCAGACTCTTTTTCTTTTGGATCATTATGCTATCGACCTTTACGAAGACTCGGGAAGAAGCAGCAATAAAGGCACGCTTGGATATGATCCCGGAATATTAAATGATACGCGTATTATTAAAAATACGGGAACGATTGGCGTATTGAATTTTTATGAAATTAATAAGGAACTTATTTCCCCAATTATTTCACCCACAAATACCGTTCCCCTTATGCACGTAGGCAACGACTCCGGTTATGAAACACTCATCCGCTCCTTATCTCTCACTGGACTGGACTCAAAGGTAATAATTCCAGTCAAAGGAGTGAAAAGAATAAACAACTTGAATAGCAAAGAACTCGAAAATTTTCCTTCTCTGTTCTTGTACGATTTCGAAGTAAACTCTTGGGATAAGATAGAAGATAAAATCAAAAAAGGAGGAACTGTTTATATAGAATTAAGATCAACGAATTACAAAAATCCTAGCTCACTGCCCAATTTTTTTCCTTTCAAAAAATTCTCTGAAAAAGAGGTTCAGGGAAAATTAAATTTGCAAACAGGCAGCAATTCACCAATAACTAACGGCATTCATTTGAGTGAGTTCGCCTCTTTTGAGTATCACAACGGTTCTTGGAAATTGTATACCAGCTCCACTGAAGACTTGCGTCCCAATGCCGAAATATTACTAAAACTTGATGATAACACCATAGTTCTCTCCAAAATGCGCTATGGTGACGGAGAAGTTATTGTAAGCGGATTGAATTTACCATACCATATTCTTGAAAAACAAAATATAGAAGAAGTAAAGCTTCTGAAGAACGTAATTACGTCTCTGATAGAAAAACATACTTCATCAATAGCACCTTCATATAAGATTGAGAGAGTTGATCCTGCAACTATACATATTAACGGTAAGGATTTTAGCGGTGTGTATTTTAAAGAAAATTATCACAGTGGATGGAAAGCTCAAGTCAACAATGTTTCAACACCAATATATGAAGCTGGACTATCTTTTATGTATATTCCTATTCCTCGTAACCTGAAAGGGCAAGATGTAAAAATTTCTATCAATTTCATGGGCAATTTGACAACATGGGGAGTTTTCACTCTCACAGTGGGTACGCTCTCTCTCGTTCTCATGTACCTTCTATTACCGAGAAAAATTAACCCCATTGTTATACTTAAAAATCGTCTTTTTTCTAAAATCAAATATAAATACCGGAGACTAAAAAACTGGTGGTCACGCGAAGGAAACTAGGTATCTTTTTCCCACCATCCTTTGAGATGTTCACGGGTACGAGTACCGACTTCCTCTACCCTCTTTCCGAAAATTATACCAGACAAAAATACTCTTTCTAAAATAACAATGATGACCATAAGCGAGATTACTACAAAAAACCATGATTCTAAAGACCCATAGAAATCAAATTTTACGGCCACTTCTTTGGAGATGGTATCTTCCGGTATGCGTACATACATGAAACCAGGATGCGCTGGGCCTGCTTTAAATATCTTGCTTCCTTTCGTATTGCTACCCATCCTCATACTAGCTTTCCAGCCAGGATACGCTTGCTCTTTAAATAATATTCCTTTTGCACCAACTGACTTTATGACTCTGTGTTCGGCATTCGTAAATACTTGTTGAAACGTTAGTTCGTTATTTTTCACTCCATGTAACATTCCCAACAGTATTTTTCTAAAAAACTTAACTTCTTCATTATTGTGATACCGCACGATATGATATGGCAAGTTGATTCCACTCCAAAAAATTTCTCCACTCCCTACGTTTTGAGTAGTGAATAAAGCCTTGTGGTGATTTTTTAAAATTATTGTGGCCCCTCCGCTCATATTGCTTTTATCAGAAGGATAAGAAAACTTCCATGGAGAATTATCAAAAATTGGAGGCGAGAAAACTGAAAAATTTATGCCTTCAGTCAAAGCATGATTGTTCACTTCCAATTCCCACGTCTCTCCCAACGGTTTTCTTTCTGACTCGCCAAAAGGAAAAATTTTTGGCAAATTGGAATCATGAGACTCTGGACCTTCAACTCCAGTATCAATGTATACATTTTTTCCATTTTCAAGTAATTTTTCAACAAGCCTAAATGCTTGAGTTTTATTTTTGTATTGATAATCGTATAAAAAAAGCGCATCCATCGATGGTAAGTCATAGATATCTATTTTATCTAAATCCCTTCCCAACTTTATAGGAATAACCTCACCAACTCCAAAATTTGTATCTGCCATTGCCCGAACAATCGTTTCATATCCGCCATCACTCGCAACAATTCCCAAGGTCGGAGCATTGGTAGCCATTAATACTGGTGTGACCAAGTCATCTCTTATTTGATAGTAGTGAAGTTGCTGGTTTCCTTGACTAAATTTTTCTTTATTAAAGTCCAAAATTTCATCATGGATCATGAAGTTCTTAGTAGTTAAAAAAGCAGGAAGAGGAGAAAAAACTGTTGGACCTTCATGCCCTGCTTCAAAATACTTAATACCATACCAATTTATCAAAAAAAGAGTGTTATTAACCGCAATGTCCACGGGATAACCAAAAGAGCTAACGAGTTGGTGTTCGTGGGTCTTAGAATCTTGGTTTAAGGAAGCATCTACCCAAAAGGAGTAGCCCCTTTGCTCCCTTGTGGGTGTGTCCAAGTACCCCCTTACCAAGGGCATTTTGAAATGAGTATTCCACCATATATTTACTGTTTGATCAGCTTCATATAATCGATAATTTGTTTCATCACCTGGAAGCCAATTCGGAATCAGCTCTTGTTTTAGCTCCTGAAGTTTATTAGATTGAGTCTTTAAATCTGTCACATCAGGAAAACCAGACGCAGTCTGAGATCTTGCTACCAAGAGGCTTATTGTCCCCGGGGCAAGAATCTCAGATTTATCTTCATAATAATACTTCTTACCAAAAGTTTTTGGATTTATAAATTTCGTGGCAATATCTGGCCTAGTAATATCATGTACCCACCCACTCAGTGGACGAAACAAAAAGACAACAGCAACTATTATAAAGACTATATTAAATGTAACTACAAAAAATCTATGGAGGATTTCCCGCGTTGCCGCCCATAAAGCTGACACCAACATCCCTATATAAATTGAAACTGCCCAAAAAAGCCTGTACCAGCCACCATGATATATAGAAATTCCTCGGGAAAACAACCATGTATAAAAACCGAACCATAAAGCAACCAACAAGAAAGGAAGAATATCTTTCATTGCTTTTAGCCTTGGTTTCACTATTAAACCTAAAATATAGATAATTACTAAAAATGCAAGAAACACAAAAATCAACGGTTGATTATCAGTAAAAATTCTAGTAGGTTGTAAATGTATAAATGCATCAATTTCGGCCTGAAGACCAGTTGGCAACCTAGCTGTTGATGCAGCAACTTTTTGAGCGTCAGAAACGACAAAAACTTTAAAGGCTTCTAAATTTTTATAAATAAGCGGAAAGCCAACCACCACAGAAATAAATAACAATTCCGCAAAGTACGTCAATCGTCTAGAAATCTTTAGGCTGTTATTAAAGCGAAATAAATAAAGAATTGCGCATGTGGGGAATATATATGCGATAGCAATTTGAGGATGAGCCCAAATGGATAAACCAGTTAATAATGAGGCAGATAATAAATACTTCCTCTTTCCGCTTGCTTGATGTTCAACTATAAAAAATAATACCCATGGGTAAAATGCCTGCGTAGCAAAACTAGACAAACTTCCTCCCCATGTCAGAGAACCATAAAAACCTATGGAATAAATAGTACTCATTGCAAGAATTGTTGCAAGAAAACGGTTTTTAGAAATTTTATAAAAAAGAAAATAACTCCCAATAAAATAGAGAGAAGCACTAACTATCATCCAAACTTTTATCGAGGAAAAAATGTCTAAAAATAGTGTAAAGGGTAAAATTAAGTAATAATGTAAGATGGGAAAGCTAGTAAGAAGTGGCGTTCCGGTAAACCATATATAATTCCATACACCTGGGGGAAGAAAAAAATTATTTTTCAGCAGAGTTGTTAGAGTGACCGTGTAGTAAAAATCTACACCCCAAATAGGATTACTATTCAGATACCATGTTGCCATTGGAAAAAACGAAACAAGTATACCTATCACTGCTAAAGCATGCACAAACCAAGTAAGCACCAATGTGAAAGTCTTTTTCATATTGAAAATTTTATTCTTCCTCTTTTTGCCACCACATACCCATTCGTTTCCTTAGGTAAACAACAAGTAAAAAAATCCTCCTTCCCAAAATTCTGCCGTCTAAAAGCGATAAGTCCAGCAAAAATAGACCAACTATTAGAGTAAGTATATGCTCTATATACATACGGGGCCTGCCCCAAAATGAATAACTTACCTTGATTGGTTTATTCTTAAATTTATCATCTATTGGTAAATAAATAAAACCAGGATATGTTGGTCCGGCGGCGTAAGCTCTAGTACCCCTTCCGTTTATAGAAACTTTCCACCCATTATAAAATTCTTCTTTAAAAAGAACACCGCGTCCTGTTTGATCTGAGGAAAATTCTACATAATTATCCTTTTTAAAATTAGGCTTTCCCGGATATACTTCATGAGTAGTAAGGGGCACAAGGTAGTTCAAGATATTGATAAATAAAATGCTTTCCTGCGGATTGGTATGTGAATGAATATGGTAGGCAAGGTTCATGCCGCTCCAAATAACCTCTCCTTCCCCTAATTTCATTTTTATAAGCAATGGCTTATTTTTTTGTTCCAGTAAAACAGTGGTATGTGGCTTTAATTTACCAAGCGGATATGAAAATTTCCATTCTGAGTCGTTGAAGATAGGAGGCGAAAAATCTTCTATTCTTACGCCCTCAAACAATTTTGTATCCAATGATGTAACTTCCCATTTTTTCCCAAGTCCCTTTCGTTCTGAAGCAGTAAAGGGAATTATGTCGGGTAAATTTACACTATCAGATTCCGGTACTTCATCACCAGTATCAACGAATAGTTTACCGCCTCTTTGAACGTAATTCTTTAAACGCGCGAAAGCGCGTGACCTGTTGCGATACTTATAGCCAGAAATAATTATCATATCAAAATTCGCCAAATCTTCTTGAGAAAAAGAATCTATAAAATCCTCGCTAAAAACCGAGACGAGAAACTTAGAATTGATATTATTCATCCCTAATATTTTTGTAAGACTCTCATATGACGAAAAGTCGCATAAACAAAGTACTGCGGGAGAATTATTAACAGACAATAATGGAGTAACAACATTATCAGAAAAACGATAATACTTAAGTATTTGAGAGCCATCACGTACTTCCCACTTCCCGGTATTTGCGTCTACTAAAACATACACCCCTTGGAACTCCGGCTCTCCCTCATTGTCAATGATATCTTTAATGTAAGAAGATGGCGGCTTATTGGGAGATTGAGAGAGACGACCACCCTCAATATACTTTACAGCGTACCAATCAATGTAGTACAAGGCCATGTTTCGAGCAATACTCGGGCTATAGCCAAAATTGAGTACTAATCCATCTCCCCCAATGGCTTGATCCAAAAGAAAATAGTGTCCAGCTCTCCCAGTGCCAATGGGCGGATCTAAATATCCTCTTGCAAGAGGCATATCAAAAAGCGCATTCCACCAAACATTCACTTGCGCATCTGATGTAAACAACCTGTAGTTTCGATCATTCGCGTTAACAAAAGCAGGTACTAGCTTCTTTTTGAGAAAGTTTAGTTCCTTATCGTCCCTCACTAAATTGATTGCCTCAGGATGCGCGCTGGAAGGTGAAGAACGTGTCTCAAGAAGTTGAATAGTTTTATCAGCGGCACCACTAAACAATAAACCACCCAAAACAATTATGCAAACAAAAGTAATTATAAGATAAACAACCCTTCCCAATATTTTGGAAAAACTTGTAAAAGCCATATGAGAATAGCCAAAAAGCGCTGCTGCGGCAAGACCAAGTGTAACTGGAAAATGCCAAAATGCACGATACCAGGCCTGAGAAAAAAACTGAATACCGTTTGAATTTAGATACACATGAAATACAGAATATCCCGCAAGTATCAGCCATGCAAAAACGGATAAAACATTTTTCTTTTTTCTATCTACAATAAAACCCACTATTGATAATAAAATTGCAATGCCAAAAATAATAAATAACCAACTGTGTGTATCTGAAAATAATTTCAAAAAAAGACTGCGTTCAAAATTTATAATAGATTGGTCGCCTGTTACTGTTATACCGCCTGTGCCAATACTAACCTTGGAAGTGGTACCCCCCAATCCAGTTAATACATTTCCTTGTAAGATTTGTAATACATAACCCCTAAGATAGGGATAAGCTATTCTGTAAGAAAAAAGGATTACGATAAAAAAGAGAATAATTATATCTGACAAGCGTTGACGTAATCCAAAGTGTTTTATTCTTTTACCAAACAACAAAATAATACAAACTCCAAACAAAACAAAAGCTACCCCATTCCCAAGATGCCCAAAGAAGGACAATCCGACAATCAAAACTGAAATCCAATACCACCTCTTATTTCCTGTTTCAAGATAACTTGCAATTGACCATAATGCTGCCGGGAAAAAAAGCTGATTTGCAAAATAAGGCAAGGACCCGCCCCATACAAGTGATCCGTACATATTTGCCGAAAAGATAACAAGAACAGCTACAAGCGCTGAGAACATGTGATTCTTGCTTAACCGATATGAAGCAAGATACACAAAAACAGAAAGTAGGAAAAAAAAGATTAGGCTTGCAATTTTTACTGATTCAAAAAGAGGAAAAATCCGCGCAAAGAAAGAAAAGGGCAAAAACCAACTCAGTACTATTTCCTCAGCAATTGGCGAACCACCGTACCAGAAGTACTTAAACCCGTAAGGAAGAATATGAAAATGGTCCCTTAAGAAGCGGGAATATGTTACGGTATTGAAGAAATCAACCCCCAAGATCGGACGATGGAAAAAATACCACTGTGCAATCGAAAGATAGGCAAATAAAATAATCGATAATGCGCTAATATGCAAAAGAAGCGATGTGGCAGTTTTTACTAAAAAATTAAACCTCATGTACTAATTCATCTTACTAAGATATACAAGCTATGTAAAGAATTTTGTACTCTCTTGTTAAATTACATATTTTTTATACCATTCAATTGTCTTTCTTAGTCCCTCGTTAAAACTGGTTTTCCCAACAAATCCTATTTTACTTATTGCCTTCTTATTGTCACTATTCCTCCTTAGGCTTCCATCTGGTTTTGTTATATCAAATACAACGTTGCGCGCCAAACCACTTATTTTGATAATCTTGTCTACTAGCTCTTTAATAGAAATTTCTTCATCTGTTCCCAGATTAACCGGATCTGGAACAGGATATTTCTCAATTGCTGCGATCAAACCATGCGCTAAATCATCAACATATAAAAAAGCTCGTGTTTGCTTACCGCTTCCCCAAACTGTCACTGGATTTTCGCCATCAAAAACACGTTTAATTAATGCAGGTATGACATGGGATGTTTGAGGAAAAAAATGATCACGAGGACCATAACAATTATATGGCCTAACAATACCTACCTTCATTCCAAATTCTTGCGCATAATATTTTCCCAATTTCTAAGCCATTCTTTTAGCCCATCCA
>Ga0209515_10002651_pt1 | contig 27076 bp, 31 predicted proteins | sample Subgroupgradi54m_FD_187454 | JGI IMG/M metagenome (GOLD analysis project Ga0209515, IMG submission 187454) | Subsurface groundwater microbial communities from S. Glens Falls, New York, USA - GMW60B uncontaminated upgradient, 5.4 m (SPAdes)... ... | reverse complement strand
GTAGTTCTGGCTGCCATCCTCGCCGTGCCGGGATCCAGTGTCGTCTGTCAGCTTCACTCCCTCCTCAATCAAACGAGCGAACGACAGAGCGTCACTGCATCTTGGCATCTCACATCAGACCACCTCAACGCGACTCACCTGCATCTCGCGTCATCCTGCCATGAGGATCACGAGTATAGATTGACGACACCGCATCGCCCGCCACTTTTCCCTAAGAGCTGGCAGGCGGCTGTTCCGCTCCACAACTCCTCAGAATGTTTGGCGGGGGCAGGTCAAGCGAACCTCACGTGTCTGACGGTCGCTGGCCCCGCTCCACCGTTCCTCAATCAGTTCCCCTCTCGCGCTCCTCCTCTCATCACGCGTTCCCGCGTGTAAAGCCCCTTTTGTTGTCTTGTTCTGAAGGTTCCGAAGAACGCGCTCTTATTCTGTCTACCGGAGGTTGCTATGCGTGTGGCGCGAGTGGCCACCAAACACGCTCAGGTGATCGTGTTGGTCTTGCTATTGGGAAGTGGCTGGGCGGTCTTGGAAGGTCATCGCAGTGCGTTGGCATCACGGACGGAGGCATCGGCGCGCGATGTGACATGCACGTACCTCGCGCAGGTCAATCATCTCCCGCGTGACGCACGGACCATCCACGTGTGGATTCCGCTGGCGAAGACCGGGCGGGAGCAACGCATCCTTCGGCGCGACGTGCATGCGCCAGTCCCCTATACCATTGCGCAAGACCCCGCCTACGGCAATGATATCCTGCATCTGACACTCGATCCCCCAATTCCTGAACACGTGGAGATCGCGATTGACTACCGCGCGCAACTAGTCGGGGCAGACACCGCTTCAGCCGATCGCCCACCGACGCCAGACGCGCTCCAGCACGACCTGCAACCCCGTGGCCTCAGCGTCATCGATGACGTGGTACGCGAGAGAGCCGGACGCGCAACGACCGGGCGTTCCACGCCACTGGCGAGGGCCAGAGGCATTTACGATCACGTCCGGCAAACGATGGCCTACGACAAAAGCGTGCCGGGCTGGGGACGAGGCGACACGCGCCGGGCCTGCCTATTGGGCAAAGGCAACTGCACCGATTTCCACGCACTCTTCATCTCCCTGGCGCGGGCGCAGCAGATCCCTGCACGGTTCAAGATCGGCGTCGTGATCCCCCAGGAGCCCGCCGGGGTCATTCCAGGGTATCACTGCTGGGCGGAGTTCTATGAGAAGGGTCAGGGGTGGGTGCCGGTGGATGCCTCCGAGGCATGGAAGCACCCGGAGCTGGCGGACTACTATTTCGGAGCCCATGATCCGAGCCGGTTCCTCATCAGCACGGGTCGGGACATCCAGCTGGTGCCCAAACAACAGAGGGATCCGGTGAATATCTTCTTCGCTCCGCACGTGGAAGTCGACGGACAACCATTTTCGGACGTAGGCGTTGAGGTCCGGTTCACGGATCTCCAACAGGGGAGGACGACATGAAGCGTTGGATAGGGGCTGGGCTCTTCGTGATCGGGATGTACGGGTTGTTGAGTGCCGGGTGGCCCGCGTACGCAGCGGAACACGGAGGCCAGGAACACGGTGGAACAACAACAGCACCAGCAGCAGCTAAAGAACACGGTGGGACGACACAGAAGCAGGCCGGCCAGGCAGTGAAAGCAGCACCATCAGCTGAGCAGCTTCGCCAAACCATCCAGAGTTATGTGCAAGGCATTGCACAGAAGAAAGGCACGTTTCCGATCAACGATCCAGTGACCGGGACGACGCGCAAGTTGGAATTCGTGCGGGTGCATGAACGGGTTGGCAAGACCGGCTCGCTGTACTATTCCTGCACGGATATGCGCGACCAGAAGACCGGCGAACTATTGGACCTCGATTTCGATGTCAAAGCGACAGGCGAGAGCCTCAAGGTCGTCGATGCGCGCATCCACAAAGTCGCGGGGAAGGCGCGCTACACCTATGGCGAGCATGACAACCGCATCCCGGTGAGTTCAACGAGCAGCGAGTCAACACCAGGACAAGAACGGGCCTACTAGCTGGAGGGGTGGGGTGTTGAGAAGATGAGGCGTGGGGCAATCTGGATCGTGGGCGTGGCTCTCGTGTGGTGGGGAATAGCCGCTCTGTGCGCTGCGGCCTCCAACGAAGGGGCGGAATTGATTGGCACAAAGGCCCCGAGTTGGGACGTTTCGGAGTGGCTCAATAGCCAGCCCCTCTCGCTGGAGCAGTTGCGTGGCCAGGTGGTCCTGGTGCGTTGGTGGACCGGCCCGGAGTGTCCGTACTGTGCAGCCTCTGCGCCGACTCTCCACACGCTCCACGAGAGATACCATGCGAAGGGACTTGTGGTGATTGGGTTCTACCACCATAAGTCACCGACGCTCCTGACGCGCCGGCACGTTGAGCAACTGGTGAAGCGGTACCGATTCCGGTTTCCGATCGCGATCGACCCGGAGTGGCAGACGTTGAAGCGTTGGTGGCTTGACGGGCATGACCGAGCCTGGACCTCGGTGAGCTTCCTCTTGGATCGGCAAGGGGTGATCCGGTACATCCACCCGGGTGGTTCCTATACGGATGAGGAAGCCAGCCTGATGGAGCATCTGATTCAAGATCTGTTGGTACAATCGGGAGAGGCCTCTCCATGAAGCGGTCGCTGTGGCTGGTGCTGAGCATCGGACTGATCCTCCTCCTAGTGGCTGGGGCGTTGCTCGATCGTTGGCGCAACCAACAGCAGCCTGGGCGGTGGCTGCGCGCTGATCGCACCATCGCGACACCCGCATCCCCGTCAACCGCTCCAGGAGCTGCAAGGATGTTGGAGACCGCCACTGTATCGTCAAAGCCGCTGCCCACGGATGCCAAGGGCCGCAAACCCAACCGGCTCATCCACGAGAAAAGCCCGTACCTGTTGCAACACGCCTACAATCCGGTGGACTGGCATCCCTGGGGGCCGGAGGCCTTCACCAAGGCCAAGCAGGAAGACAAGCCCGTCTTTCTCTCTGTGGGCTACTCCACCTGCTACTGGTGCCACGTGATGGAGCGGGAATCCTTCGATAACCCCGAAGTCGCCAAGCTCATGAATGAGACCGTCGTGGCCATTAAGGTGGATCGGGAGGAGCGGCCGGATCTCGATGCGATCTACATGAACGCGGTCATGGCGATGACCGGCTCAGGCGGCTGGCCCATGACGGTGTTTCTCACGCCTGAGGGCAAGCCGTTCTGGGGCGGGACCTACTTTCCAGCCGAGGATCGGTGGGGGCGGCCAGGTTTGAAGAGCATCCTGCGCTCGATCAGCGAGGCCTGGCGGACGAAGCGGGCCGATATCGTGCGTTCGAGCCAGCAACTCACGCAGACGATTCAGGACAGCGCGCAGGCTGGATCGTCAACCCAACTGACGACGGGCGTCTTGGAGCAAGCGACCAGGCAGTTTGCCCAGCAGTTTGATGTGACGTATGGCGGCTTCGGCCCAGCGCCGAAGTTTCCCCGAAGTCACAGCCTCTCGTTCCTCTTGCGCGCCTGGACTCGCACGAAGGACCCGAAGACGCTTGAGATGGTCGAACGCACACTCGATGCGATGGCCCGCGGCGGAATGCATGACCAGCTCGGGGGTGGGTTCCATCGCTACTCCACGGATGCCACCTGGCTCGTGCCGCACTTCGAGAAGATGCTCTATGACCAGGCGTTGCTGGCCCGCACATACCTCGAAGCCTATCAGGTGACGGGCAAGGCCCAGTACGCTGACACAGCCCGTGACATCTTCGAGTACGTCCTGCGTGACATGCGCGATCCGACCGGCGCCTTCCATTCCGCCGAGGATGCGGGCGAAGTCGGCAAGGAGGGCGAGTACTACGTCTGGACGCCGCAGGAGATCGACGCCGCGCTGAGCTCTGAAGAAGCCGCGATCTTCAAACGCTTCTATGGGGTGACGCCGAGTGGCAACTTCGAGCACGGCACGACGATTCTATCCATCGCTACCTCCTTGGATGCCTTCGCGGCCCAGCAGCAACGCCCGGTCAATGAGGTGCGAAGTCCGCTTGAGGTCGCGCGGGCGAAGCTGCTGGCCGTCCGAGGCCAGCGAGAACACCCGCATCGGGACGACAAGATTCTCACGGACTGGAACGGCCTGCTGATCGGTGCGTTGGCGTACGGCGCCCGCGCGCTGGATGAGCCGCGCTATGCGCAGGCGGCGCGCGAGGCGGCGAGCTTCCTCCTGGAGCGCCTGCAGGCCGCCAGCCCAGCGGCTGGCGGCACTCCCTCGCCAGCGGGGAAGGTGCCGGCTCGGTCGCGCGACGGTCGCTTACTGCACCGCTACCGCGAAGGCGAGGCCTCCATCCCAGCCTTTCTCGACGATTACGCGTTCCTCGCGTGGGGACTGACAGATCTCTATGAGGCGACCGGTGAGGCGCGGTGGCTGGCGGAGGCCAAGCGATTGACCCAGGAGATGGTGCGGCTCTTCTGGGATGACACAGCTGACGGGTTCTTCTTCAGCGGGGATCAGAACGAGCGGTTGATCGCGCAGACCAAGGAACTCTATGACGGGGCGCTACCTTCCGGAAACTCCATCGCGGCACTCGATCTTGTGCGCCTGGGCCAGCTCACGATGGACAAAGAGCTCCAAGACCATGCCGGACGGCTGTTTCAGACCTTCTCCGGCCAGGCCAACCAAGCGTCGTCCGCCTTCCCGCAACTCCTGATTGCGCTCGACTTCTGGCTGGGGCCCTTACAGGAGATCGTGATCGCGGGCGATCCGACGGCGGCGGACACGCAGCAGATGCTGCAGGCTGTCTACGGGCGATTTCTCCCCCGTGCAGTGCTGGCCGTGCATCCGGTGGGCGAGGCCGCCCAAGCTGTCGAGGCGCTCGTCCCGTTCATCAAGGAGCAGCAGCCGCTCCAAGGCAAGGCCACCGCCTACGTCTGCAAGAACTACGTCTGTCATCTCCCCACGACCGATCCATCCCAACTCGTCTCATTACTCGACGCCTCCCGCTAGCTCCTCCATGCCCTCCCCAGAATCGTTTGGCAACAATCCGCATCGTAACAAGAGGGAACGAGGGATCGTTGTCCCTACACGTACTCCATGTTACGATGGCACCATGTCTCCTGGGCAGACTGATGAGCAAGCGCTTATCGCCCGGCTCAAAGCCAAAGACGAGGCGGCGCTAGACCTTCTCATGGCGGCGTACGGTGGTAAAGTCTACGGCCTCTCGTTGCGGATGACCAGCAACCACCACGACGCGGAGGAGGTCTGCCAGGACGTGTTCCTGGCTGTCTTTGAGAAGATCGGCGCGTTCCGCGGCGAGGCGAAGCTTTCAAGTTGGATCTACCGGATTACGACCAACGCGGCCTTGATGAAGTTGCGCAAGCGGCCGAAGGTCAAGGAGCTTCCCCTCGAAGAAGAGTGGGGGCCGGCCATGACCGAGGAGGGCATGATCGCCGAGCCAGGGCTGGACTGGAGCCGATTGCCTAGCGATGCATTAGCGCGCAAGGAACTGACGGCCCGCCTAGCGCAGGCTGTCGAGCAGTGACCGCCGGAGTACCGGGCGGTGTTTGTGCTGCGTGACATCGAGGGCCTCTCGGCTGAAGAAGCCGGGCAGGTGTTGGAGATCTCAGTCGCTGCTCTCAAGAGTCGATGACACCCGGCGAGATTATTCCTCCGCAAGCCGCTGGCGGACTATGCGATGGTCACCCGATGATGCTCAAGTGCCGTGACGTTGGACAGCTGTTGCACGACTATGTGGAGAAGCTGCTTGAGCCTCCCATCCAAGCAGGCGCTGGAGGCGCATCTGGCCGACTGCACAGGGCGCCTGGCCTTCATCAACACCTATCAGCAGACGATTCGTCTCTCCGATGGTCTTCGACCCACCGAGATGCCGCCCGAACTCCAGCAGAAGCTGCGCAGCTTCATCAAGATCAAGCGTTCATCGCGCCAACCAACCTGGTGGCAGCGGCTGCGGTCAAGCCTTACGGGCCGTTAACACATTCCGCCGCCGGCACCTTCCAGTGTGTCTGAATCTCACCACCCCTTCCTGCATCTTAATGGACAGAGGAGGAACCGAACGATGACTGTACTCGTGGGTTTTGGTGGACTGGTGGGGATCGCGCTTCTCTGGACGGTTCTGCGAGCCAAACGCTGCAGCAGCTGCGGCTGTGGCACCCGAGCACTCTCCAAATCTGCCTAAATGAGGCGCCATGGATATCGAAGCTGCTCAGAGCCGTAAGAGAATGGCCTCCCTTCAACTAGGATTCGGTGCTCTGGGCGTCCTGACGGTTGGCTGCTGGTGGGCCATTCGATCGCTTGGCGATGTGCGGAATCATCTCGGGACATTCTATGGTTGGTTCGGCGTTGCCTTCGCGCTGTATCTTGCGGCGCTATGGTGGATACGGAAGGCCGAGCAGCGCGCCCGCTCTTCCCGCCACAGGGTGCTGGTGGTGGGTTTCGTGATCCTGGTCGGCGTTATCTCGCGCCTCCTGCTGGTCGGGACGACACCGACGCTCTCCGATGACATCTACCGCTATCGGTGGGACGGCCGAGTGCAACGGGCGGGCATCGATCCCTACCGGTATCCTCCCAACCATCCGGCGCTAGATACGCTGCGTGACGGGCAGGATCAACTGATTAATTTCCCGCGCCTTCGAACGGTCTATCCTCCGCTGACAGAGTTCGTGTTCTTCGCGGCTGCAGCCCTCAGTCCCTCGGTGACGGCCCAGAAGGTACCGTTCCTCATTGCCGAGATCCTGCTCGTGGCTGCCTTGCTGGCGGTGCTCGCCATCCGACGTCGCAACCTGTTATGGGTCGCGGCGTACGTCTGGCACCCGCTGCCGATTCTTGAAATCGCCGGCTCCGGGCACAACGATGCGCTTGGCATCGCGATGCTGTGGCTCGGCATCGCCGCGTGGGAGTGTCGGCGCTACGGAGTTGTGGCGTTCAGTTGGGCGCTCGCGTTTCTCTCGAAGTACGCGACTGTCCTCCTGATTCCGTGGTGGTGGCTGCGGCGGGTCGGACGCAGCCAGCTTGGCGGCTTCCTCGCACTGTCAATCGTCCCGCTGGTGGCCGACCCGACTGTGCTCACAGCCATCGCTGGAAGTCTCGGGGCGATGTCAGCTAGATTCGGTTCCAACGGCTCGGTCAATCCGCTGTTGGCCCGCATCCTTGGCAGCCCTCTGGTTGCTCGTGTGATTTGCGGGACGGCATGGGCCGCGTTCGCGTGGTGGTGGGCGCGCCGTGAAGCGGATGCGGTGCGGTACCTGCTAGGCGTGATGGCGGTTGGGGCTGTCCTCAGCCCCGTGCTCCATCCGTGGTATCTCGTCTGGCTGATCCCGGCTTTGTGCTTCTGGCGGCCGTGGCCGGTGGTGGCACTCACCGGCACCGTCGCGTTGTCCTATACCGTCTGGCCGGGACGGCTGACGACAGGCGTATGGGAGATTCCAGTGTGGGCGCATGTCCTGGAATACGCGCCGGTCGGTGTCCTTGGTCTCTGGGAGGTCTGGCGATGCAGGTCGCGGTCATTATTCCAGCCCGCAACGAAGCCGGCGCCATTGGCCGGGTCTTAGCGGAAATCCCGCGCAAGCGCGTGGGACAAATCATCGTCGTTGATAACGGCTCAACAGATGATACAGGCGCTGTCGCGAGGGCCAATGGTGCGCAGGTGATCTTCGAGCCAAGGCCGGGATACGGGCGAGCCTGCCTGTCTGGTTTAGCGGCGCTTGATCCAGCGGTGGAGACGATTGTTTTCTTGGACGGTGATTACTCTGACCATCCGGAAGAGATGGAGTGTCTTCTAAAGCCGATAGAGGAGGGCAGGGCCGATCTTGTGATCGGTTCGCGAACGCAGAATGCCAAGCCCGGCAGCCTCACGCTGCAGCAGCGCTTCGGTAACCGGCTGGCCTGTTGGCTCATGCGAAGATGCTTTGGCGTCCGGTATACCGACCTGGGGCCGTTTCGGGCGATTCGTCGAGAGGCCCTTGAGCGGTTACACATGAAAGATCGTGCCTTCGGGTGGACCGTGGAAATGCAAGCCAAGGCTGCGGTGCGAGGTCTGAGGATCGCGGAGGTCCCTGTGCGCTATCGCCCGCGGATCGGCCGCTCGAAGATCTCCGGGACGCTGCGTGGGACGATCTGTGCGGGGTGGGCCATTGTCACGACCATCTTTCGTGTGGCGGCTCAACCGAGCGGCCAGCATCGAGTGGAAGCATGCGCCGACTCCTGATCTTCATGAAGGAGCCCATCCCTGGACAGGTGAAAACCCGCCTGGCCGCTGAGATCGGAGCTGAAGCGGCCTGCCAGGTCTACCGCCGATGCGCGGAGCGGACGTTGGAACGGCTTTCGGTGTTGCATGATGAGATGGCGTTGTGTGTTGAGCCCGCTGAGGCGACAGGTCGCATCCAGGCGTGGCTTGGATCGGAGTGGCCGGTGCTGCCCCAGTGTGGCGCCACATTGGGCGAGCGGCTGGCCGACGCCACCAACAGAACCTTTGCAGAAGGTATGCGCCGGGTCGCCATCATCGGGACCGATTCACCGTGGATCGACGATGCGCTGATTGAGAAGGCGTTCTTAAGCCTGGAGCGCGCCGATCTGGTGCTGGGCCCCGCTGCGGACGGTGGGTATTACCTGGTGGGATTAGCGAAGCCAGCACCGGGACTCTTCCACGGGATTCCGTGGAGCACCAACCAAGTGCTGGATCAGACGCTGGCCAAGGCACGCACGTTGGGCATGACCGTGTTACTGTTGCCTGAGGGGTACGACATCGACCGACTGACAGATCTACAGCGATGGATGCAAGAAGATCCCCACCATGGCATTACCGTGCCGTTGTCAACGAAACGGGGGACCACCCCAAGAATGAGGAGGATCGCTCATGCCTGAGCTCAACCAGCAGACGCTGCTCTATGCACCAACATTGACGGTGATTCCTCGTCCCGCGTGGACGCTCGTTATCGATGGGGAGGCTCCGAACTGGACGAGTGTGGATGAGCGAGGGGCCTGGTTGCTGCGCGCTGCTGCCGAACGTCCGATCCGATTTTCCGAACTGGTCTCACGCTATGGCGGCCAGTTCCAACTGGACAGCGGCAAGGCCTGGGTGCATGTCCATGCCTTTGTCAGCGAGGCGCTCCGCCATGGGATCCTCAGCCTCGCTCCGGTCGAATATCCACCGTATCAAGGCCGGTCGGCCCATTTGCGGCTAGCGCGGCTGCGCGAAGCCTGGCTGCACACGAACAACTCCTGCAATCTCGCCTGCAGCCACTGCTTGGTCAGCTCCTCGCCAAAGGGCGATCCGGGGTTGCCGACAGCCACCTGGCGGCGGCTCATCGAGGAGACCATCGCGTTGGGCGTGGATCGCTGCTACATCACGGGAGGAGAGCCCTTCGTCCGTCCGGACCTGCCGGAGCTCATCCGGCTCATCACAGGCACGCATGGAGTCGACGTGATCCTGCTGACCAACGCGACGCTGTTCGCCGGCCACCGCAAAATGCTGCTCGACGGCCTCGACCGCACGAAGGTGAAATTTCAGGTAAGTCTGGATGGCTCAACAGCAGAGATCAACGACCCCATCCGTGGCAGGGGGAGTTTTGCCGCAGCCGTCGCCGGCCTGCGAGAGCTGACCGGACGCGGGTTTGAGGTGACGCTCACGACGGTCGCGACTGGCGCGAATCTTGCCGACTTACCCAACCTTGTGCGCCTGGCCGCATCCTCCGGTGTGCGCTCGCAACACCTCATGTGGATGCACCGGCGCGGCCGCGTCACTGAGGAGCAGAACGGGTGGTTTCCCTCGACGAACCAGCTGATCGAAGCCGTTCATGCCGTCAAGCAGGAGGCCGATCGGCGCGGCGTCGTGTTGGACAACGCTGCGTCCTCCGAGCTGCGCGCGAATGCCCCAGCAGGTATCAAGTTCGACCTTGGCAATGCCGGCTGGCAGAGCCTCTGCGTGTACGCGGATGGACAGGTCTACCCCTCGGCCGCGTTTGCCAACCACAAGCCGCTCTGGTGCGGCGACGCCACCAACGGGATGACGCTCGAGCAGATCTGGCGCAACAGCCCAGTGCTGCAGCAGATTCGTGAGGCCAGTGTCATCCGCAAGCGCCAGGTTTCGGATGATCCACTGCGCTATCTCACCGGCGGTGGCGACGTCGAGCACAGCTACTTCTTCTCCGGCGACTTCGTGGGCGATGATCCCTACTACCCGCTCTATCAAACGCTGTTGTTGGATGCGATGGACGCGCTCACCCGCCGGAAGGCGGCGCTCGTTAACCGACGCTCCGGCTACGATGCCCCGCGCATCTTCCATGCGATGGGGGATGGCGCGGTCGTCTGTGGGACGACTGAGCTGGGCGACAACGATACGGAGGTCGCCTTCCTGCACTCCAACTGCGTCCTCTCCTTCGACGTGGAGAAGCCGCGCAAGATCGTGCAGGAGTTCTACGGGCAGGCCGCGGAGGAGCCGCAGAAGGAGCTGTGCTGTCCGACCAAGTTCAGCGAGAATGAAATTGCCCACATCCCCGCAGACGTCATCGAGCGCTTCTACGGCTGCGGGTCACCGGTGAGCGATGCCAGACCGCAACCGGGTGAAGTGTATGTGGACCTCGGCTCGGGCGCTGGCATCGACTGTTTCATTGCGGCCAAGCACGTCGGCGCCGCTGGCCGCGTCATCGGCGTGGATATGACCGACCGGATGCTGGAGATCGCGCTGGCGAACCGGCCCAAGGTGGCGCAGGCGCTAGGATACGACGTCGTGGACTTCCGCAAGGGCTACCTTGAGGCGATCCCGGTTGAGGACAAGACAGCGGACATCGTCACCTCCAACTGTGTGATCAATCTCTCACCCGATAAACCCAAGGTCTTCGCCGAAATCTGGCGCATCCTGAGAGACCACGGCCGCGCGGTGATCGCGGACATCGTGTCAGACCTCGAGGTGCCGCCGCGTCTGAAAATAAATGAGCGGCTCTGGAGCGAGTGCATTGTCGGGGCACTGACCGAAGAGCAGTTCCTGGCCATGCTAGAACAGGCCGGCTTCCACGGCCTCTCGGTGCTCAAGAAGACGCGCTGGAAGACGATGGAGGGCTACCAGTTCTTCTCGGTGACGGTGGAGGGCTTCAAGTTCGAAAAGACGTCGGGCTGCCAGTTCATCGGCCAGCGCGCCATCTACAAGGGCCCGTTCAAGGCGGCGTTGGATGAAGAAGGACATCTGTTTCCCCGCAACGTCGAGATGGAGGTGTGCACCGATACGGCGGCGAAACTCTCCCGCGCGCCCTACGCGGGGCAGTTTGTGATCGTCGAGCCGTCGGGGGATCGGAAAGACGTCGTCGCCTCCGCCTGTTGCCCGGACGGCAGCACTGGAGGATGTTGCCAATGACCACGATGCACAGTCCCTTGACGGCTCCGACAGCGCTGCAAGCGCAGTTGGAAGAATCTGTTGCGGCCCTGCGCATCCACGGCCTGACCAGTGGAGACACTGGCATTGTGCTGGGAACGGGCTTAGGAGATGGCGTCACCGAAGTACTGGCTGATCGAGGCGAAGTTTCCTATGACACGATCCCGCATCTCCCCTATGTCACGGTCGAGGGCCACGCGGGTCGGTTGAGTTGGGGCTGCATAGATTCGCAGCAGGTGCTGGTCTTCGAGGGGAGGGTGCATTGCTACGAAGGGTACAGCCCGGCAGAGGTCGCCTACGCGGTGCGGCTGATGGCGATGCTCGGTGTGAAGCGCATGATCCTCACCAACATCGCTGGCGGCCTCAATCCGGACTACCGCGAGGGAGACTTGATGCTCATCAGCGACCACATCAACCTGATGGGGGTCAGTCCACTCGTCGGAGCGAATGAAGATTGGTTGGGGCCGCGGTTTCCGGACATGAGCGAACCCTATCGCCTTGCGTTGCGCACCGCAGCCAGGGCCGCGGCCAACGAGGCGGCTGTCCCACTGCGGGAGGGGGTATACGTGGGGGTGCTGGGACCGAATTTGGAGACGCGAGCCGAGTATCGCTTCCTGCGGATGATCGGCGCTGATGCGGTCGGCATGTCCACCCTCCCGGAGGTGATTGCAGCCGTGCATGCCGGCATGCAGGTGTTGGCGTTGAGCCTCATCACCGACCGATGCATTCCTGAGACGCTCAAGCCTGTCGACGTGCCGAAAATCTTGCAGATTGCCCGCGAAGCTGATCCGATTCTCAGCCGCCTGCTGCATCGCCTGTTGCGACAGCCGTCGTTCGCGAAAGGTTCCAGCGCCCCATGACGCGCAGTGCTTGGATCAAGCTCGGCATCCTTGCCGCCTGTCTGGCCAGCTTCTTCTTCGGGCTCCAGGCGCTTGGCATACGGCCTGCCGACATGACGCCGGAGAAGGTCCGGGCACTCGTGCTGTCGTTTGGGGTGTGGGCGCCGGTTGTCTATCTCGCTGCCTACGGCCAACCGGTCGTCCCGCTCCCAGCGAGTGTCATGACGATTACCGGTGGCCTGGTTTTCGGTCCTTGGTGGGGCACGTGGGCCGCCTTGACTGGGGCCACCGTTCGGTCGTGCGGCGAATTCCTGATCGCGCGGCTGTTGGGAAGACAAGCGGTAGAGCGGCTGCTGCGGGGCAAGCTGGCGGCGTTGGATGCGAAGCTAGCGGCGAATGGATTTACCGCCGTGCTGTTGATACGGCTGGTGCCAAACTTGCCCTTCGACATGCAGAACTATGGGCTGGGCTTTTCGCGCGTTCGCTTCAGGGCGTATGCCCCGGCGACTGTGCTGGGCATGATTCCAGGCAGCTTTGCCTACGTGTATCTCGGTTATTCGCTGACCGACCCTGCGCAGCTCTGGAAGCTGGGCCTGGCGGTGCTGCTCATTCTGGGTCTGGTCGCCATCCAACGTCTGATCGCACGGCGTGGGAGCACTCCAGGGAGTTCCTCATGACACCTGAGACGATTCATGCGCCCCGTCCACTCATTCTTCCGGACGATCCACACAACCAAGAGTTGCTGGCCCAGACTCATCCGCCGGAATGGGTGAACCCAACACCCAAAGGCCGCTATCATCTCGTCGTCATCGGTGCCGGCACCGCTGGTTTGACCGCGGCAGCGGGCTGTGCCGCCATCGGCGGGCGGGTGGCGCTGATCGAGCGGCACCTAACCGGCGGGGACTGCCTCGTCACCGGTTGTGTTCCCTCCAAGGCGCTGATCAAATCAGCGCGGGTCGCTGCCACCGTCCGCCAGGCGGAGGCGCATGGGATCCGGGTCCCGAATGGCGTCATCGTCGACGGAGCCGCGGTGCTCGAGCGCATGCGCAGGCTGCGCGCCCGCATCGCGCCGGCCGACTCCGTGCACCGTCTCACGAAAGCCGGCGTTGAGGTGTTTCTGGGACAGGCGAAGTTTACCGGGCCGGATCGGGTGGAGGTCGGCGGCCAGACGCTGGCCTTTGCGCGTGCGGTCATTGCGACGGGCGCACGAGCCGCGGTGCCGCCCATTGCTGGGCTGCGCGAGGTGCCGTTCCTCACCAATGAAACGGTCTTCCAGTTGACGGCGATTCCGACGCGCTTCGCGATGATCGGCGCTGGGCCGATCGGCTGCGAGATGGCACAGACATTCGCGCGGCTCGGCAGCCGGGTGACGCTCATTGAGACGGCTCCGCACATACTGATCCGGGAAGACGCGGATGCCGCGGAGGTGGTGCAGCAGGCCTTCATACGCGACGGGGTCGAGTTGGTCCTCGGCGCAAACGTCACGTCGGTTCGTCGCAGCGGGCAAGACACCACCATCGCGTTGGAGCAGGCGGGCAAGAGCCGCGAGCCGACGTGTGATGCGCTGCTCGTCGGCGTCGGACGAACCCCGAATACCGATGGCCTGAATCTTGAGGCCGCAGGTGTGGCCTTCGATAAGACGGGTGTCAGGGTCAGCGATTTCCTCCAGACGTCCAACCCGCGCATCTATGCTGCCGGCGATGTCTGCACACCGCTGAAGTTTACCCACACGGCCAATGCGCTCGGACGCATGGCGATGGTCAACGCGCTGATCTCGAAGTGGGCCGGTGGGCGGATGAGTCGACTGGTGGTGCCCTGGTGCACGTACACGGATCCTGAGGTAGCCCATGTGGGCTTGTACGAAGCGCAGGCTCGCGAGCGTGGGACTGCGGTCCACACGATCACCGTCCCATTGACGGAGAATGACCGCGCGATCTTGGATGGAGAGGACGTGGGGTTCGTCCGCGTGCACCTGCGACAGGGGACGGATCGGTTGCTGGGGGCAACGATTGTGGCTTCTCATGCGGGTGATTTGCTGAGTGACTTCACGCTTGCGATGGCCAGTGGTCGCGGCCTGTCATCGCTGACGAAGGCGATCTACCCCTATCCGACCCAGTCGGAGATCATCAAGCGCGTGGCCAACGCCCACTTGCAGACGAAGCTTTCGCCGTCGCTCAAGGGCATCTTGCGCTGGTGGATTGCTCGTCTGTGATACGACCCATGAAGCGGAGCCTGCTGCGAGTATCGGTGACCGTGGCGATGATGGCGAGCCCGGCGGCCTTTGCACGTGAACCCGGCCTCGATCACACGGCGTGGGACACCTTGCTGCGCCGCTATGTCGATGAGCAGGGGCGAGTTGATTACCGCGCCTGGCACGAAGAGGGGCGGCAAACGCTGGAGGTCTATCTTCAGCGCCTCGCAGAGACTGATTCCTCTCGGCTGCCCAAAAAGGATGAGGCGCTCGCATTCTGGATCAACGCCTACAACGCTTCCGTTGTGACAGGCGCGCTGGATCACTATCCGATCGCGTCGGTCAAGGGGGTCAAGGGCTTCTTTGATCGCATCCGTTATCGGATCGCCGGCCGTGAGCTGACCCTCAATGAGATCGAAGGCGAAGGCCGAGCTCTCGGTGACTGGCGCATCCACTTCGCGGTGGTCTGCGCCTCATCGAGTTGTCCACCGCTGCGCGCAGAGGCCTACGCGGCGGATCGGCTTGATGCGCAATTGGCCGAGCAAACCCGGCAGTTTCTCAACGATCCCCAGCGGGGTCTGCGGATCGAGGACGGAACGTTGTGGGCATCCAAAATCTTCGACTGGTACGCGACAGATTTCATACCCGCCAAGGAGTTTGGGTTGTTTCGTCAGTTCCCACCTGAAAAACTGCTGGGGGTCCTAAGCGCATACTACAAGTCTGACGTGGCGCCGCCCAGAGGAAGACTGACACTGAAGTTCATGGACTACGATTGGTCGCTCAATGCACAACACAAGTGAGCGGACGGAATTCGGACAAGCGGTGCGCTTTCCTCACACGTTCCTATGGGGCGCGGCGATGTCGGCTCACCAGGTAGAGGGTGAGAACGTCCACAGTGACTGGTGGGCTTGGGAACAGGCTGGGCGCGTGGAGGATCGGTCGGGACTCGCCTGCGACCACTACCGACGGTTTCGGGAGGATTTTGATCTAGCTAAACAGCTCCACCACAATGCGCACCGCCTCTCCACTGAGTGGAGCCGCATTGAGCCAGAGCCTGGTCGATGGGACGAGGAAGCGATTGCGCATTGCCAAGAGGTCATCGCTGCATTACGCGAGCATCACCTTGAACCCATCGTGACGCTCTTCCACTTCACGAGCCCAAAATGGTTCAGCGATCAGGGAGGCTGGCAACAGCCGAACGCCATTGAGCAGTTCGGCCGCTACGTCGAGCGCGTCATTGAAGCTCTCGGTCCCTCGGTGCGCTATTGGATCACGTTCAACGAGCCGGCCAGCGATGTCTATCAGGGCTACGTCGCTGGCGTGTGGCCCCCTGGCCAGCGCTCGTGGCCGGCGGCCTTTCGTGTGCTTGAGCGGCTGCTGCACGCTCATACGATGGCCTACCACCTCGTCCACGCTCGCCTGGATAGTCAAGGCTCTGCGCCGCTGGTTGGCTTTGCGAAGCACATGGTCGTGTTCACCCCGTGCAATCCCCATTCACGCAAAGACCAGCTGGCGACCTGGGTGCGGCAGAGCTACTTCAACGGCACGATTGCCGAGTCCTTCGGACGTGGGCATCTGCTTCCCCGGCTTCAGCACTTGCTCCGGCGCAGCGTCCACCGCCGGTATCTGGACTTCATCGGCCTGAACTACTACACGCGGGACTTTGTCCATTTCAAGGGCTGGACATGGGGCAAGTTGTTCGGGGAGGCGTGCTCGCTCACGCACCATCCGGATGCCGGCGTCCGAAACTCTCTGGGGTGGGAAATGTACCCCCAAGGGATCTACCAGTGCCTCAAGCAACTGGCGCGTGCCGGACTTCCGGTTCTCGTGACGGAAAACGGCATTTGCACGAACGATGATGGGCAACGTGCTCAGTTCATCCATGACCATCTTGCCCAGATCGCCCGGGCGATGAACGAAGGCGTTCCGGTACTGGGCGACCTGCACTGGTCGCTGTTGGACAACTACGAGTGGCATGAAGGATTTGCCCCGCGGTTTGGCTTGGTGGAGGTGGACTACGCAGCGCAGGAGCGGCGTGTGCGCCCCAGCGCACGCTACCTGGCCACTGTCGCCAAGACCGGGCAGCTCGTGAGAGCGAACGGAGCGGTTGAATGAAGTGATGGGCTGGAGCGCAAGGAGGTTGACATGCGAGACATGGTCCGTCAGGCACTGCTTGGCGGGGTGATCCTGATGGGGATGCAAATGGGCATTCCGATTCCCTCCGCCCAGGCAGCGGGCAAGTACGCGAGCATCCTTCAAGCTGGCAAGGACAGCCATGAAGGGATGGCGCGAGCGGTCCACGCGTTCCTGTGCGCCAAAGAACTCAAGGAACACGGTCATGAGGTGGCGTTGATCTTCGACGGCGCTGGCACCGAGTGGGCGGAGGAACTCAGTAATCCGGAGAGTCAGTCCAAGCTGAAGCCCATGTACGAGCAGCTCCAGCAGGCTGGCGTGGTCGAGATCAGCTGTGATATCTGTGCCGGCGCATTCGGCGTCAAGGAGCGGTTCGCACAACGCCAGCGCCAACTGACGGCGGAGTACGCGGGGCATCCGAGCATCGCCAAATGGGTCGATCAGGGATATGAGTTGATTGTGCTGTAGCGATCCTAACGACCAGGGAGGGAACGATGAAACACGAATGGGGTGTACTCGTCGGCATTGGGTTGATCGTGGGCTGTACGAGCGTTTGGGCGGCAACGGGCAAAGCCGTGATCAAAGGGACGACTGAGGGTTCTCACGTCTCAGGTCGTGCGACGCTGAAGGATACCCCGCAGGGACTCAAGATTGTGGTGAAGGTGACTGGCGTTCCACCCGGCACGCACGGGCTGCATATCCACGAAAAGGGTGACTGCGGTGATCAAGGAAAGGCGGCGGGTGGACACTTCAATCCAGCTGGAGTGCCGCACGGGTTTCTTCCGAAGGATGGTTCCACGAAGGCGCATGCCGGCGACATGGGGAACATTGAGGTAAGCCGGAAGGGGTCCGGGAAAGCCACCGTCATCCTGCTAGGCGTGTCGCTCAAGGGAACGGGTGGAACGCCCAGTGTGGAGGGTCGAGCCATCATCTTGCATGAGCAGGCTGATGACTTTGGCCAACCCACCGGCAACGCCGGCGGCCGGATCGGCTGCGGCCCGATCCTACTGACGAAAGAGTAGGCTGTTTTCAAACGGTCCGATGCCCAGCGTCCTCTTCATCTGCATCGCCAACTCGTTCCGCTCCCAGATGGCGGAAGCGATCGCCCGGTCGCTCGGAGGCAGCGCCTGGGAGGTGGCGAGCGCCGGTTCCCGGCCCAGCGGGATCGTGCATCCGATGGCGCAGCGGCTGATGGAGGAAATCGGGCTCGATCTTTCCGCTCACCGTTCCAAAGGGCTGGAGGCCGTTTCAGGGCGCCAGTGGGACTCTGTCGTCATGATGGGCTGCGGCGACCAGTGTCCGACGCTGCCGGCGACGCATCATCTTGACTGGGAGCTGCCCGATCCGGCCGGCGGGACGCTGGAAACCGCGCGCCACATCCGTGATCAAATTGCCGCGCGCGTGCGCCAGCTCATGGCGAGGGCCGGCAAGTAAGCCGAGCATCAGGTGGGTGGGTATGGACCATCACAGAGGAGGGTGACATGATCATCTGGGTACCGCTCGCCGTGCTGTTTCTGGCCTACACGAATGGGGCGAATGACAACTTCAAAGGAGTCGCCACACTGTTTGGTAGCGGCACCACGGACTATCGCAAAGCGCTGTGGTGGGCGACCGTGACGACCTTGGCAGGGTCACTCACCGCCGTCGTGGTATCCGGCGGCCTGATCCAGGTGTTTAGCGGCAAGGGGCTGGTGCCGGATGCGCTCATGCGGGAGTCGCGATTCTTGTTCGCAGTCGGTTTTGGCGCAGCCCTCACCGTCATGCTCGCGACGGTGACGGGTTTTCCCATCTCGACCACACATGCGCTGACCGGCGGATTGATTGGCGTAGGCGTGACCGCCGTGGGTGCCATCAACGCTGGCAAGTTAGGGCAGAGCTTCTTCCTGCCGCTGGCGGTCAGTCCATTCGTGAGCTTTGCAGCGACGGCGTTGCTCTATCCGGTGCTGCGGTTCGCGCGACAGAGTCTTGGCATCGAGCGACAGATGTGTCTGTGCGTCGATGGCGGAGTTCCACAACCCGTCATGGTTCAGCCGAATGGGACCGCCGTGCTTCGCTCAACCGGCTTGTCGCTGAGCATCGGACAGTGGTCAGCCTGCACCGAGCGCTATCAGGGCCACATTCTCGGCATTGATTCGCAGTGGATTCTGGATCGACTGCACGTTCTTTCAGCCGGAGCAGTCAGTTTCGCCCGCGGACTGAATGACACGCCGAAAATCGTGGCACTGCTCATAGCGGCGCAAGCACTTCGGATTCCACTTTCCACCGGACTGCTCGCGATCGGGTTGGCGATGGCCATCGGTGGACTCCTGAATGCCCGGCGCGTCGCCATGACCATGAGCGAGCGGATCACGGCGATGAACCACGGCCAAGGCTTTACCGCCAACCTGGTGACTGCGGCGCTCGTCACCCTCGCGTCGCGATGGGGCGTGCCGGTCTCCACGACCCATGTGTCGTGCGGCAGTCTCTTCGGGTTGGGCGCGGTGAACCGATCGGCCCGCTGGGGCGTTATTCGCAACATCGTGCTCTCGTGGCTCGTGACATTGCCGCTAGCCGCCCTGTTGGCCGCCGCCATCTATCGCTTCGCGTAGACAACCCGGGTACAATACATGCATATGACACCAAGAGGTGTAGGAACCAAAGGAGGTGTGGAATGCGGAAAGTGGGGTTGGCAGTCGGGATGCTGGTTGGCTTCTGTGTCAGTCCGGTGATGGTTCACGCGGCAGCGCCGCTAGATAGCACGAAGTGGCAGATCACCCTCACCCCTGATGCGGCGGCGAAGAAGGCAGGGGAAACACCCTCGAAGGACGCATTGATCTTTAAGGGCGAACAGATGACCTCGACCGCCTGTGTGAAGTACGGCTTCGCGCCATCGAGCTACACCACAGCGGGTACAGCAGCGAGCCCGTCATTTCAGACTGAACAGACCAGCGCCAAAGAGGGAAAGATGACCTGGTCTGGGCAGGTGGCTGGGAATACAATCAGCGGCACGGCGGTATGGACCAAAAAGAATGGGCAAGTCCTCAACTCGACCTTTGCTGGAAAGAAGAAGGCGAAGTCCTTCTAATCATTGGTATCACGCACGAGAACAGTGCGAGAGCGGCGCTCAGATCCCTGGACGCCGTTCTCACGCAGAGGAGACCAGCGCGTCCTTTCGGCTAAGGTCGGATGCGCTCGCTCAGTGTTGTAGTCGCGGAGGTACTCCGCCACCTGCGTATGTTCCAGCGTCCACGCCTGGGTGGGGTGCTCGGTGATGCCCGCGATATAGACCTTCCGGGTGTGGACATGCAGGAAGAACAGCGCATGGAACGTCTTGGGCCCCAAGAGCGTCCAGACGGTCTTCGTGAAGAAATCGCAGGCCCAGAGCGTTTCGAGATGCCGCTTCAGGAACGCATCCCAGGAGTCTTCGCCTCGCTTGGGCGCCGGGTCAAACCCATGGGCTTTCAGGATGTTCTTGACCGTGTTGCGGGAGAGCCGCCGGATGCCCAGCTTCTTGAGCTCCGCCAGGATGCGGCTGTCGCCCCAGCCGGGGTTCTCACGGGCAAACCGGATGACAAGCGCTTCAGTCTCCTTCAGGGTCCGGGGCCGGCCGCGGCGCTTGCGGGGCACGGGCTAGGTGTGCCGGCTCTCCCGCAGCCATTTCTGGAAGGTCTGGAGGCGAACAATCGATAGGCAAGTCTTGAGGTCGGTACCCAGCACCCGACCGAACCGGACCAGGCGCCGGCGTTCGCTGGGGGTCACGATCACCCGTGTGCTGAGCTTGCTGCGGAGGATCTGGTTCTCCACCCGCAGGTACTCAAGCTGCCGGACCAGGTCGCCCTGGACGGCCTTGCCCAGCAGCTGCAATAAGGCCTGACACAGGCCCTGGGTTGTGGTATAAGCAACGGTGACGGACATGTTGGGTTGTCCTCCTGATCCGAAACATAGGGCATGTCCACCTCAACTGGGTGGACATTCAGCAAGGCATAATGAAGCAATGAGTTACGTCAATTCAGGATGTCAATGACCGGACAAAACGGACACAAACTTCCCCATGCTCTGACTTTTTGCACCCCCCTCAACGCCCCCTAGCTTGTAACTAGCCAGTTCGACCCTGCCGACATGGCCGCAGAGACGGCCTGAACGACCTCTCGGATTTCGTTGATGTTGGCAGCCTGGCATTTAAGAGCCAGTGTGGCCGATGGAGTGGATATTGGCGTGAGTGCGTGCCACACCGCGGATGTCGTTAACTGACAGGTGCACGCCTCTGCAGGAGCTGCTCTGCCGTCTCTCTCATGACAGAACAGAGAGGTGCTAGCCGGTTGTCTTGTGTGAGATCGGAGACCTGTGCCGCGGAATGCGGCCGTTTTCGTAGCTGGGTGTAGGCGAGGTTGAGCTGGCCAAGACAAGCCTAACATGAGAAGATAATCTGACGATATGTAGACGAGAGGCCGTACGCTATGGGCCCCTTTTGAGCAGGGAGACCAAAGACATGCTTGAGCGGAAACATCAAAAACTCGTTCCGGTTTCAGTGTTTATGAGAAGAATGGCGGTACATATGGGCATCGCCATGTTATTGATTTTAGGTGTTTTGTTTATTGGGATTGCTGGATACCATTGGCTCGCTGGTCTGAGTTGGGTGGATGCGCTCCTGAATGCCTCTATGATCTTGGGCGGGATGGGTCCAGTGAACCTACTGACCGATACAGGTGCCAAAGTTTTTGCGTCAGCCTATGCGCTCTTTAGTGGGCTGGTCTTTATTGCCATCATGGGAATCCTGTTCGCGCCCATGATGCATCGAATGCTGCATGCCTTTCATATGGAGGACGAAGATGTCCAGAAATGATGCCCACAAGTATTAATCGGAGCGGTCGGCGGTGAAGGCCTCGACGACGTGGCGCTGGGTTGTGTTCGGCGCGGGTCTCACGTGCGACAACGGGATGCTCCCAGGAGGTGATGCGATGGGGACGGCGCACGCGAGCGACACGGACAGCGTACAGGTGCAGGTCGGCCAGCCAGCGCCCGATTTTACCCTCGTGGATCAATCCGGCAAGACACATCAGTTGGCCGCCTACCGGGGGCAGTGGGTGCTGGTCTACTTTTATCCCAAGGACGATACGCCCGGCTGCACGACGGAGGCCTGCGGCCTCCGGGATCGCTTCGCGGAGTTCCAGAAGATCAAGGCGGTCGTGTTAGGCATTAGCGGCGATTCGGTGGAGAGCCATAAGAAGTTTGCCGACAAGTGCACGCTGCCGTTTCCGCTGCTCTCCGACGACCAGAAGACAGTGGTACAGGCCTACGGAGTGTGGGGCGAGAAGCAGTTCATGGGCAAGACGTACCTGGGGATCAGCCGCACCTCGTTCCTCATCGATCCGAAGGGGACGATCGCGACGATCTATCCGAAGGTGAAGCCGGAAGGGCACACGGAAGAGATCTTGAAGGATCTCAGACAGTTCGGTGCGAACGGCTGACCCCAGTCGGCTGACACATGCACCGACTCGAGTGAGGCTGAGGGAATCCAGGAACTCCAAACCAGGCTTCGCTCAGCGTCTTGCGGAGGGGAGAATCCCCACAGCGCAGGCGCCCGCTCCCAGGGCGGCAACACAGCCAAGTGCTAAACGAGTGTACGAAGGGGAGATCGAAGACATTGTTTTTGTCGTCTACTTCGGAAATGTTTCTTAAGTGAACTGAGTCACTCTTGACGGTAGAGAAATCCACGCTACGTTGAAGTCGTGCAGTATAATACGGCGAGGAGAGGACGCCAAACGGAACAGGACTCCATGCAGCCATCGAGGTGCCACCAAGTCCGTGTACGACGCCGTCGATTCCTCATTGTCAATCTGGCATGGAGCCTGGGCCTGCTGGTTGTTCGTGCTGCTTATGCGGAACCGAGCGGCAGCCCATCCCGGATTTTGGAGAAAGGGCAGTGGGAACTGGGATTAGGAGGTGGCGGTCTGTGGAAACGAGCCATGAAGGGCGGGGCGAAGGTGTCTGTGTTCGAGGGGTCACACACGCGTGGGTATGGCCTGACGAATCGCGTGAGTCTCTATGGAACAATCGGCGGGGCCTATGTGGGCAACGATGATCCGTCGATTCCGACGAATGTCAGCAATGATTTTGGGGCCAATCTCGTCTTGGGCGGGCAACTGAACGCGAACCTTTGGAAAACCGCTACAGGTGGTTGGGAGTGGGATGCGAGCGTGGGGTATCAGTATATCGGCGCGCCCCATAAGAGGAACGGGAATCAGGTGAACTGGAATGAATGGCAGCTGACGACCAGCATCGCAAAATCACTGGGGAACTTTAAGCCCTACGCGGGGATCAGGCTGTCTGCGCTCCACGTTGACTATCAGCTTCGGACCGACAAGGTCACGACGCATGGACGATACCAACCGATGGGGATCGTGGGTCCATTGCTCGGGCTCGATTGGTCGTTCGGCGAAGAGCCGACCACGGTCCTCAACCTCGAAGGTTCGTACATCGGTGGAGCGGAAATCGACCTGGCGTTGACGAAAAGGTTTTAGGCACGGCCTTCGGCCGATGTGGGCACCGGACTTATATGAGAAGCCATGAGATCTCCTACCAGTCCAGGGGAATATTAGGCAGCACGCAGCTCAAGACTGAGTTGCTGGATTAATTTAGGTGCCTCTGAGCCGTAGCACCAGTTGCGAAACTCGTCCAGCCAGGGGAGTTTCTTCTTTCTAACCATTGACGGTACAATTGGTTCCATGAAACTTCCTTCGCAACTGGCCCAGTTTTCTGGGGGGAAGGTCAATGCCGTCGGTCACAAAACCGAGTTCCTTGCTTACCAGCCGCTGGGGGATGAACGATATCTCAGAGCTGCCCCCTCCACCTCGTCTGTGAAATGTAGATTATTCATGGGATCAGAAGTATACTACCGTCAGGGAATGGGCGGTGGGGGACAAGGGGCAGGGGCACACCCGTGGAGGATAGAACAATGACATACCGCAAGAGAGGGCAGTTGCTGTTTGTACTCAGCGTACTGAGCATGTCTGGAATGGTTCCTACTGCGAGGGCGGCAGAGCAGGCGTCCCAGGCCCCCGCGAGCGCCGCGTCGGCCGCCGTCATTCACTCCATCGAGGGCACGGTGGCCAGCCTCGAGCTGACGTCGGCGGCTCCCAGCCTGCATCTCACCACCGCAGACGGCCAGAGCCGGTCCTTGTTGGTGGATCCCAAGGCCTTGACAGTCTGGCGCAGCGGGCAGTACGTGCTGGTCAGCCAGCTGAAAGCGGGGAACCGCGTGGTCATCAAGTATATGCAGAAGGACGGCACGAATGTGGTCCAGTCTATCCGCGTCCAGGAGCCCACGGTCCCCGCGTCCGTTCCGGCAGCGCATTAAGACGGCTGTTGCCGCACCCCGAAGCCGTGGCAGAAACTGCCACGGCTTCGTTGTCTCTGCGCGGTGCAGGCGTATACGATCCAACCAGTCATGGCCACCCCCCAACCGTGGCTCCAGCACCTTCCGGCCGTTTCGCCACGGCGGATCGCCGTCCATGTGACCTCGAAGGCGGAGTGCACGATCCGTTTCGGGCACCCCTGGCTCTACGAAGAAGCGATCCACAAACAGAGCCACGACGGGTCATCGGGCGACCTGGCGGCGCTCCACCGGTACTTCGGCTTGACCGTCCCCCCGAAAACTGGGCCAGTTGCAGCGAGAGTCCCCGGGTGGTAGAACAGCTAGCAGGAGGTGGCGTATGCCCCGGAGACGGTTCACGGAAGAGCAGATCATCGGGGTCCTGAAGGCGGCGGCGGCCGGGGCCAAAACGGCCGACCTGTGCCGCCAGCACGGCATCAGTGACGCGACGTGCTACACCTGGAAGGCCAAGTACGGCGGCCTGACGCTCAGTGAAGCCCGACGGCTGAAGGTCTTGGAGGACGAGAACCGGCGCCTCAAGCAGCTCGTCGCCGAGCAGGTCCTGGACAACCAGGCCTTGAAGTTCCTCGTCACAAAAAACGCGTAACGCCCAAGGCGAAGCGGGAGGCGGTCGGGATGGTAACGGCGCGCTTTGGGCTGCGTGTGCGGCGAGGGTGTCGACTGGGGGGCTATGGCGGTCCACCCAGCAGTACCAGTCGCAGCCACGGCCCGACGAGGCCCCGCTACGGCAGCGGCTGCGCGAGCTGGCCGAGCAACGCCGCCGCTTCGGCGCGCCGCGGTTGCATGTGCTCCTGCGGCGGGAGGGGTGGACGGGGACCCACAAGCGCACCGAGCGGCTCTATCGAGCCGAAGGCCTGGCGCTGCGACGACGCAAGCATCCGAAGCGCGCCGCCGGGATCTGCGTGACCCTGCCGCTGCCCACGCGGCCCACCGAGCGCTGGTCGATGGACTGCCTCCACGACCGGCTGGAGGATGGCCGACGGTTCCGGGTCCTGACGATGGTGGACGACTACTCACGGGAGTGTCCTGCCTTGGTCGCCGATACGTCGCTGACCGGGGCCCGGGTGGTGCAGGTCCTGGACGCCTGGCCGAGGCGCAGGGGCTGCCCCAGCGCATCACGATTGATCATGGGCCGGAGTGTGCCGGGAGCGCCCTGGAGGCCTGGGCGTACCGGCGGGGGGATCCAGCTGCCCTTCATCGAGCCGGGCCACCCCACGCAGAACGCCTACGTGGAGAGCTTCAACGCAATAGGTTGCGTCGAACTCTTCGATCCAAGACTGGACAAAACGGACAGGTTCGGCCTGTTAAATAGCCAGTTTGACCCTGCCGACATGGCCTTCGAGGCGGCGCTAACCACCTCTCGGAAGGGCGTTGGAGTGGCCCAGGTGGCCCAAGAATCGGCTTCCGGGCACTGGTTCAGGGAGAGGAGGTCCTTAGTTCTAATACTGGTTAGGGGAGGGTCCCAGAGACCGACTAGCGCAATGGCGCCTCAGACTCAGCAGTGGGACGAGGCTCTTCAGCGGGTGTTCCGGTGACCTCAATGGCCTTCACCACGTACGTCCCCGCCTTCACCGTGCAGGAGACGCGTGCGGAATCGCCGACCTTCACCCCCGCCAGTTGTCCCGGCTGGCCGCCCATGCCGGCGGTGGTACGGGCAGGCACAAGGGTCAGCGTCCACACCTTCCCGCTCGGCATGGCAAGTTGCAGGCTCGGTGGACTCGACTGGAGATCCACGGCGCGGATCGATCCCTCTATCGTGATGATCCCTTCGGAACTCGAGGGTGAGGAGGGGGTGGGCGCTGCCGCCTGGGGTTTGCTGGGATGCGCAGTCGCCGCGCTGGCCCGCGGCTGGCTCGGCGCCGTCGCTTGGGGCTTCGGAGGGTTTACCGCAGGCGCCTTGTGTTTCGGAGGATGCGCCGTCGACGTCTTGCGCTTCGACGCGCTCGCCCGGACGGGCTTGGGCTTGGTGGACTGGCGCGTCTGCTGGTCAGCGGTGGGAGTTGGGGGCGGTGTCCCCGGAGTGGGGGCTGCCGTCGGCGGCTTGCTCAATCCGGTGGATTTCACCGGTGTGATCTTGAGCCCGGTGGCGGTCTTACGGCTCGTCGACGGTTGAGTCGTCGTGGTCGACGAGCTGTTCTTGGAGGTGGGTAGCGGCTCCGCCCACACACGGCTTCCGACTAGCCCGACGCCGAGCACGACGATCACCCCAAGGCAGCGCATCGGTCTCATCGCTCACAGCCCTTCCTGGACACCTGTGCACGATCCCCTGAAGACACTATAGTACATCAGCGATCCAGGAGATGCATTGAGGTCACCCACCTACCGGTGTAAATATTCGTATCCCAACGCCCTACCGGCGCAGCAATACCCTCCTGACCCACCAGAGCCACGCAGGTGAGCGGATCGGCTGACACGATATGCGCAGGGAAGTCATCCGCTTGACGGGGCCACTCCTCGACCTGGCTTGTAGCGTCGGACCACTCAGGAAACTCCAGCCAGGCTTTGCCCAGATGCTATAATAACCCCCAGGCGGGCCCCGCTTCCAAGTGGGCGAGGTCAAGCGCTAGGCGGCAAAGACTAGACCTGTTGCGCAGTTGCCCTAGCTTGTGGCATCCTACCACTCAACGACAAGGAGGGGAACCGATGCTGCGTGTTGCCAAGCTGGTGCACCACCCGAGGAAACTCTACCGCCTGACGGGCCTGACCCTCGACTAGTTCCAGACGCTGACGAATCGGCTCGCCCCGCTGTGGGAGCAAGCGGAACGGATGCGCCTCTCGCAGCGGAAGTGCCAGCACACCATCGGTCAAGGCACCAAGTACAAGCTGGCCACGATGGTGGACACGCTCCTGTGCGTGCTGACCTGCTATCGCTTCGCCCTCACCGATGAGCTGCTCGGCTGGCTCGTGGGGCTGGATGCTAGTAACGTCTGTCGGCTGCAGCGGCGGCTCGAACCGCTCCTTCAGCAGGCGGCGGACCCGAGCCTGGGGCTGTCGCTCCGGCGGCGGCTCCCGCCCGGCGTCAAGAAGATCGGCACCTGGGAGGAGCTGTTGGAGCGCTGCCCCGACTTCGCCGACGTGGTCACCGATGCGACTGAGCAGCCCCGGCAGCGACCACCCCGTCGGACGCAGCACCGGTGGTACTCCGGCAAGCGAAAGCGCCACACCGTCAAGACGCAACTGACCGTCAGTCGGCCGCGGG
>Ga0209515_10002650_pt1 | contig 27077 bp, 27 predicted proteins | sample Subgroupgradi54m_FD_187454 | JGI IMG/M metagenome (GOLD analysis project Ga0209515, IMG submission 187454) | Subsurface groundwater microbial communities from S. Glens Falls, New York, USA - GMW60B uncontaminated upgradient, 5.4 m (SPAdes)... ... | reverse complement strand
GGAATTACATTTAGGTTATTAACAACTAGAAGATATTTATTGAACATATAAATTTAAGAGATTTAGTTATTTTATGACTTAAATTGGGCCTTTACAATAAGCCAATCTTTTGGTACTTTAATGCCATGACGAAAAATGAACTAATTGAAAAAGTTGCTAAGAAAGCTAATTTAACTAAGCGCGCTTCCAGAGATGCAGTTGATTCAACTTTTGGTTTGATCAGAGATTGTCTGGTTAGAGGCGAAAAGGTGGTAATTACCGGCTTTGGTACTTTTCTGATAAGGTCAAGAGCAGCCAGACGCGGCAGAAACCCGCAAACCGGTGAAACTATCCAAATCCCCAACAAAAAAACTCCGGGTTTTACCGCCGGCAAAACCATTAAGCGTTTGATTAAATAGTATATTGACAGATGCTCGGATAAGTGATTTACTTAAGTTATGGCTGAGAATACTCCAACATCAGGTTATGGTTACGGAAAAAGACCAATGTGGCAGTGGATTTTAATTTATGCAGTGGTAGGCGGGATTGTCTATTTTCTGATTTATTATTTTGTGCTGGCTCCTAAAGGCGGGTATACTAATAAATCTACCGGTGGAAATTACGGTCAGAGTGCATATTAGTTAATCTTAACTATTTCAGTTGTTCCCTCTTGAAAGATTATTTTACCCAAGCTGTTAAATTTATTTTCATTTAGCTCAGGGTATTTCTGTTTTTCTAAAGTCCCGATAAATACTAGGGAGATGTTATATTTTTTTACTAAAGCTTTAGTCTGATCCAAATCAGTAGATTGGTAAAGATTTTTTACATCTTCCACCCTGATATTTTCCTCAGCTGTATTACCCCGCCATAACCACTCATGAACATACCAGCCCAAAATTGTGGGAAGCCCGGTATTAGAAGAAACCCGGGCATAATCAGTGTATGAATCCCCACTTGCCTCCAGAATAACCGGTTGCCCTTTAATATTGGCTCTAATCCAATTAATAGCGTCATAGTCACTGGGATAAAGTGGAGCAAGATAATTTATTCCATTAAATCCCTGGTAATTTTTTAAATCCCCATAATATGATTTGATGGCAAAATACGGATAAATTACAACTAGCATTGATAAAAAATAGATTAAGGGTAAATAAATTAGATTAAACAATGAGAATTTAAAATTTTGCAGAATTTTAAATAGCATATAACTTGATGATAAAGCTAATATGATAAAAGCCTGGAAGTGAAATTTAAAAACAGTATTTGCTCTATAGTGAAGAGGATAGATGTCTTTTACATAAACGAATTCTGGTATGACCAGTAATATTGTGGAAAATAGCAGAAATATCAGAATCAGGTAATCAGTTTGGCTAATATTTTTTTTCAACTTTACCAAAAACCCAAAAGCCAGTGAATAAGAAAAGCCGTATAAAATTAGTAACATCCACAAAGGAGAATGAGCACAATGATCTTTTTCAAAGATAAACGGGCCTAATTTATTCATATTGATTAAAAAATCCGGCGAGCAAAGCAAGCCAATTCCGGAGCCAAATGGTTTAAAATTAAGCCAAAAAGGTAAAGAAAAGAGAACGCTCAAGGGTAAGACTAGGAGTAGTCCTTTCCAAAGATAGCCCCGGTTTTTAAGTAGTAATATTAATGCAAAAGCTAAGACATAGATTGGCGCATCTAAAATATTAGTCATCAACATCACCGAAATTAAAAATCCAATTCCAATGGGATACCCTAAATTAATTTTCTTAGTGAAAAAGAAAGATACCAGTAAGGCAATTATTAATAAAACAATTGGAATATCTAAAACATGCCCGTGTAAATCGGAAACAACAAATGAATAAATAGGGAATTCATGAATGGTGTAGGGAATAAATCTGGTAGCGTTAGGGTACCAATAGCCGGAACTGTTAAGTATTGGTTTTAATTGCCAGAAAGGCACTGGATTTTCCACATTATAATTTTGGAAAAATGCATAAATGGTATGCAGATTTCCACCAAAAGTTAGCAAAAAAGCAGCTATCAAGCCAAAAAGTATCACTTTTGTCATCCCCGATTTAATAGAGTGCGTATCCTTCGGATAAGGGGATCCAGTAAATAATGATAGAAAAACCAGATTTCCTCCAATCGAAAAACCAGATACCAGGGTTATTGCAAACAAAGTTGCCACCATTAAGTTAAAAGTTATGGTTGAATCCAGAAGGGAAAGCTTAGTGAGTAAGGCAACCATGATATGGCCGAAATAATAATAATTGATATTTCCAGGAGTTAGCCATAAATCTTTTGGCGGAAAGTAATCAGTCCGTAAAATGGAATTGATAAATCCAAAATCCATATATTTTTCCAGTCCGTGGATTGATGGTTCATGAGCCTTCACAAAGCTCCAAACAATTAATCCTGCTAAAAATAACAATTCCTCAAATAGAATAATTTTCCAATATTTTTTAAAAGTATTTAAGAAATTCGTTTTGAAAGCTATATAGAAATTAATTATCAAAAAAGAGCCAATCAGCGAGTAAATGGTGTAATTATTAAACGGTAAAATTTTAAGACTTCCTAATAGCCAGACAGTATAAGTTAATAATACTAAACCAATAATTTTGGAAAAAATATAACCCCGATCAAAAAAGTTATGAAAGATCAAAAAAGTTAAGGGCAAAAAAAGCAGTCCGATTAAGGCAAGTACAAACCACCATTGTATACAAAAGCTAAAATCAATTAGAGTCATTTGAGATAAGGATAAATTTCCTCTAATTTTTTTATATGAGTAATTCCGGCAGGATTTTTATCCGTACTATCTAAATTGTACCAAAATAATTTTGTTTTAGGACATTTTTCTTTCAGAAAAAAAAGCAGCTCTAAATCATCATCAATAAAAACATCAATTTTTAATTTTTTTATCAATCTACTTTTAAATAAATGAGGCTGTTCGTCCTGATTATTTAAATAGATAGCATTAAAGCAGTGATAAATACCATGCTTTTTGAGCAATTTATAAGTTAAATTATTCAAAAAACTGTACCGGCTGGAAATTAGATAAAGCTTATGGGTTTTAAGACTTTTTGAGAAATTTTTAATAAAAGAAACATTTTCTTTAATTTCAGGACGAAACATACTCACATGACTAATTCTACGGATCAATTTTTCTATGGAAGTTGAGGGAATACGATAAGAAAGTTGTTTTTCTCCGTGATTTTTATATAGCCAATCAATTAATCGATCAGGAATAAAAGGCGGATAATTTATAAACACTTTGTCAAGATCAAATCCAATATTCATAAGAATTGCACCCCTCTTGTTTTTTTTAACCGAATGATCCATTCTATCATTATGAAAATACTAATTACAGGTGGAGGGGGATTTTTAGGTTTACATCTGGCATCATATTTACATGATCAGAGTTATCAGTTAACTCTAGTTGATATTACACCCTTTGACAAAAAAGAGTACTCAAAGGATTACCGGTTAGAAACTTGTGATATCAGAAACAGACAAAAATTAGAAAAACTAGTTGAAGGTCAGGATATTATTATTCATGCTGCAGCGGCTCTGCCGCTTTGGAAAAAAGCAGATATTTATTCTGTTAATGTTAACGGAACCAAAAATGTTCTGGATCTGGCCAAAAAACATCAAATAAAAAGAGTTATTTATATTTCTTCTACTGCAGTATACGGAGTTCCCAAGAAACATCCAATAGAAGAGAGCGATTCTCGGGTCGGAGTAGGTGCATATGGTCAGTCCAAAATTGAAGCAGAGAATTTATGTTTTCAGGCAATTAAAAATGGGTTAGATGTAACTATCATCAGACCAAAAACTTTTGTCGGCACAGGACGCTTAGGGGTATTTGAAATTTTGTTTGACTGGATTCATGACGGGAAAAAAATACCGGTGATAGGAAACGGCAGTAACAGGTATCAACTGTTAGATGTGGATGATTTAATTAATGTGGTATATCTGTTTTGTATAAAAAAAAGTAAAAGTTATAATGATGCATTCAATATCGGTGCGGAAAAATTTGCTAGCGTTAAAGAAGACCTAGAATCGGTATTTAAATACTACAAATCATCTTCTACAATTTATCCAACACCAGCCTGGCTTATAAAGAAGGCATTGTGGTTTTTTGAAAAGATTAAGCTCTCTCCTCTTTATCAATGGGTTTATGATACGGCTGATAAAGATTCATTTGTATCAATTGAAAAGCTGAAAAAAACTCTTCAGTGGAAACCAAAATATTCCAATTCCCAGGCCTTAATTAAATCCTATGGCTGGTATTTAAAAAATTATAATGAAATTAAATCAAAGACTGCAGGGGTAACTCATACAGTTGGCTGGAAGCAGGGCATCCTGGGGCTATTTAAAAACTTTGCTTAACATCCTGTAAAAAATATGCTCCAAAAAGTAATGTTCCGTCAGTGTCTTTTGCAATATGGGTTTTCCCATTAGGATATAGCTGACTTAGCTCTGTAAGTTGACTTATATATTCAGGTAAAAAAATATAAACAACATTTTTGCTTTTGCTGGTATTAATTAGAGAAAAATTTCCAAACTGAGCTGATCGATCCTCGCCTGGTACATCAGAAAGCAGAAATCTTAGCGTTTCATAGTGGTAAGGCCATCTGTCGGAATAAAAATATACATATAATGGTTGATGGAATGTATTCAGATAATCAGCGACTTTGACCAAAGGATATGCGTAGGTGCTTTTTGTTTCTTGAGAAATAGCCTGGTTTGTAAAATACAATTGAATATTGTATATACCTATAAAAATTAGTACGAGTATAAAAATGTACTTCAGATGCATTACTCTTTTCGGAATTATTTTTTTGATAGTCATATATAAGTACTTAACTCCCAAAGCAACAAAAATGTATGATGCGGCAATTGCTGGCTGGACTCTCCGAAAATTAGGTGCATCAATCGTGAAAAGGCTCCCTGCTAGAAATATGAAAAACCAGAGTAAGATAAAAATTCTTCGTCCATCCTTAAATCGGAAAAGTGAATCAATAAAACCTAATGCAAAAAATAAACCACTTATAACATCAAACAATGGTAAGTTACTTTGATTATCCTGTGGATCGCCATCTCCTCTGAAATTAAACATCAGAGCAATCGATTTGATGTTATCTCCCAGAATTTCAATTGATGATACTTTATGTCCTACAACAGATTCTTCATGTATTAAACTCTCTTGAGAAAAAATATTTATAAAATTAAGCCTACTCATAAATAGATCAGGATTTTCATAGGCATAAATTCCCAGGGGAAGAAATATGATAAAGCTAAATAAAGATATAATGATTATTTTTTTCCAAAACGTCTTTAAAAAATTCTTTTGAAAACTTTTGAAAATAACAAAAAGAATAAATAGAACAGGTAGGATTTTTAGCCCTACATAAACGTAAAAGCAGATACCAAGAAAAAAACCGCAAGCTAATGCATATTGAATACTATTTTTCTTAAGTGTAATCAAAAAAAAGAAAACTGTGGGAAGAAAAGGCACCATATATGCATTCTGAGCAATATGAGAAAAATGAATAGGGATTCTTGCTGTTACATAAAGGAAAAAAGCAATTAACCCAACCGTCTTACCAAAAAACAATCTCACAATAAAATAAAAAAATGGTAAAGTAATTATTGTGATTAGTGCGAAGGATAATCTTAGGGTTAAAAGATTTGAACCAAAAAATTTGAATATCAGGGCTGTCCAATAAAATGGTAATGTAGGTTGACCAAAAGCACCTAGCGACCATATACCGATTGATCCGCTTTGTAGAATTCTATTTGCTTCAATGCCCGGCCATGCTTCGTCACCGTGTAATCCAAGAGGATAGTCAAGGTGATACAATCTAAGAAATGCACCTAAGAGGAAAATTAGAAAAAAAAGCACAAACTCTTTTTTGGTAAACAATTTCATAGTTTCTTAAAGATTATTATTTTTGGATGATCAAAGACAGTAAAATTCTCATCAGCCCCCTGGTCGTCAATGGGAATATTTAGCAGCGGAATAGTGGGGTATGAAGTAAACTCGGCAACTTTTTGAAATCCCAAAGAACCGCTAAAAAGCTTTTCATAGTATTGAGTAACTTTGGGATAACATTTTATATATTTTGTGCAATCAGCCAATTTTGGAAGAGGCACATATAAACGATTTGATGCCAGGATTATGTAATCTGCCTGGGTTAATTTCTGATTTAAGATTTGCCATTTTTGATCATCATCCGGTTGATCGTATAAAGTCATTTCTACAAAGTGATAATCTTCGGAACCGGAAATCGGCAGCCGGTCATCCCAGTGTTCAACTGCCAGAGTTGATTGCTTTGGAATATTTTGATGGATCCAATTGCTGGCGGTAATTTTGGTTTGTGGCACAGAATAAATATGCATAAAGGATAATGGCCAGATGAGAGCAAATAACAAATAACAAATAACAAATAACAAACGATAGGTAGCAGGAAATATCGTAACAATCCGCAGAAATAGAACTGCCCCAAAAAGACATAGTAGCGGATAAATTGGCAGAAGATAGCGCATAAATCCAATTGCGAAACTCCCAACAATGGCAAAATAAATCCAGAAAAAAGTAGTTAAAATTAACTCCTGAGTTTTTTTGCGTTGCCAGGTAAAGTAAAATATTCCCAGAAAAGACAGTAAGGCAATAATTGGCCCCAGGCCCCAGAAAAAGATATTTTTTAACTCATACCAATAATGAATTTTGGTTACATACTGTAAGGTATAGGGAAAGGTAAAAGCGTTATGGGTCATTTGAGACTGCTGCTGGTTATTTAGTAAAAAGGTTTTTAAATCAATAACAGAATACGGCTCTGCTATCACAAAGGTGATAATGGCTATAAAAATAATAGTTACTCCGTCAATAAAAAACCTGTTGAAGAATTTACGCAGGTCAAAAGCTAAAGATCCAATAATGGGAATTGTTAAAACAACGGCGCTTATTTTAGTAGCCAGGGCCAGTCCAAAAGAAATTCCTACCAAAAGACCTTTTACGAAAGTTGGCTTTTCGTAAAATATCATCAGCTGATAAAGAGTTTGCAGAATTAAGAAAGTAAGCAAAGTGTCAACCGCAAAAAAATGAGACAGCTGAATTGGCAATACGCTAACAGTATACAAAAATGAGGCAAGAAGCCCAATTTTTGTATTAAACAATTTTTTACCAATAAAAAACAAAGTAATGATCGTTGCTATATCAAAAAAAGCAGACAGGACTCTGCCAACTAGATTAATTCCGTCGTAAGTAGCAAAAACAGGACTGATGCCGGCAGCAATATTACCGAAGATTTTTAGAAGATATAATGGTAAGCTGCCATAAGCAAAAAAGTGTGGATTTAGGGGGCTATCTACTGATAAAAATTCAGAAAGTGTAATGGGAAGATGTAGCGGTAGGGTGAACAAAACTATGGCCCTCTCATCCGGGTGAAAGTGATAATTTTGATCCCAGTTTATATTATAAAGCCGAAAAAAAGCAGCAATAATTAAGATAACAACCAAATAAACATACTGGTTAATCTGTAATAATTTTTGCATATTCCTCCCTACTTAAGTTTACCTGCTTTTTAAAAACTCTAATTACCGGATGATCAAAAACACTCCAGGTTTCTTCGGCTTGCTCATCCGGAGATTCAATATTTAATCCTAACAATGAGAAAGAAGGGAAAGAGTGGAATTCTTTAATTTCTTCAAAGCCTAAATTGCCGGAAAATAGTTCATTATAAAAGCGGGCAGTTTTTGGGAAAAGGTTTGGCAGGCGCATATGGTTTGCAAAAACCCGCCGGCTTTGTATTACGAAATAATCTGATTGCTCTAGCTTATCTAAGATATTGGATCGCTGTTGGGAATCATCATCCAAATTATAAAAACTAAGAGAGTATCGTTGGGCCCACCCACTTACTGGTATATCTATGACATTAGCACTCTCAACCATGATAGTTGAAGCTATGGGTATATTTGATAATAGCCAATTGGATGCAGTTATTCTACTATCATGCTTTATATATATAGAAAGAAAGGCACTGAATGTTAAAACAGTGAGGACTAATATAATTGAGTTTAGAAATAAAGCCAATTTCATATTATTTTTTGTTCTATATATAAAATAGCCGGCAAATATGGCAAAGAAAGGCAACGAAGTAGACATATAACGAGTCCATTTAACGAAAAGGAAAGCATTTATAAAGAACAAAACTAAAAAAGCTAGCAGAACAAGTAGTAACATTTTATTCGGCCGTCTTATTACAGAGAATATAGTAACTCCTAAGCCGATTAGTCCAAAAAATTCTAAAGCTGGCCCCAATGCAAACGGGAAAATATTTTTTAACTGAAATAATATTGGAATAGTATCGATAAATTGACGGGTGTAAAAAACTTGAACCTCACCAGTGGCAACCTGTTTTTCATATAGTATAGATCTATAAAATGACTGAAAATCAATTAATGCAAAAGGTGAGAAAATAGCAAAGGTTAGACTGATTGTTAAAAACATTAAAAATGCTGAAAAAATTATTCTCTTTAAATCAAATTTGTATACAAAAAATAAAGCGAGAATGAGTATTGGCAAAAAAGGAAGTGAACTTACCTTAACGCCAACAGCCAGTCCGAACGCGATAGAGGTAATGAACAGATTGAAGATTTTAGCATTTTGGATAAAACTTAAAAGAAAAAGAAGAGCAGTCAGTAGAAAAAAAATTTGATTTGTTTCAGGAGTACTAAAGTGGGCTTGCTGTATCAGTCCTGGTGTTAAAGCAATTAGAAATGCAGAAACTAAGGATAAATATTGATCCATTATTTTTTTGGATATAAAAAAAATAATCAATATTGTTAAAGTTGAAAAAAGTGCAGAATAGAATCTACCTATTAACAGCGGATTAGGGTTAAGATTAAATTTTTCAAGAATGACCTTTGTAAAATAGATACTATAAATGTTAACAGAGCCATATTTAAAAAGATGGGGGTTCATTTGGCTGGGAAAGGATAATTGATTAACCGAAATTCCTACATCGTTCTCATCGGGATTAAAGAAATACCCTTCTCCCCAATCGAATTTATAGAACCTAAAGAGGGCTCCCAAAATTAGAATAATGACTAATAGAATAGTAGGACTGAGGAATTTAAGTCTCATCTTTTAATATAAAATCCGCCACTTTTTCTCCCAGCTCAACAGCATAATTAGTTCCCCGATCCCAGGGATAAACCATATCCAAATTGGCAAGGTAAATATTTTTTAAGGGGGTTATAAACTGAGGAATTTGTTTTGGATAATCAATTGTAACAATCGGCTGGGCAAAAGGACCGGTGAATAGATGGGAAGAGAGAAGTGGGAAATGGGAAGTGGGATTAATCTTTTTCAGATAAGGCATGAATACTTTAAGAAGCTGTTCTTTGGACATTTTTAAATAGGGATGATCCATGGGGAGATAATTGCCAATATATAGGATATGTTCATTATTATAATGTTCAGGGTCCATAAAATTAGTGTGTTCGGCTAAAACCAAAAAGGGGAAAGATTTATCAGTAATGTTTAACCAGTAAGTCTTATCCATAAATGGTTTTTTAAAAGTCAGTATTAGTACCAGGGCATGCAGATGGTCAATCGAAGAAATTCTTTTAACATAGGTTTCCGGTAATTTGTCGGTAAGTCTGACAAATATAGGAGAGGGAAGTGTTACGATAATTTTATCAAAAGTTAAAGTTTCGCCGTTAACTTCCACAATACATTTATTTTTTTCCGATTTAACTGAAGTTACCAGGCTGTTAGGATTAATAATACCTCCCATCTCTCCAATCTTTTTTGCTAAAGAGTTGGTAAAAGCTTCAAAGCCTCCTTCCGGGTAAGCCAAAGAAGGGGTTCTTTTTTTAATCCTGGCCCAAAACCAGGTTAGGGAGATACTATTTTTAAATTGGCCAAATTTACCGGTGAATAAAGGATCCCAGATTAAATTGGTGGCATTATCTCCCATAAATTTTTTAATCCAGGGAAGAGCCAGCTGGTTCTCAAAAGTTTTGTAATTATTGATCAACTTTAAGTAAACTACGCAAAATCCCAGTCTTAACTTATCGACAATAGTTAGATAAGGAAAACTTAATACTGAAAGCATGGAATCAAAAGGAATGCGCTTGCCGGCAATAAAAATATCAGTACTGGGCCTTTTGATAATAACCGGATGATTTATCTCCTTGGCTAAATTTAATACTGAATCATCATTGGTAAACCAATGGTGATAGGCTTTTTCCAGGCTCCAATCCCAACCAGGCTTTTTAAATCCAATGGCCAGGCCTCCCAAAGCATTTTCTTTTTCAAAGATAGTCACCTGATGGCCTTTTTTTAATAAGCGGTAGGCGGCAGATAAACCGGTAAATCCTCCACCCAAAACAGCAATTCTCATTAAAATATTGTATCATGCGCCGTGTATGAAAAAACTGTTGGTAATTTTAGGGCCTACCGCCACTGGGAAAACTGATTTAGCCATTAAATTGGCCAAAAAATTTAATGGAGAAATAGTTTCTTGTGACTCCAGACAAGTTTATAAAGGATTGGATATTGGGACAGGGAAATTATCCAGTGGAAGATGGAAGATGGAAGATGGAAGATGGAAAAAAAGAAAGGGGTTCTGGGAGATAGATGGGATAAAGATCTGGATTTATGATGTAGCAGATCCAAGAAAGCAATACACAGTGGCGGATTATGTTAAAGAGGCAGAAAGGGTGATCAGGGAAATTAAGGAGATGGGGAAGTTGCCAATTATAGTTGGTGGAACAGGATTATATTTAAAAGCAATACTGGAAGGACTGCCGAATTTATCAATTCCGGTGGATCAAGTTTTAAGAAAGAAACTGAAAAAGCTATCAAAAGAAAAACTGCAAGAGAAACTGCAGGAAGTTAATCCTGATAAATGGAAAAGCCTGAATGAATCGGATAGAGAAAACCCCAGAAGACTGGTAAGGGCAATTGAATTGAGTGTCTTAAATCATGAAGGAGGTTCTTCACCGGCTTCGCCGGTTCAGGATGACAAACTGCGTTTAGGAATTGTACGCAGTTTGTCAAATATGCATGTGCTAAAGATTGGTTTAATAGCTCCAAGAGAAGTTTTATATAGAAGAGTTGATGAGGGTGTAGTTACCAGAATACAACAAGGCATGGTAACTGAGGCAGAAAGATTACATAAAAATGGTTTATCCTTAAAAAGAATGAGACAGTTGGGGTTGGAATATGGAGTATTGGCAGATTATTTAGACGGAAGCATTAGCAGCAAAGAACAATTGATTACAAATCTGCAAAACAGGATTCACGGATATGTTAGACGTCAATTAACCTGGTTTAAAAAAGAGAAAGATGTATTTTGGTTTGATATCACTTCGAAAAATTTTTCGGCTGATGTGGAAAAAAAGATTCTCAAATGGTATGATCCGGGCAATGTCGCAAAAGGTTGATATTTCTCATAAAACAGTTATTTTTACTGTAGTATTAATTTTGAGTCTTTGGGTAATCTATTTAATCAAAGGCCTGATACTGATTTTATTTGTGGCGGTAATTTTTATGTCCGCACTTTCTCCTTTAGTTAAATTCTTAACCAGATTTAAAATTCCCAAAGCCATCAGTATTGCCATTACCTACATTATTATAATTACGATTGTGGCAGGATTTTTTGTTAGTGTGGTTCCACCTTTGGCTGAGGAAAGTAATAAGCTGATTGTCAGTTTGCCTTCTTTAATCGCCCAATTTTTTAATATCACCAATTTGGATAAATCGGTTTTTCAATCAGAGTTAACTAATATATCTAAAAATCTTTTCTCCCTGACCTTAACGGTTTTTGATAATTTTTTAACCATAATATTTACTTTAGTTTTGACTTTTTATCTGCTTCTGGAAAAAGATAATCTGGAAAATCATATAGCAGCACTTTTTATGGGAAAAGAAGCCAGGATTAGAAAATCTATTGTGGAGATTGAAGAAAAACTAGGAGCCTGGCTAAGGGGACAACTATTTTTAAGTTTAATGATAGGAATCCTGGCTTATATTGGACTGTTAATTTTAAACGTGCCTTATGCGCTTCCTTTGGCGCTTTTAGCCGGAGTAATGGAAGTAGTACCGGTAATTGGGCCAATCATTTCAGCTATTCCGGCTGTGGTTTTGGCTTTAACAATTTCACCGGTACTTAGTTTGGGAGTGGCGGCGATGTTTTTTGTGATTCAACAGCTGGAAAATCATTTAATAGTGCCTCAGGTGATGAGAAAAGCAGTTGGTTTAAATCCGCTGGTGGTTATTTTAGCAATAGCTGTTGGTTCCAGACTGTTAGGATTTATTGGAGCTTTGTTGGCAGTACCAATGTCTGTGGTAATACAAATTGTAGTAACTGAAGTAATTAAAAGTAGAAAAATTGGTGCCTAGGAAGCTAGTAAGCCAGATTCTGTTTCTCGATGATAATTTATCTAATGCTCCTGACTTCGATCAAATGGCGAGCAGCCTGATCGGTTCTAGGATTGCAGCGGGGAGGATTGCCCGTTTCACTCCCGACTTTCGTCGGGATTCGTCACTGTTGCTCTAACTAGATCTTACGACTATCGACTTACGTCGATCACCCTGCTCTATGCTGTCTGGACTTTCCTCCCGCCCAAACTTTCTTGCGAAAGAATGTTGGCGGGTAATCATCCTTCTTCCTAGGCCTACACATTTTACTATATAATGAAATCCTGATCAACTAACAAGTATCATGTAATACTTTATACTTTTATGGTATAATATAATTCTATGGATGATAAATTAAAAAGATTAACTGAAAAAAAGAAAAAACTTGATTCCTTAAAGCCTTTAAAAAAGGATGTTTTCTATCAGCTTGAAGAATGGTTGAAAGTCGAATTAACCTATTCTTCCAATGCCATTGAGGGTAATACGTTAACACGCCGGGAGACAGCGGAAGTAATCGAAAAAGGAATTAATGCTGTGGTTTCCGGTAAGCCGTTTAAGGATTTACTGGAAGCGAGAAATCATGCAGATGCTTTGGATTTTGTTAAGGAGCTCTCGGACATAAGAAAAAGTCATCAATTTATTGCCGAAGAAGATATTAAGGATATCCACAAAATTATCCTGTTAGGTATCGTGGACGAATGGGCAGGAGTCTACCGGCAGGTTGAAATATTTATTCGTGGATCTAATACTGAGTTCCCCCTACCTAAAGAAGTGTCGGCCCTTATGAAAAAGTTTATCCGCTGGTTACAAGATCAGCAGGAGACCCATCCTGTAAGGGTAGCTGCCGAGGCCCATTTTAAATTTGAATCCATCCACCCTTTTAGAGACGGGAATGGTAGAACCGGCAGGTTGTTAATGAACTTGATTCTTATATTAAATGGTTACCCAATGGCAATAGTCAGGAACGAGGAGCGGGCAAATTATCTGGCTACTTTTGATTCTGCCAGAAATCACGACATGCAACCTTTTTATGACTTGATTGAGGAAAGTGTAGGGCGCTCATTAGATGCTTATATTAACGCAGCAGAAGGAAAGGCGGTTTTACCGGGTTTAATGGGTGAGACGACACAATCAGAGGGTGGTAATTTACTAAAGATTGGACAGCTGGCTAAAGCTACAAATGAAACCATACCAACTATCAGATATTGGACTAAGGAAGGTTTACTGAAAGTTGCCGGTTTAACCAAAGGGGGTTATGCGCTTTATGACAACTCTCAAATTGATAAAGCTAAAGAGATTAAACACTTACAAGATCAGCAACGTCTGACTATTGCAGAGATTAAAGCTAAATTAGGTGTAAGGCGAATAAGCAAGTTATAATTAAAGAATAAATGTTAGCCAAGATATTATCCGGAGCAAATGTTGGGCTGGATGCAACGATTGTCATCTGTGAAGTGGATATTGCTGCCAAAGGCCTGCCATCTTTTACCATAGTTGGTTTGGCTGACCGGGCAGTTGATGAAAGTAAAGACCGGGTCAGATCTGCCATCAGAAATTGTAAGCTTGATTTCCCTGCCAAAAAAATCACTGTTAATTTAGCTCCGGCTGATCTTCCTAAAGAAGGACCTTCTTATGATTTACCCATTGCCGTGGGTGTTTTGGTGGCTAACGGGGAAATTCCCGAATCTCAAGCAGATTTATTTAAAAACAGTATATTTGTGGGGGAGCTTTCACTGGACGGGTCTTTAAGAAAAACTCATGGGATATTACCTTCGGTAATACTGGCTAAAGAAAAAGGATTACAAGCGATATTTGTGCCATTTGCTAATGCCAAAGAAGCCAGTATCATTGACGGTATACAGGTTTATGCGCTGGATAGCTTACAGGATTTAATTAAATTTTTATTAGGCCAGATAGAATTACATCCGGAGCCAAAAGCAGAAATTAAGCTGGAGGAAAATATTAACTTTGAATATGATTTTTCTCAGATCAAAGGCCAGGAACAGGCCAAGAGAGTTTTGGAAATTGCTGCTGCCGGTTCTCATAATGTGTTGCTGAAGGGCCCGCCGGGAGCGGGGAAAACCATGCTGGCCCGGGCTTTTCCTTCAATCCTGCCACCTTTATTTCTGGATGAGGCCATTGAAATAACCAAAATCTACTCAATTGCCGGATTGCTTAATTCCGATGTTTCTCTGATTGATAAACGTCCGTTTAGATCTCCCCACCATAGCGCCTCGGCTGTAGGACTTTTGGGAGGAGGAAATACTGTAAAACCAGGGGAAATCTCTCTTGCCCACAGGGGAGTATTATTTTTGGATGAATTGCCGGAGTTTCCCCGGAATGTTTTGGAAGCCTTACGTCAACCTTTAGAAGACCACCGGATTACTATTTCCCGGGCCGCCGGTTCTTTAACTTTCCCGGCTCAATTTATGTTATTTGCCGCTCAAAATCCCTGTCCCTGCGGATTTTTGGGAGATAAGAAAAAGATGTGCAGTTGTATGCCGGGTCAAATTGCCAAATACAAAAGAAAAATATCCGGGCCACTTTTGGATCGGATTGATATCTATCTGGATGTGCCAGCAGTGGAGGTGGAAAAACTCTCGGCGGATTTGACCGGTGAACCATCAAGCATCATCAGGGAAAGAGTAACCAATGCCAGAAAGATTCAAAAGCAAAGATTTAAAGGAAAAATTTTAACTAACTCTGAAATGAGTAATACTGAAATTAGAGAATTTTGCGCAGTAACTTCAGAAGGGTTGGAACTTTTGAAAATGGCTATTTCTTCACTTAACTTATCTGCCAGAGGTTATCACCGGGTACTTAAACTGGCCAGAACCATTGCGGATTTGGCCGGATCGGAAAATATTTTAACCGAACATATTGCTGAGGCCTTGCAGTATCGCTCCAAAGAAGAATCCTAAACCACGAAAAATCCCCACCTAAATATGAAATTTTTGGCGGGGACCTTTCGAAATGGTGTTTCCGATTAATCGGAATTAGCCACCAATTTTGAACATTGAAGTGCTGCAAACCGGACAAGTACCTTTTGAAGCTTTTTTACCATTCTTCATTGTTACTTGTTGGACGTTTTCAGCATCTCTTTTTTGGCGACATTTGACGCAATACATCTGCATTTTAGAAACTCACCTCCCTTCAAAAAAACTTTAGATTCAAAACATGATTTTTAGAAAGAATGAACAGGATAATTTGAAATCCGATAGCAGAGCTGCTAAGAATCAAAATTTTGAGCAAGTCCTGACGCAGGTAAATAACATCGCTTTGGATAGACATCGAATTGGATGTGGGATGTGGGATGTGGGATGTGGAAACTTGAAGTGGGATATCTTGATTGTTTTGATTCTTACCATAGACCTGTTGACGCAGTAGCCTTAATCTTTTTTCCAAATCGGATTGTCTTTTGCTTTGCTGGATAGGCATACTAATTGGGTGGAAAATGAATTCCCACGCACAGATGAGCCTAGCACACGTATCTTCTGCCTGTCAAGCACCAAGTGAACTTAAAACTATGAGATTGGCTAATAAATCTAGCGGTGAAATAGTAATGGTAGGTATAGAAAAGCAATAATAATAGTCATGATTATTGCAATAATAGCTAAAGGGTTATTGAATAGATCCATATTATTTTCTCCTTATAAAAAGAAAATACAAAACAATCAGAAAAATACCGCTTACGATGGCTGCATAGTAAAGAGTATTTTCTACATTCCATTCTATCATAATTTTACCTTTCTTACTAAATATAAAGAAGCAAATAAAAACGACATTGAGAATATTATAGCAATACTTCCCAAAGTTATTATTGTTGTAACACTTTCTACTTTAACAAAAAATGGGGAAATAACCCCGGCAGTGAACCAGGCAGCTGAAATGGTATTTAAAAACTCCTTGATTGACAAATTATTGGGTATTCAAGTATATTTAAAGAGTAAGATATGTATTCGGATTGGGTTTGGCTGCTGACGTTAGCAGTTTTTATTTGGCTTGGGAGTTTAAGTTTTTTGGTTTGGCAGCAGACCAGGTTTTTAAAATCGCTTTTTCCCAAATCCGGAGAAAGAGATATCAGAAAAAAATTTGAGGAAGTTATAGCTTCGGTGGCAGATTTTAAGATTGATCTGGATAAATTAGGTAGACATCTGTCAGAGGTAGAAAGATTAGGTTTAAAGCATACCCAAAGGGTTGAGCTTTTACGCTTTAACCCTTATGATGATACAGGAGGGGATCAAAGTTTTACTTTGGCAATGCTTAATGCTGATGGGGATGGTTTGGTTTTAACCAGTTTGCATGCCAGATCCGGAACCAGAATTTTTGCTAAACCGGTTGTAAAAGGAAATGCCGGGAAACATGAGTTATCTAAGGAAGAAAAAGAGGTAATTCATAAAGCAATGGAACAGAAATTATAACAACCATGAAAAATATAACAGAAGCATTTGTTAAGCTAACTAATTTACAAAAAGTTTTAACTTTAATAATTCTAGCAGTAGTGATCTATGCTTTTTCTACCAGTGTTTCTTATTCGTTATTTAGTCAGATAATGAAGCCCAGTGGTGGTAAACAGACTATGGTAACAGCTCTTCCCGGTGCATCCAGTACAATTGGAGAAAACCCCAATGAGCCAAAAACAGAAAGTTGTCCTTTAAACGGCAGTATGCATACCAAAGCAGCTAAGACAGCTTGGGATTTGAAGCGTCCTTTGGCTGTGATGATTGAAAATCACACTGATGCCAGGCCACAATCCGGTTTATCTGATGCTGATGTAGTTTATGAGGCAGTGGCAGAAGGAGGCATTACCCGTTTTATGGCGCTGTTTTATTGTAATTTAGGAGAAGTACAGGTGGGACCGGTTAGATCAGCCAGAACTTACTTTATCGACTGGTTATCCGAATATAACGGCCTTTATGCTCATGTTGGCGGAGCTAATACTCCCGGACCGGCTGATGCCCTGGGTCAGATTATTACCTATAAAATAAAAGATTTAAATCAATTCAGCATTGGTTTTCCGGTTTATTGGAGGGATTATCAAAGATTAGGTCATCCTGTGGCAACTGAGCATACCATGTATTCCACCACCCAGAAACTATGGGAAGTGGGAGCCAAAAGAGGCTGGGAAGCCACAGATTCTGCAGGGGTAAAGTGGGATGCCAATTTCACACCCTGGAAATTTAAGGATGAAAAAGCCGGAGGAACCACCAATGAACACAGTTCTTCTACGAATAAAATTACCGTTAATTTCTGGGACTCTCAGCCGGATTATACTGTGGAGTGGGATTATGACACTGCTACCAATACTTATAAGAGGAAAAATGCCGGATCACCTTTTCTGGATTTGGATAATAAAACTCAACTATCACCCAAAGTGGTGGTAGTGCAGTTTGAAAAAGAAGTTAATGCCAATGATGGTTATCCTGGTAATGTACATTTGCTTTACGCTACCATTGGTACTGGCAAAGCTTTATTCTTTCAGGATGGTGGAGTAATCGAGGGTAAATGGATTAAGGCTTCGCGACTGGCAAGAAGCAAATATGTTGATTCAAAAGGAGCTGAAATACAATTTGATAAAGGCCAAATTTGGATTCAAACTGTCCCGGAGGGATCCAAGGTTAGCTATTAACTGCTTGGAAAGGAGGCGGCAGTGCTAGAAGAATTATTTGTATCGAGAGTCCGGGTAAAAATACTTCAGCTTTTTCTATCTTCTCCACAAGAGTCCCTTTTTCATGTCCGTGAAATAGTCAGGAGAGTTGATGAAGAAATTAATGCCGTAAGAAGAGAGCTGGCCAGAATGGAAAAATTTGGTATGGTTACCTCTGAGTGGCGGGCCAACCGCAGACTCTATCGTTTCAGGAAAGATTATTCTTTTTATAAAGAACTACTATCACTGGTAGCTAAAACTACTGGTTTAGGTGGAAATTTCATTTCCAGTAAAGCCAAACTTGGTAAAGTAAAATTTGCCTTTATCTCAACCAGATTTTTAAAAGGCGGGTTATCTAATACAGAAAATATTGATCTGTTAGTGGTGGGTAATATAGTTTTGCCGGAGCTTCAGTCGATCATTGGTGATGAGCAGGCTAAAAAAGAGTCAGAAATAAACTATTCATATATGGATGAACCGGAATTTAAATTTAGAGTAAAACGCCGGGACCCTTTTATTTTACAGGTGTTGTTGCAACCAAAAGTAATGTTGGTGGGTGATGAAGATGAGTTACTTGAGGGAGTAAGCGGGTAGAAAGCATGGGAAAGAATTTTACAGTTTGGTTTATTGCAGCAATAACTTTAATTAGCGTACTAGTTGATCTTCCGCATATTCCCCGCCTCCCTTATTTTTCCTTAAAACCCTATTTTCCTTTAAAACTGGGATTGGATTTACAAGGCGGTACCCAGCTGGTGCTGGAGACTCAAATGGGAAAAATAGATCCAGCTTCAAGGGATAGTGCATTAGAATCGGTTAAAAACGTCATTGAAAGAAGGGTTAACCTGTTTGGTGTATCTGAAGCCGTTGTGCAGTCTTCTAAAGTTGGAGACCAAAGAAGGATTTTAGTGGATTTGCCTGGTTTAAAAGATGCTTCATCTGCCGCTAATCTGGTTGGTAAAACTGCCCAGCTTGATTTTAGAGAGATGGTTGGTTCTCCCTCAGCTGAAGCTACACAGTCTGCCAGCGCCATGCTGGCTTTGTTTAAACCAACCGGACTAACCGGAGCAGATCTAAAAAGTGCAACAGTTACTTTTGCCAGTGGCGCCAGAACCATCAAATCCGGTCCACAAGTGTCAATTGAATTTACCTCAAATGGAGCCAAAAAGTTTGCAGAGGTAACAAAAAGAAATATTAACAAGCCCTTAGCGATGTTTTTAGATGAAACCCCAATTAGCTGGCCGCCACCGGTCGTTCAACAGGAAATTATTGGGGGAAGTGCGGTAATTACCGGACAGTTTACTACAGATGAAGCCAAGCATTTAGCTATTCAACTAAACGCAGGAGCGTTGCCGGTACCGGTAAAAATATTAGAACAACACTCAATTGGTCCCACTTTAGGGCAAGAATCAATTAATAAAAGTTTAATTGCCGGAATTATCGGGCTTTTGATAGTCATAATTTATATGGTGGTATATTATGGTCTATGGGGTCTTGTGGCTGATGGTGCTCTAGTTATTTATTCCCTGATAATTTTGGCAATTTTCAAAACCGGCTTATTTATTCTGCCACCTATTACTTTGACGCTTGCTGGTATAGCCGGTTTTGTTTTATCCATCGGTATGGCAGTTGATGCTAATATTTTAATTTTTGAAAGGATGAAAGAAGAATTAAGATGGGGGAAAAACAAAACCCAGGCTTTGGAGTTAGGGTTTAAAAGGGCCTGGTCTTCCATTTGGGCCTCTAATGTTTCATCTTTGATTACCGCTGTTATTTTGTACAGTATGGGGCAGTCTTTAGTTAAAGGGTTTGCGGTAACTTTGGCAATTGGAGTATTAGTATCAATGTTTACAGCTTATGTGGTTACTAAAACAATATTAAGATTGATAATTAGGGAATAACAAATATGCAATTTATTAGTCAGAAACCACATTTTGAATATTTGCGTAAAAAATGGACTAGCCGCCACAAAGCCACTCAGGATAAATTCTGGGAAAAACACGGCGGAGCATTGAAACAAGTGGCAATCGGATCTTTGGGCGGGTTAATGTTACTTACTCCTACTAAGCTGCCAACTGTTCAAACTCCGTTATTTGCCAGCCGTGATGATGTGCTCAAAGGCTATGATAAAAATGTTTTACTGGCCCAGAGTTTATCAGAAAAAGTACCTCAAGATGTAGCGCCTTTGGAAAAACAGCAGGAAAATGATCTGACAGACACTTTATCTAAGGATTTTGGGTTTAAAGTAACAGCGCAGATTAACAGTATCAGGCTTAGCAGGAATTATGGTTTAATTGGAGGCGAGCAACATTTAGCCCGTTACCCGGGGGATACTTTATATGATCATGCCGATACCTCAGTAGATTGGGCTAAATATGGTTCTTCCGGTATGGCGCCTGGCCTGGGGGCCTGGGGATATTTTGCAACATCTAAGAATCAATTTGATGAGACGGCTAAGCAAAGGGAAAAATATTATCTGGCTATTCAAACTTTTTTGGCCCCGGGTTTTGCTGAAAATGTGGCAGAGTACCGGGATTTTTTCAAATTCAGAAAAATGCTGGTGGTTAATCCCCACACTGGTCAGGCTGTGGTGGCAGTAATTGCCGATGCCGGGCCGGCTGAGTTTACTGGAAAACACTTGGGTGGTTCTCCGGAGGTGATGGATGGATTAGGACTTGCAGATGGACCAAGAAAGGGCGCTGTGTTATATTTTTTTATTGATGACCCAAAAAACCAGGTTCCTCTGGGGCCGGTTAAAGTAACTGCAAGATTGGCCCAGCTATGAACTATTTTTATTCGCATTTAATTGAAATAGATTCGGTATTTGAGCAATTAGATAAAATGGGTTTATCAAATGAGGAAAAATTACACTTGGGCCAACTGTTAGATTCCAGTTTGCATCATACAATTTTGGATGCAATTTTATCCGAACTGTCAGATTCTGATAAAAGAGCTTTTATGCAGCATTTATCAGAAGGAAAGCATGATCAGATCTGGAAATTTTTAAATGAAAAAGCAATCGGTGTAGAAGATAAAATTAAAAAGGTAGCAAAAGACTTAAAACAGGAACTTTATGAAGATATTAGGGAGGCTCATAAAATAAAATGAGCAAGCTCTTTTAATAAATTAAAATGAACTTAATGAAATATAAAGTCTGGTATGTGGTTTTTTCTTTACTGGTTATTATACCGGGGTTATATTTTTTACTGACTTCCGGTCTAAGATTAGGAATTGATTTTACCGGCGGGGCGTTGCTGGAGTATAAACTGGAACGTCCGGCAACTGCTGAACAGTTAAAACAGGTAATTACTGAAAAAGGAGTGGAGGTTGGACAAATTCTAACATCAGGAAATAATACATATATCATCCGGACTAAACCAATAGAGCAGGAAAAAATAAATGCTATCAAACTTACTTTGAGCCAGAAATTTGGTAAAGTGGAAGAAAGAAGACAGGAATTTGTCGGGCCTTTAATTGGGGCGGAACTAAAACAAAAAACTTTAATTGCCCTGCTGATTTCATCGGTAGTAATTGTGCTGTATATTGCCTTTTCTTTTAGGAAAATTCCCAAACCAGCTTCATCCTGGAGATTTGGCATTGCGGCGATTATTGCTTTAATTCATGATATTTTGGTAGTGGTGGGGACATTTGCCATTTTGGGAAAATTTTTTGGGGTGGAAATAGATACTCTGTTTGTGACAGCTCTGCTAACTGTAATTGGTTTTTCAGTTCATGATACTATTGTGGTTTTTGACAGAATCAGGGAAAATTTAAGGAAGTATACCGGTAAAAAATTCATTGATGTTGCCAATTTGTCTGTGGTACAAACGTTAGGTCGGTCTTTAAATACTTCCTTAACAGTGATTTTTGTTTTACTGGCACTGTTACTTTTTGGTGGAGAAACTATCAGGTGGTTTGTGGCGGCTTTGCTGATTGGAATTATCTCCGGAACTTATTCCTCAATATTTAATGCTACGGCTTTGTTGGTTTGGTGGGAAGAAAAGTTGGGTCACTGATTTTTTCCATTAAGTATTCGCGGTTGTTTTTAGATGCATCTTCCAGGACTTCTGCAAAAAGTTTTTGTAATATTTCTCCGACCATTGGTCCTGGTTTAATGTTTAGTGTTTTCATTACATCTGCTCCGTTTATTTTTAAATCAGCAATAGAAAATGGCTTTTTCAGAACCTCTTTAATTCTATCTTTATACTTTTCAATTCTCCAGGAGGTTTCTGTCGCAGTGCCTCCTCCCAGCCGGTCACCTACCCTGACTGCCATCATATCCGAGACATTTTCCAGCCCCACATTTTTGATAAATCTTCTGACGGCAGAATCTGTTTGATCTTCCGACACAGAAAACATATGCCAGCGGATTAACCGGTAAAGTTTATCGGTTTGAGTCTTGCTTAAATTAAATCTTTTGGCAATTTCTAAAACAATTTTTCCGCCCACAAATTCATGATTATAAAACGTGACATTGCCACTGCCATCTGTTTTGACAGTTTTTACTTTTCCAATGTCATGTAAAAGTGAGGCGAATCTTACTAAAGGATCAGTAAAGGGGGTGTGTTTCAAAGCCAGCAAAGAATGTTTCCCAATATCATAAACCCGGGCGTGTTTTGGGCCTTCCTGGACAATACCAAAACAGGCCTCCAGCTCCGGTAAAATAACTGGTAAAATTCCGGATTCACGTAAATTTACAATTCCTTCATAAGCATTATCTGAAGACAAAAGCTTAAACAGTTCATCACGGACTCGATCTGGTGATACTGTTTTAATCAGATCGGCATTTTGTTTGATGGCGGCAAAAGTTTTAGGATCTATTTCAAACCCTAATTGTGCAGCAAAGCGAATGGCCCGGATTAAGCGAAGTGCATCTTCCTGGAAACGGATGTTTGGATCCTCTACTGCTCTAATAATTTTTTCTTTAATGTCATTTTGACCATCAAATGGATCGATAATGGCCAGAACTTCACCTCGGAGGTGTTTGCCAAGCGCTATAGCATTCACCGTAAAATCCCTACGGGCTAAGTCTTGTTCAATTTTATTGGTCCAGCCGACTTCAAGTGGATGACGGTGGTCTTTATACAGGCCTTCTTTTCGCATAGTGGTTATTTCAAAGATGCCAAGATTTGTTTTTACCCCAACTGTGCCAAATTTATTATCGTAAAAAGGTTCTCCAAAAGTCGAACCTTTTTGCGATCTTCGATCTAAAAATCCATCAGAAAAAATTTTTAAAATTTCTTCTGGTTTAGCATCAGTGGTAAAATCCCAGTCTTTGACCTCCCTACCCAGTAAAAGATCTCTAACTGCTCCTCCCACAATATAAATTTGGAATTTTTCTTTGGTAAATTTATCTAAAATATTTTTTACCTCACTAGGTATTTTGTAACCCATAATGAGAATATTATAATATGATACAATCCGAAATGATATGCGATGGAAAATTCTACCTCAATCATCAGCTGATTTAGAAGAACAACTATTAATTAACCGTAGTATTAAAACAACGACTGAAAAGGAGCAATTTTTTCATCCTAAACTTATTAGTTTTGAAAAAGATCTGGATATTTCCGGAATTGCCAGGGTTAATAATAGAATCAAGGAAGCAATTGATAAACAGGAGTTGATGGTGGTTTTCGGAGACTATGATGTTGATGGAATTTGTGCCAGCGCTATTTTATACAAAGCCTTAACCTCTATTGGTGCCAAAGTTTTGCCATATATCCCACACCGGGAAAAAGAAGGCTATGGATTATCAAAATTAGGTTTGGAATTTGCCCGGGATTCCGGGGCTTCTGTTGTGATCACAGTGGATAATGGAATTACGGCATTGGAACAAGCAAAATTTGCTAAAGAATTGGACTTGGATTTAATTATTACTGATCATCATTTACCGCCAGCGGTAAAACCTGATGCTTATGAAATAGTTCACTCTACTAAAATGTGCGGGGCAGCAGTAGCCTGGTGTTTAATCAGAAATTCTATCACTAAAACCTTGGCTGCAGAGCTTTTACAATTTGTATCTTTAGCTACTGTTTGTGATTTACTACCCCTTATTGGTTTGGGCAGAGCGTTTTTAATCGAAGGATTAACACAACTGAGAATTACTACTAATTTAGGCCTGCTTTCGCTAATTGATGACTGCAATTTAAATGTCCGGGAAATTGGTTCCTATGAAATTGGACATATTATTGGTCCCAGATTAAATGCCATGGGAAGGTTGGAACATGCTATTGATAGTCTGCGACTGCTTTGTACCAAAGATTCAGTCAAAGCCAAAAAGCTGGCTAAATTATTGTCGGAAACTAATATTGCCAGACAACAGATGACTATTGAGGCAGTTAAAGAAGCCAAAATACTGGTGGATAAGAATAAAAAAATTCATGTTCTATATAGCCAGAGTTGGTCCTCAGGAATCATCGGATTAATAGCCGGAAAAGTAACTGAAGAATTTAATAGCCCGGCTATAGCAATATCACAAGGTGAAACTATTTCCAAAGGTTCGGCTCGCTCTATTGATGGAATAAATATTGTGGAAGTAATAAGAGCGCATGCGGATATTTTAATTGATGTAGGTGGACACCCTGGAGCAGCTGGATTTTCTCTTTTTACTAAAAACTTAGAAATCTTTAAGAAAAGACTGGAAAAGCAAGCCTTAGATTGGCAGGAGCAGGAAAGAGTGTTGGAAATTGATGCTAAAGTCGACAGTAAAAATTTAACCAGAAAATTGGTTGAAACTCTGGAAAAGTTTAAGCCGTTTGGTTTTGGCAACTGCAGCCCGCTCTTTGCAACTGCAAAGATGCAGCTGTCTGATATTAGAACAGTAGGGGAGGGTAAGCATTTAAAAGGTAAGGCAGATGGCATAGATTTTATCGCCTTTGGTATGGGAGAGTTAAAAAATATCCTGCAAAATGGCCAGCAAGTTGATATTGCTTATAATCTGGAACTGGATACCTATAATGGCTTTGAAAAACTGCAGCTAAAAATAAAAGATCTAATAATCTAAGTCTTTAATGATTTTATAACTATTATTCTTTCTAAAGCCTTATCTAAAGCTCTTTGTTCTGAGCTTAGGGGGATAACGATTTCTGAGTTCTCCGGTAATGCTTGATCCCAAGCGTGAACCCGTTCCGATAGAGATTGTGTAGTAACTTTAGTATCTATTATACTAATAGTAGTAATTTTAGTAGCATCAGTTTCATGAGGTGGGTTACTTCTAATGACTTCAGCAACACCAATTATTCCCACTACTGCAACAATAGCTGCTCCTCTGGTAGCCGCTCTACGATTTATTATTGAACCAAATTGATGTTCGTGTTCAAGATGTATTCCTAACATACCCAAATGGTACTCCATTAAAACCCCATTTGCAAATTTTTCTATTAGAAGAAGGGAGCTTGGACAAATCCCTCTGCTGTTATAGGAATAAAGTGGTAGGCATGTAGAGTGTTAATCATTCTTGTCATAGCCTGATTCTGAGCAAAGTCGTTTCTTAGACTCAATCGATCAAGAAGAGCTAGGTAAGTTTCTTCCCCTCTAACTTTGGCTAAATGACCAGAACTAAGCTGCATCCCCTGAGCTGCTCTTACTTGATAATCAATAACACGGTTTAAATAGGTATGCAGTTTAGCGTTTCCATCCATGTCAATAGTTCCCCACTCAACAATAACTGCTTCACCATTCGGATTATAAGTAAAGTAGGCAGATAAGGCTCTTCCATGGGCGATCGACTCACTTTGGGTGGGAGAATTACTATTTAGATTAGAAACTAGTATTCTTCGAGAAAGGGCTGCGCATTCACTCTTACCGTTTAAGGCATTATAGAATCTTAAGAATGTACTATCAGGAGCCCATGTACCCGTTTGTCTTTCTGGAAGTATAATCCGTCCAACTTCTACACCATCAACTGTTTCTCTGGTAATACCAGGATATTCATGTAATATTTCTACTGATTCAGATTCTAAAAGTTTAGCCATAAAAAAACCTCCTGTTAGGGAGGTTAAGTTTCCTTTCCTTTTTAGATTATTTTATCTAAAAAGACCTCCCGCATAGGCGCCCAAGACGAGCACCATAATAAGAAGGCTAAGTAAAAGCTCATTTCTTTTCAAATCAATGGTTATAACTTTTGACATTAATAAACAGGGTATCAAACAATATAAGCCTTGTCAAGTAAGCTTAAAAATTGTTATTATGCAAGCACACCCAATATGGACAGAAGTTTAATTTTAGATTGCACAAAAAAAGTTGGAGAACAGGTTAAAATCTGCGGATTTGTACAGGTAAGACGTGATCATGGCAAGATCGGCTTCTTAGATGTATCAGACAGGTCAGGTTTAATCCAGATTTTCTGTACAGGTGAGCTGTTACAAGATATTAAGCCTCAAGATGTAGTGGTTGTTGAAGGAATAGTTAATAATAGACCGGAGAATTTAGTTAATCAAAATATTCCAACCGGAGCAATAGAAATTAAAGCAGAAAAAATTGAAATTTTATCCAAAGCCCAGGAACTCCCATTCGATATGGGAATGAAAGATTTGGATTTGCAGTTGCCAACGTTGTTGGATTTTAGAAGTTTAACTCTACGTCATCCTAAAATTAAATCAATTTTTAAAGTTCAGGAAGTCGTAATTGACGCTTTTAGGGAAAGTTTACAAAAAAAAGATTTTACCGAGTTTCAGGCGCCAGTTATTATTCCGCAAACTGCTGAAGGTGGTGCGGAAGTTTTTGAGGTTAAATATTTTGAACATAAGGCTTTTCTTGCCCAAAGCCCACAATTTTATAAACAAATTTTAGTGGGGGTATACGAAAGAGTATTTACAGTTAATAAAACTTTGCGGGCTGAGCCATCGGTAACTACCCGCCATCTAACAGAGGTTACAACCTTGGATGCAGAGTTTGGGTTTATTGATTCCTGGTTGGATTTAATGGATATGGCAGAATATGTCATTAAATATATTTTTGATAGGGTTAATAAAGAGTGTGCTGTAATCTTACAGCAGTACGATACTAGTACTCCTAAAGTGCCAGATA
>Ga0209515_10002649_pt1 | contig 27084 bp, 20 predicted proteins | sample Subgroupgradi54m_FD_187454 | JGI IMG/M metagenome (GOLD analysis project Ga0209515, IMG submission 187454) | Subsurface groundwater microbial communities from S. Glens Falls, New York, USA - GMW60B uncontaminated upgradient, 5.4 m (SPAdes)... ... | reverse complement strand
ACGCTACAGCTTCGATTTCGATCAGAAGAACTTCAAGCTCGATTTCACGAACGGCGTGCTGATCTACAAGTCGATCAAAGGCGCGCGCGCCAACCCGACGAGTCCGGATTTCATGACGCGCCAGCCGAACGTCACGATCTGGGACGGCGTGACCGAGGCGCCGGACGAGACCGCGCGCGGCGACTGGATGAAGCTCGTCGCGAACGCCGGCCTGCAATGGGACAAGGCAATCCTCGACTACCTCGTGCAAGGCCACCACGAAGTCGAGCGCAAGCTCGATCCGTTCTGGAACGGCGTGAGTCTCACGATGAATCGTCCGCGACCGCCGAAGCCCCTCAAGGCCGACGAGAAGAAGACAATCACGGAGGGGAGTCGGTAGGGCGGGTAAGGCTGCCCGACTTACCTGCCCCACCCGACCCTATGCGAATCGACATCAACTCCGACACCGGCGAGTCCTTCGGAGCCTACACGATTGGCCACGATGCGGGGCTCTTCACGTCGATCACGTCCGCGAACGTCGCCGCGGGATTTCACGCCGGTGATCCGTCGGTGTTGCGCGCGACGATTCGTCTGGCGAAGGCGCACGGCGTGGCGGTCGGCGCGCATCCGGGGTTTCCCGATCTCGTCGGCTTCGGCCGTCGTGAGCTGAACGTCACGCCCCAGGAGGCCGAGGACTTCGTGCTCTATCAGATCGCCGCGGTCGCGGGCGTCGCCGCCGCCGAGGGCATGACGATCCAGCACGTCAAACCGCACGGCGCGCTGTTCAATATGGCCGTCCGCAACGCCGAGCTCTCGTCGGCAATCGCGCGGGCGGTGGCGGCGTTCGACCGTTCGCTGATCCTCTTCGGTCTTGCTGGCTCGGAAATCCTGAACGCCGGCCGCGCGGCTGGACTGCGAGTCGCCGCGGAAGTCTTTGCCGATCGCGCCTACGAGCCGGACGGAACGCTGGCCTCGCGGCGCAAACCCGGCGCCGTCATTCACGACCCCGACGCCGTCGTCGTGCGCGCGGTGCGCATGGTGAAGGAGCGCACCGTCGTGGCGATCGACGGCTCCATCGTGTCGCTCGAAGCCGACACGATCTGCGTCCACGGCGACACGCCCGGCTCGGACGACCTCGCCGCCAAGATCCGTGCTGGACTCGAAGCGGCCGGTGTTATTGTCAGGCCCATCGGGGCAGCGTAGCGCCAGCCCTCAGCCCTGTGCCCTCAGCCCTTTGACGATAAGCCCTCAGCCCTTAGCCCTTAGCCCTGACGATCGAAGCCTGCTCGGCTGGTGGCGGGACGCCGATCGCCGGGCGCGCAACGCGTTTGTCGCCGCGTCGATGGGATGGATGCTCGACTCGTTCGACGTGATGCTCTATTCCATCGTGCTCTCGGCCCTCCTCGAGGATCCGACGCTGCACATTTCGCTGACGACGGCGGGCATACTCAATTCGGTCACATTGCTCTCTGCGGCCGCAGGCGGCATCGCGTTCGGCGTCATCGCCGATCGGATCGGCCGGAAACGTGCGCTGATGGCCGCCGTGCTGATCTATTCAGTGTTCACCGCGGCATGCGGCTTCGCCCAATCGGCCGTTCAGCTCGCGGTGTTCCGCATTCTGCTCGGTCTGGGGCAGGGCGGCGAGTGGGCGACAGGCGCGGCGCTCGTGTCCGAATCGTTTCCTGCCAGGCATCGCGGAAAAGCGCTCGCGTTCGTCCAGAGCTCGTGGGCGATTGGCTATGGCCTCGCGGCATTGACCAACCTGATTGTGATGCCCGTCTGGGGCTGGCGGGGGGTGTTCTTCGTCGGCGTCCTGCCGGCGCTGTTCACCATTTGGATTCAGCGGCGCATCGAGGAACCGAAGATCTGGCGCACTGCGTCGCACGCGGATCGCGGCCGTCTGAGCGCGCTGTTCGGCCCGCGCATCAGGGCTGTCACGATCGCGATCACGCTGATGAATGCCTGCTGCCTGTTTGCGTGGTGGGGCCTGAACGGCTGGGTGCCCAGTTACCTGCGCCTGCCGTCAACCCAGGGCGGCATCGGTCTGTCTTCGTCCGCGATGTCGTGGTTCGTGATGGCGATGCAGGTCGGCATGTGGTTCGGTTACGTCAGCTTCGGCTTCATTGCGGACGCGATCGGCCGGAAGAAGACGTACATCATGTTCGTGCTCGCGGCGAGCGTGCTGCTGCCGCTCTATGGGTTTCTGAAAACGCCGGCCATCCTCCTCCTGCTCGGTCCGCTTGTGGCGTTTTTCGGTACCGGCTACTTCAGCGGTCTCGGTGCGATGGTGGCCGAACTGTATCCCACGGCGGTGCGCGCGACTGCCGCCGGATTCTGTTACAACACCGGCCGGATCGCGAGCGCCGCGGCGCCGTACATCGTGGGATCGGTGGCGGGCACGCGCGGGTTTGGCGTCGCCTTTTCAATCGTGGGCGCCGCCTTCCTCCTTGCTGCCGTGATGTGGATCTGGATTCCCGAGACGCGAAACGCGGAGCTGCAGTAAGTACTGAAATTTCAGACTTCAGACTTCAGACTTCAGATGACGGTGAATGTGGTCATCGAGTCATCTGGGTATATGGACTACCTCGACCCGGCGAGCGCGATGGTGGCGGCGCCGATCGCCGTGACCGGGGCCACGCGTCTAGAATGCAAGCTGGGAGCATGGACATGCTGATCGAGCAGGAGGATCGGGTGGCCGTTGCGGCGATACGAAGCGCCGTGCCGGGGCTCGTCGCCATCTACCGGTTCGGGTCGTCCGTGAGCGGTGAGCGAAGTCCCGGAAGCGATGTCGATCTGGCCGTTCTCGCGACGACCCCCATCGATCCCCTGCTTCGCTTCGATCTTCAGGAACGCCTGGCGTCGGCGTTGCACCAGAGCGTCGATCTCGTCGACTTGCGTGTCGCTTCTCCGGTGATGGCGATTCAGGTCATCGGAACGGGAAGATTGCTCCTGGACAATGATGTTTCGGCCCGCGGCCGCTTCGAGGATTTGACCTACGGCGTCTATGCCCGGCTCAACGAGGAGCGGCGCGGCATTCTCCAGCGCGTGGCCGCTGAAGGAACGGTGTATGGCCGATGATGTGTTGCTGAACAAGGCGGCGGCCATCGAGCGTTCCGTGCGCCGGGCGCGAGAGGAGTACGGCGCAGACGAAGCGAACCTGTTGGCCAACCAGACGCGCCAGGACGCCATCATTCTGAACCTGCAGCGCGCCTGCGAAAGCAGCATTGATGCGGCGATGCACTTGGTGCGGGTCCATCGCCTCGGCATTCCCCAGGAGACTCGGGAGGCGTTCGACGACGATTTTTCGGAGTTCACGCGCGTGCTGCTCCGCGATGATGCCACGCCAAGCGGCGGGACGCGAGAGTAATTGGCCCTCACCCCAGGCACACGCCTCGGCGTTTACGAAGTCATCGCACAGATCGGCGAAGGCGGAATGGGGCAGGTCTATCGTGCGACGGACACGACGCTGAGCCGCCAGGTCGCGATCAAGATTCTGCCGGACGCGTTCGCCTCTGACCCCGAACGCTTGGCGCGGTTCGAACGCGAAGCGAAGACGCTCGCGTCACTGAATCATCCGCACATCGCGGCGATTTACGGGTTCGAGAAGTCTTCGGGTTCTTACGCCCTGGTGATGGAGCTCGTCGCGGGCGAAGATCTGTCGCAACGGATCGCGCGCGGGGCGATCCCGCTCGATGAGGCGCTCCCAATCGCGCGCCAGATCGCGGAGGCGCTCGAAGCGGCGCACGAGCAGGGGATCATCCATCGCGACCTGAAGCCCGCGAACATCAAGATCCGGCCCGACGGCGCGGTGAAAGTGCTCGACTTCGGCTTGGCGAAGGCGATGGACGTTGGGTCGGGTCCGCCAGGTGGGGCGGGTGGGTCAGGTGGGTTGTCGATGTCCCCGACGATGATGTCGCCGGCGCAGATGTCCGGCGTCGGCGTGATTCTCGGGACGGCCGCGTACATGGCGCCGGAGCAGGCGCGCGGCAAGACGGTCGACAAGCGCGCCGACATCTGGGCGTTCGGCGTCGTGCTGTTCGAGGTGCTGACGGGGCGTCGCCCGTTCGACGGCGAGGACATGACCGAAGTGCTCGGCGCGGTCGTGCGCCTCGAACCGCACTGGGACGCGCTCCCGTTGGACGTGCCGCCGGCGATTCGGACGCTGCTGCACAGTTGCCTGACGAAAGATCCGCGGCAGCGCGTGGCGGATATTTCGATCGCGCTCTTCGTGCTGGACAAAGCCGCGAGTCTTGCGGCGCCAGTGGTGATGACGTCCGCGGCGTCGCCCGCGTCAGCAGCGCCACGTGGACGATTGGCGTGGATGACCGCACTCGCCGTCGCCGCCGTGATAGCGGCCATGTTGTTCGCCGTTCCCACGGTGCGGCATCTGCGCGAGACATTGCCGCCCGAGACGCGCACCGAGATCGTGACGCCGGCCACCGACCAGCCCACGTCGTTTGCGCTCTCGCCCGACGGCCGGCAGATCGTCTTCGTCGCCTCGGCTGACGGTGCGTCGCGTCTGTGGCTGCGGTCCCTGGCGACGACAACCGCGCAGCCGCTGGCGGGCACCGAAGGCGCCACGTTTCCCTTCTGGTCGCCCGACGGCCGGTCCATCGGTTTCTTCGCCGGGAGTGCCTTGAAGCGGCTCGAAGTCTCCGGTGGCGCGCCACAGACCCTGGCGCCGGCGCCCAGTAGTCAAGGTGGAACGTGGAACGCGGACGGCGTCATTGTGTTTGCGCCGAGTTTGGGCCCTTTGATGCGCGTGTCCGCCACCGGTGGCGCGGCGACGACCCTGACGACGCTCGGCCCGAAGCAGGCGAGCCACCGCTGGCCGTGGTTCGTGTCCGATGGCCGTCGCTTGCTGTTCTATGCGTTCGGCACGCCAGACACGATCGGGATCTATCTGGGTGGGCTCGACGGGAGCGCCCCGACCCGGCTGACACCCGCCAACAGCGGCGCGGTGTATCTGTCCGAGGGCCCTGGGCCCGCCGGAGCGTTTCGCGAAGGCGGCTGGCTGATGTGGGTCCGGGCAGGCGCGCTCGTGGCCCAGCGGCTGGATGTGGCGAAGGCCGCGCTCGCGGGCGAGACGGTGACTCTGGCCGACGGCGTGCCGGTCGATGGTTCCCGTCGGAGCGCCGTGTCGGTGTCGGCGACGGGGCTGGTGGCCTACCGCACGGGCACAGCCAGCCAGGGGCAACTCACGTGGGTCGACCGGTCGGGCACGGCGCGGGGTACCGTCGGCGACCCGGACGCCAACCGTCTCCGCAATCCCCGCGTGTCCCCTGACGGCCGGCGCGTGGCCGTGAGCCGCACGGTGCAGGGCAACTCCGACCTCTGGCTGCTGGACGGCGCCCGCATGAGCCGCATCACGTTCGATGCGACGAGCGACCAGTTTCCCGTCTGGTCGCCCGACGGCGCTCGAATCGTGTTCATGTCGAACCGGACTGGGAAGTTCGATCTCTACCAGAAGCTCACGAGCGCCGCCGGCGTGGACGAGCCGCTCGTGGCCTCCGACCAGTCCAAGTTGCCCAATAGTTGGTCGGCGGACGGCCGCTTCTTGCTGTATTACAGCTCCGACCCGCAGACGAACGGCGACCTCTGGGTCGTGCCGATGGTGGGGGATCACACGCCGTCGGTGTTCCTGAAGACCCCCTTCAGCGAGGCCAATGGCGCGTTCTCGCCGGACGGGCGGTGGGTGGCCTACCAGTCGGACGAATCGGGGCGGCCGGAAATCTACGTGCGGCCGTTTGTCCCGCCAGGAGCCGGCCCGGCGGCGGCTGGGGGCGAGTGGCAGGTGTCAACGGCTGGCGGCGTCGTTCCCGTTTGGCGGCCCGACGGCAAGGAGCTGTATTACCTCAACCCGGCAGGCGCGATGATGGCGGCGCCGATCACCGTCACCGGGGCCACGCTCGAACCGGGCGCGCCGGTGGTGCTCTTTCCGACGCGCATCGTCGGCGGCGGCGTGGAGGCGTTTCAGGGGCGGCAGTACGACGTCGCTCCCGACGGGCGCTTTCTGATCAACACGGTGCTCGACGAGGCGCCCGCGCCGATCACGCTGCTGATGAACTGGCATCCCGAGACCAAGAAGTGACCCGCGTATTTCAGACTTCAGATTTCAGATAATTTCAGATTTGAATCCAGCGATCGCTGCTGTCGTCGGGATGTACGGCGCCTTCATGGTCGTTGGCTGGCTGGCCTCGCGCAAGGTCCGCGATGGCACGGCGGCCGATCTGATCGTCGCCGGCCGCGCAATGCCGCTCTGGATCGCCGCGCTCACGATGACGGCGACCTGGGTGGACGGCGGCTATCTGCTCGGCACCACCGAGGGCGCGTACAAATCATCGATCCAGCTCGGCATTCAGGGCGGCCTCTGCTTTGGCATCAGCCTGATCCTCGGCGGCGTCTTCTTCGCCGGGACGATGCGCCGCTTTGGCTTCACCACGCTGATCGATCCGTTCGAAGCGCGTTTCGGCAAGCGGTGGGCGGCGGTGCTGTTTCTTCCGGCGCTGGCCGGCGAGCTGTTCTGGAGCGCGGAGCTGCTGGTTGCGATCGGCTCGACGTTCGGCGTTCTGCTCGGCATGAATCTGACGACGGCGATCCTTCTCTCCGCGGTCGTGACGACGGCCTATACCGTGCTGGGCGGGATGTGGTCGGTGGCGTACACCGACATCTTTCAGCTCGCCCTCGTGGCGATCGGTCTCGCCGCCGCATTACCGTTCGTGCTCGACGGCGCCGGAGGGCTGCACCACGCGTGGACGACGTACGTCGCCGCGCGGCCGGACGGAAGCGGGGTGATGCCGTCGCTGCATTCGAACAGCGGGCTGTGGACCAGAGCCTCTATGGTGGGCTGGTGGGACGTGTCGCTGATGCTCGTCTTCGGCGGCATCCCCTGGAACTGTTACTTTCAGCGCGTGCTGTCGTGCAAGACGCCGCGCGACGCACGGGGGATGTCGACGCTGGCCGGCGTGCTGACGATCGCGTTCACCGTACCGCCGCTGCTGATGGGCATCGCCGCGTTTGCGTATCCCTGGCCCGCCGACATCGTCACACGGCTTCAGAACACTCCGGCCGACGCGATGCCGCTGCTATTCGCGAAGGCGGTGCCGCCGGTCATCGGTCTGCTCGGCCTCGCCGCGATCATCGGCGCGGTGACGTCCAGCTTCAGCTCGTCGATCCTATCGGCGGGATCGATGCTGAGTTGGAACTGCCTGAAGCGTCTCGTGTGGCCGTCGCTGTCGGTCGTGCAGATGAGGCGCGTGATTCGTTCGTCGATCCTCCTGTTCGGCGCGATGGCGACGGTCCTCGCGCTGAAAGTCCAGAGCGTGCAGGCGCTGTGGTTCTTCACGAGCGACCTGGTGTTCGTCCTGCTGTTCCCACAGTTGCTGTCCGCGCTCTTCGACAAGCAAGCCAACCGCACGGGATCGATCGTGGCCTTCGCCGTCTCGTTCGTGCTCAGAGTTGGCGGCGGGGAGCCGTTGCTCGGTCTGCCGGCGCTCATCGCCTATCCGGAGACTGTGCCGTTCAGGACGCTCGCGGCCACTGCGGGCCTCGTGCTGATACCGGTCATCAGTCGCACGACGGCCAGGTGGGATGCTCCGAAACCCCTCCGGAACGTCATGGAGCGCGAAGGCTTTAGCCGAGCGTCTGAAACATGACGAAGCTGCTCGCGTGGCTCGTGCACCTCTATACGGCGCTGGGGCTGGTGTGTGTAGCGGGAATGGTCGTGCTGATCCTGCGTGGGGACGCGGCGTCGTTTCGCGAAGCCCTGTTGCTGATGATGGTGGCGACGGCGATCGACGCTACCGACGGGTGGCTCGCGCGCAAGGCGCACGTGAAAGACGTGCTGCCGGGCTTCGATGGCCGGGCGCTCGACGATCTCATCGACTTTCACGCCTATACGTCGGTGCCGCTGCTGCTGATCTGGCGAGCGGATCTTCTGCCGGGGAGCCTGGCGTGGCTCCTGGTGCTGCCGCTCCTGTCCAGTGCGTATGGCTTTTCGCAGGTCCACGCGAAAACGCCGGACGGATTCTTTCTGGGATTTCCCTCATACTGGAACATCGTCGCGTTCTATTTGTCCGTGCTCCATCCGCAGGTCTGGGTGTCGGTGGCGCTGATCGTGACGCTCGCCGTGCTCACGTTCATCCCGACACCGTACATTTACGCCACGCGGGGCGGACCATTCGCGCGCCTGATCAACATCGGCGCCGTGCTCTGGTTCGTGCTGCTGGGGCTGGTGCTGCTCGGACCCGAAGACCACCGGAGAACCGCGGCACTCGTCTCGTTCGCGTATCCCATGATGTATCTCGCGCTGTCAGCCTTCGTCACGCTCCATCCCGAAAGGCGCTCGAGTAGACGGAGGTAGTCGTAGTGCAGGACATCCGATCAATGAAGAGGAACCAATGAACACCCGACTGCCGGCGATCGCATTCGCCTTTGCCCTTGCTACGTCGCTCCTGGCGCAGCCGCCTCAGGCCCTGCAGGACGAGTACGCTGTCTACGATCTGCTGATGCCCGACACCGCGTCCTTCCGAACGGTCTACGACGTCGCGGTGACGACGCCTGGTGCGACCGGCTTTTCCGATCGCATTGGCAGCGGTTTGACTCCGGTGACCGGCAGCGACGATGGCGTCGTCGATCTGATGACCGGCGCGCCGCTCAAGTACGAGGTCACCAGTCGCGCGCTCGACATTCACCTGGCGCGTCCGGTGCCGGCCGACGGCGGTCAGGCGCGCCTGCGCATCACCAAGACGTACAAGGACGCGAAGAACTATCGTCGCGACGGCGACGGCCTGGTGTTCGATCGCGCGATGGGCATCCGTCACAGCGCGATCGTGCTCCCGGCCGGCTATCAGCTTACCGAGTGCAATGTGCCGTCACAGGTGCTTCCTGATCCGGACGGCCGCATCCGCGTCAGCTTCATGAACCAGGCGCCCGGAGCCGCGGCGTTGATCCTCAAGGCGAAGCCGGGCGCGCCGATGGGTGACGCCGCGAAGCCTCGGCCGCTGACGAACGCGCGCAGCTGGGAAGCCCCGGCAGCGCAGGGTCCCACGGAGCGCGCGCGTCTCTCCGAACGCGCGCACCAGGATCGCGACATCGTCTACTTCCTGCAGCCGCCGGAGACGAACGCGTTCAGCCTGTATCACGACTACACCGAGACGCGCGAAGGCGTCGACAAGTACTTGAACGTCGTGCGAACCGGCAGCACCGTGTCCAATCCGTCGGGCAGAGTGCTCGACACCGGCGAGGCGTTGAAGGGCGAGATCCTCAACGGCGCGCAGATGAAGGCGGCCGGCATCGACGCAGGCGGCGAGCAGGTCGCGTCGGATCAACAGGTCGTCGTCACGCGTTTCCCGGCGATCAAGAAAGCGCAGTCCCTTCGGCTGCGGCTGTCGGAAACCTATACCGCGCCGCAGAGCTATCGCCTCGAAGGCGACGAGTTCGTGTTCGAACGCAGTCTCGGCCGGCCGCGCAATTCCGTGGTGCTGCCGCGCGGCTGGTATCTCACCGCGCTCTCGATTCCTGCCGTCGTCCGGCAGACGCCCGACGGCCTCACGCGGGTCGACTTCGTCAACGGGCGTCCCGATTCGGTTGACGTGCTGATGAAGGGGAAGAAAGCGGTCAGGTAGGGCGGGTAGGGCAGGTAGGTCGGGTGGGTCGGGTCGGGTCGGGTCGGTTGGGTAGGGGGTCGGAGGTCCAGCCGCGTCGGCTTCGGCGCAATCACGTTCGCCTTCAGCGTCATCGGGACCGTGGGCGCGGGTCGGCTTGGCCAAAACATTTGGCTTGACGATAGTCGTTGGAACGAGTATTATCCCGCCCCATGGCTGGGGTGGTCGCCCGTGAACTGAAGCAGAAGAGTGCGTTTGCCTCGCGAGAGCAGGAGATCCTCCTGGGCTTGCGGCTGGCGGCCGCGCGCATCGTGGAACCGTGGGAGAAGTTCCTCAAAGCCACCGCCGAACTGACGCCCAACCAATACAACGTGCTGCGCATTCTGCGCGGGAGCCATCCGTCCAGGCTGGCGTGCGGCGAGATCGCTGACCGGATGATCTCGCGCGACCCCGACATCACGCGGCTGATCGACCGCCTGAGCCGGCGCGGCCTGGTGGCGCGCGTCCGCGGCCGCCGGGATCGCCGCGTCGTCGAAGTGGCGATCACCGACAACGGGCGCGAGGTCCTGCGCGGTTTGGATGCCCACGTGGATCGCATGCCGAAGGCCATGCTGGGGCATCTCGGTGCCAGGAAACTCGAGCGGCTTGGACGGCTGCTGGAGAATGTGATCTCGGAGCTCGGTGCATTTCCTTGAGCAGGCGTACCGATCGAGGGAGCAACGTACCAAGGGGAGTCCAAATAGTCGTTTACACGACAGTCCGCTAAACGACAGTAAAGAAGGAGGATGTGATGTCGGTCATCTCTGCAGATCGCGCGAAGAGTGGCTACGCGTTGGCGCACGATGAAGGAGAAGCGTTCTGGCTCCTCGGCATGCTCGAAACGGTGAAGGTCGGTCGGGCCGACACCGCCGGACAATTCGGCCTGCTCGAGATCGTCGTCCCGCCCGGGCTCGGCTCGCCGTGGCACGTGCATCCCGAAGAGGACGAGTGGTTCTACGTGCTCGAGGGGAACATCACGTTCTACGTCGGCGACACGCGGCTCGATCTGACGGCGGGTGGGTTCGCGTTCGGCCCCAAGGGCGTGCCGCATACGTTCATCGGCGGAGGTCCCAACGCCGCGCGCGCGCTGGTGGGCTTCGCGCCGATGCAGTTCGAGGGGTTCTTAAGGGAAGTCGGCCAGCCGGCGCCCGCACGCGTGCTGCCGCCGCCCCTCGATGGTCCGCCACCGGACCTCGAGCGTCTCGCCCCGATCGCGAAGCGGGGCGGGTTCATCATCCTCGGCCCGCCAGGACCGCCGCCTGGACGGTAAGCGATCGGAGCCCGCGCCAGGGCGTGGACGGGCGCGACGCGCCTCCACGCTCTGGCACGCGTCGACCCCGGCGCCACGTTTACTCCTGTGTAGTCGCTACTGTTTCCTTCTATAGTCATAGTCCCGCGCAATTCGGTGGTGCTGCCGCGCGGCTGGTATCTCACCGCGCTCTCGATCCCCGCGGTCGTCCGGCAGACGCCCGACGGCCTCACGCGTCGACTTCGTCAACGGCCGTCCCGATATTCGGTGGACGTGCTGATGAAGGGGAAGAAAGTGGTCAGGTAGAGGGGGTAGGTGCCTGCTTCCGCGCCGGCATATCGGGTTGACCTTTGCCGGGCCGGAACACCAACTGCGTCACGCGGTCGTGTGCATCGCGATCGAAGGAAAACTCGAAATCGAGCTCCGGGACGAAGAAGTTCTCGGCGTTCTCGGGACGCAGGTGCAGCTTCGCATAATACGGGACCTTCACGAGCAGCCGATCTCCGTCTCGCAGGATGTTCCAGCCCGGCCCTGCGAGCGGCGTGTAGTCCCCCACGTAGCGATCGAGCACCGCCGGGTCGAGCGCGACCTCCGTCCGAACCCTTCCCAACGGGTATTGCGACCACAACAGATGGCGCGCAACGTCCTGGACCATGATCCCGGCATTTGACAACACGACGACGCCGGCGCGGGCTTTCCGATCGAAGACGACCGAGGCCGCGCAACTTGGTCCCGAGCCGTCGTGCACGACCATCTCATCGCCGCCTCGCCCAAGGATGTACCAGCCGAGCGCCTGTTCGGCCCGTGAGAAGAACCGGGCCGGCGCACGCCGACCGTTGCGGCGCGACACGGCGGCGCGAAGCATCAGCCTCCAATGCCGCTGTAGCATTTTCACAATCGGCGGATAGATCGGCCGTCTGGTGTGAAGCAGGACAGGCACCGCGGGCGCGAGCGGTGACGGCGTCAACTCCAGGAGCGCACCTAACAACGCGAGAAGGTCGTTCGCACTCGACAGCATGGCGCCGGCCGGACCGAGCGCGCCGAGTGACAGACGAGTCGTCGGTCTGAGATCCGAGTCGTGGCTCACCGCGACCCTCGGTGCGAGTTCCGGCGACACGACGGTACTGGTGCTGGTCATGCCCAGTGGCCCGGTGATCCGCGCGCGGACGAGAGTCTCGTAGTCGGTGCCCGCACGCCGCGCGAGCGCATGACCAAGAAGCGCCATGTCGACGTTCGAGTACTCCCACTCGGATCCGATGTCCCGGATCAAGCGATACGTTGCCAGTGATTGGTACAGCCGGTCGAGCGAGTACTCGGCGGCCGCGGGGTCGTCCAGACCCTGGAGGTCCGGCGGTTGTGGGGGAACACCCGAGGTGTGCGTCGCGAGATCAACAAGGGTGATGCGGCGGCCATTCCGTTCGGGAAGCGTGACGCCGGCCGGCAGATAGGTGCTCACGGGATCGTCGAGGGCGACCTCGCCGCGCTGCACCATGTCGGCCAACACCAGCGACGTGAACGCCTTGGTGACGGACGCGATCTCGAACGCGGTATCACCGTCCACCGGCCGCTGGCTCTCCTGGCTCATGCATCCATGCGAGACGACGGACCGGCGGTCGGGCGTGATGATCCCGACCACCATCCCGACGCTCTTGCGCTGGATATCGACACGGTCGATGAGGAGCTGGCGAATCTGCGCGTCGGTCATGTGCCCGTCCTCGGGATGGCGGGGACGATAATACATATGAGCATTTAATGCAACCATGTATAATTACGTCGACTCATGCGCGCACGTTCCAGGAATTCTCGGAGACGTCCAAAAGGCGACAAACGGGCGCGCACGCAGGCGCGCCTCATCGAGGCGGCGGCAGCCGTGATTGGTGAGAAAGGCTGGGATCGCACGTCGCTCGAGGAAGTGGCGCGACGCGCCGGCATGACGCGCGGCGCCATCTACGGCAACTTCGCGAATCGCGAGGAACTGTTTCTCGCCGTGGTGCAACGACGCTGGAAGCCGGTCATGCCGCCATACACACCGGGAACCACCTTCAAGCAGCACATGCGCACGGTCGGCAAGGCGGTCGCCGCGGCCGGTCCCGAGCGTCGCGCCCAGGCGCTCGGGGCGCTGTCGTTCATGCTGTACGCGTTGACCCACGAGGACATGCGGTCACAAGTGGCGACCCTGAATGCCGAGATCTATCGCCGGATGGCGGAAGCAACGGCCAGAACGTTTCGCCGCCGCGATCTGCCAATGGAGCCGAAACGTTTGATTCCGGCGCTGCATGCGCTGGCAGATGGCCTGACGTTCCTCCGCTTCTTAACGCCCGAGCTCATCACAGAGGACGTCATCGTCGCAGCATTCGAAGCATTGGCGTGAGGCGTTGCACGCGCAACACCAAGATCTGCAACCGCATGTGCCGCCAGACCATCGTCGCGCGTGAGGGAGCACGACCATGGCTATCAGCAATTGCAGGCGAAGTGGGATTTGTGGCACGCCTTGCATTCGCGAGGTCAGCGGTCACAGGTGAAGGCGCTTCCTACCGTCCTGCAGTCAGTTCGTTCTTGACGATCTTGCCGCCCTTCATCACGAACTTCACCCGCTGCAGTTCGGTGATGTCGGCGAGCGGATCGCCAGACACGGCGATCAGGTCGGCGTACTTGCCCTGATCGATCGACCCGATCCGGTCCTGCCACCCCAGCACTTCAGCATTGATCGTGGTTCCCGCCTGGATGGCCTGTGCGGGACTCAAGCCCGAGCGCTTTACCAGCCATTCAAACTCGAGGCCCTGAGTCCCGTGCGGGAACGTCGAGCCGTCGACGCCGCTGCCCATCATCACCTTGATGCCTTTGGTCGCGGCCGCCATCCGTGCGGCCTTTTCGAAGATCGGAATCATCCGGTACTTGCCGCCCGTCTTCTTGTCATCGTCATCGTCCATGTACGGCTCGGTGTAGCGGACGAGCGTCGGATCGTAGTACAGCTTCTTCGCGACCATCATGTCGACCTGTTCCTGGCTCAGGCCGAACCCGTGCTCGATGGTGTCGCAGCCCGCGACGATCGCGTTCTTCTGTCCTTCGCCGCCGTAGACGTGACACCCGGCCTTGTGGCCGAGCCGATGCGTTTCGTCGATCAGCGCCTGTAGGACCGGCAACGGGTACGTCGCGACGTATCGCGCCTCGCCTGTGGCGGTGAACGAGTAATTCCCCGCCGGGTACAGCTTGATCCAATCCGCGCCGCGTCCAATCTGCTCGCGGACGGCGGCGCGCGCGTCTTCAACCGATCGCACCACTGTGCTGGCCAGCGGATTCGCGGGCGCGGTCGCCGGCGTTGCGCTCCACACGATTCCCAGCGTCGATACCTGAAACCGGGGACCGTCGATGCGTCCCTGATTGATCGCGTCGCGGATCTCGACGTCGGCGTAACCGTTGCCGTGCGAGCTCATGTCGCGCGCCGCGGTGAAGCCGGCCCGCAGATCATCCCGCACGTTCTGCACGGCGATGAGCATCGCGTTCTCCGTTGTCGTCTTCGGCCCGCGCGTGTTGAACATGTGCGTGTGCGCGTCGATCAGGCCTGGCAGAACCGTCGCGCGAGAGAGGTCGATGACTTGAGCTCCCGCTGGAATTGCGACTTGCGCCTCGGGTCCGACGGCAGTGATGCGATCGCCCAGCAGCAGCACGATCTGCTTCGTCAACATCCGGCCGGCCTTGCTGTCGAACACGTGGCCGGCGCGAATCGCGATCGCTCGAGGCGCCGGCGGACATTGATAGACGCCGCCGTCGGATCCCACGCACGGTGGCGCGCCGGCCCCTCGCCAGGGAACCGCCGGTGTCTGTGCCCACAATGAGATCGCCGTGAAGATTCCGAACGCCGCCGTCAACGCGGATTTCCATCGCATGGCGCAGCCTCCGGCAGGAATGGTACGACACAAGGCCGGCGCCTCGCGCCTCGGATCGGATTCGGCGAATATTTTGCGCTGCGTCGCGCGGCCGGCGATCCGCCCGCGTGGGCGTACGCCATCCCAAAAAATAAAGGCAAAAAATAGCTGACGGGGAAACACCTGTCAACCTAAAAATGGACCGGACAAGCCGGTGTCGCGTCGATAGAACTAGGAACGCGCGTCGTGGCGCTTCTAGTTCTCGTCCAAATCATCTTCATAGTTGTAACCGGGTTCAGTAATGAAAACCAAATTATTGCCACCGTTCACGAGGGCTTGGATATATCGACGGCCGTAGCCGCTTCTATGTCTCTTTCCGAAGCGGTCACGATAGATGACCCAGCCGATCAAGTAGGAAGGGATCGCAGCATCCGCCAACAGATCGATTACTTCGCTCGGAATGGGAAAGTTCAGCCAAACATCAAAGTGATCGTTGGGCATAACACAAGCGATGGGACTTTCGTCGTTGGGTGGCGGCCAATCCGGATCATTAACCAACGCTGTGTCGAATGGAAGCCGCACGTCGTATCCGAGGATGTCGGCCGGTGTATGCCCGCTATTCGTGATTCTCACGGTGACGTGGATGTCGTGCGGGTTTCCAGTCATATTGTTGACGAACACGAATCCCGGTTGAACGTGGGACATCGACACATAGGCACGCTCGACGATCTTGTTCGTGGCCAGCGCGTCACGATACGTGAGCCATTGCAGAACGCCAACAATCACCAAGCCGAAGGTCAAGGTGGCGATCGTTCCTGTCAGCCAAACGATCCGCCTGTTGCTCGTCGCTTCGCGATCGCGAACGGCCTGTTCCTGGCTGGCTTCTTCTGGAGTTTTCGGTATCGGGAGAAGTCTGATTACAGCCGGAGATTCTTGAGTCCCGCGAATATCTTCGGCCTTGGGCTGACTGGGTCTGGCTTGCTGGTTTGGTGGGGGACGTTTGCCTTCCCCAGTACGTGGGGTTGGTGGCTGTGACTGAGCCACAACGGCGCACGCCAGAATCGAGAACAGCGTTACTATAGAGGCGAGATGGGCCGTCCGACGAAGGAATACCAAGCGTTTACCTCGCTGGTGGATCGGCTGTTAATCGTGCCAAAGGCGACGATTGTAGAACGGCACGCCGTCTACCGCGCGCATTCAAACGCGAACCCGAAAAAGCGAGGCCCGAAGCCGAAAGTTACGCAGCCTTCCGACTCCTCCTTGAGGATGTAGGCCGTGTTCAGTCGCCGGTTGACCTTCAGCCCGGCCGTATCTTCTTGCTCTTCGACGGGCCGAGCCACTGGTAGAACTCGTCCATGCTCTCTTCCGAGCGGTCGTGGCCCCCGAACCAGATCGCCCGCCGCCGTTCCAGGTCGCTGACCACGATCCGGTAGGTGTGTCCTTTGCGAATTGATATCTCGTCAACCCCGATCACCTTCGGCCCCGGCTGGCCCACCCGTCGCAACTGCTCGCGCATGTACTCCATTTCCAGACCCTGATGGTCCACCAGTCCAATGCGCGTCTCCTGGGCGGCGTCCTTGACCGTCATGGTCCGGCAGCGGCGTCCCACGAAGAAGGCGAATCGCTTGGTGTAGAACGGGTTGTCCGCTGCCAGCCAGTCCAGCGTCTCCTGCTTCACTTTGCCGCAACGCCGGCAGTCGACACAGCGGATCCCCAACTCCAAGTAGATTCGCATGTCCCCGCAGGGCAGGTCGCGAACACGGCGTCTCTTCCGGTCGTACCAGGCATGGTGGATAAGTACGCAAGCTCCGCACGCCGTTTTTTTCCGGCGGCTGGAGGCAGATAACGCGGGCCTTCGGATCACCAAAGATTCCCACCACGGTCGGAAGTGGATGGAAGCCGGGGAACCGGTAGGCGTCCCACAAGCGCCGCCGTTTTCGCATCCGGCAATCGGGGCAGATTTACTGACCATGGAAATAGCCCAGTCTCCGTCGAGAGAATATTGTTTCTGATGCTGTTTTTGCCCACTCGCCGGGACGAAGAGCCAAAATAAATATTTGGTAGGGCGATCGCGCTGAAAAGGCGCGGTCGCCCTACTATGCTCGCTGAAGTCAGTCCGATCCGCTCGACATCCTTCCATCCGGCCAGTTTCTTGTCTACACCGGCTAATGTCAGCCGCTTGACTCGTGCCCGCCGCTCTTCTAACTTAGAACGCGCGAGTTTCACACACGACGTTCACGGAAGGTTGACATGCGAGCCATTCGGAAGTGGAGCGGACTGTTTGTATCCCTCTTCATGCTGCTGTGGGGACCACGCCCGGACGCACAATCAGGAATTCAATATTTCTACGACGAGCTAGGGCGACTGGTCGCCGTCGTCGATCCGAGCGGTGACACCGCGACGTATACCTACGACGCGGTCGGCAACATCCTCTCAATCGGTCGTCACGCGTCCTCCCAGGTCTCCATCATTACCTTCTCGCCCGGGAGTGGTCCGATTGGAACGACCGTGCTCATCTCCGGCACTGGCTTCTCGTCGACCCCGTCGCAGAATACCGTGACCTTCAATGGAACTGGAGCGAGCGTCTCGGCTGCAACCACGACGCAGTTGACGGCAACCGTGCCGAGCGGTGCCACCACCGGCACGATCGGGGTCACCTCACCTGGAGGATCAGCGGCCAGTGCGGCGTCATTCACCGTCGCCGCCTCGCAAGCGCCAACGATTTCGTCTTTCTCCCCAACGATCGGTGCTCCCGGGACGAGCGTGTCCATTGCCGGGACAAACTTCAGCACAACGGCCGCGAACAACCGCGTCGAGTTCAATGGCATCAGCAGTGCCGTCTCGGCGGCCACAAGCACTTCGATCACGACGTCCGTGCCCACGACTGCTACGTCTGGTCACGTCAGCGTCGGGACAGCGTTTGGCAAAGCCACGAGCACGGCGGATTTCTTCGTGCCAACCGGAAGCTACACGGCCTCGGATGTTCAAGTCACGGGTCGGATCGCGGTGGGCGGATCCACTTCCGTCTCACTGACCACGGCGAACAAGATCGGCCTCATTGTCTTTGACGGCACAGCCGGCCGACTCGTCAACGTCCAATTGAGCAGCAACACCATGGGCTCAGTCGCGGTCACGCTATTTCGGCCGAATGGACCGAGCCTGACGTCCACGACCTCTTCGTCGGCAAGTTTTTCCTTGCCGCAGCAATGGCTTCCCGTTTCAGGCACTTACACGATTCTGATCGACCCGGCTAGCACGAATACTGGCAGCATCAGTGTGGCCGTGAGCCTCGTGGCGACTTCGATCGACCCGCCCACGCGCTCCAGTCAGGCGGTCTTGACCCCCAGCAGCTCGCTCGCCAGCAACCTGGCGGGTCTTTTCCTCATGAACGAGGGCACGGGCACGACTGACCTCAACCTCGTGGATCGCCAGACCGCGAGTCTCTCGGGTTCGAATGCGCCGGTGTGGATTACAGCCGAGCCGTCCCTGTTTTTTTATGGCGGTGGTTCGCTGAACAGCTACGTCAATGCGGGCACGGGTTTGACGTTCGACCAACTGACGCCGGGCAAGATCACGATCGTGGCCAAGGTCTACGTGAGTGCGCTCGGGGCGGCGGGTATTTGCGAGAAGAACGATGGCAACACGATCAACTCCGGCTTCGTGTTTGGCTGGGACGCCAATGGCGCGCTCAAGCTCACGGTGGAGAAGGGCACGCAGAACATGCGGGTGGCCACCGCCGCCGGCGTCGTCGGCCCTGGCGCCTGGGTGCAGCTGGCGTTCACCTGGGACGGGAGCGTGGGAACGGCCAGCGCCGCGCACCTGTACATGTACGGCGTCGAACAGACCAAAGCGTCGTCCGCCGATGGCAGCGGTGCCCTCGGCTACAGCAATGCCACGAATCAACCGTTTCGTATTGGCAATGCCAGCTTCGATGTCACCGGATCTTTGAGCGGCAAGATCGCGTATCTCGCGGTCTACAAGGGACGCATCCTCACCACAACCGAGATGAACCAGCTCGATGCGGCCCTGCCGACTAACACCGCCGATCTCACGCAGTCGATCACGCCGAACGCCTCACCCGTCACCGTCACGACCACAAGCACGGGCCAGAACGTCCAACTCCGCTTTTCCGCCAACGCCGGCCAGGACGAGGTAGTGCAGCTGACGAGCAACACCATGGGGTCGACGACCGTTTCGGTCATGAATCCGAACACGACTACGGCCGGCTCAGCGACGTCTTCGGCGAGCAGTTTCTCAATCGGTCGACTGGCCAACGCCTCAGGGGTCCACACGATCTACATCCAGCCTGCCAGCGCGGGCTCGATCTCGGTGGCCGTCACAGTGACTGACCTCCCCCCTCGTCCGACGAGCTCAACCCTCGATTCGGGTAATAGCCTGGCGACGAGCCTCGTCGGGCTTTTCGTCATGAATGAAGGCACCGGCACGACAGATCTCAACCTGTCGGACAGCCAAACGGCCAGCTTCTCTGGGACCAGTACGCCGACGTGGAATACGTCTGATCCGTCGGTGGTTTTTGGCGGCGGCGGCTCCCTGAATAGTTATCTCAACGCGGGCACCGACTCCGCCTTCGATCAAATGCCGACCAGCCGGATCACAGTCGTCTCAAAAGTGTACGTCTCGACGCTGGCCGCAGCAGGTGTGGCGGAAAAGAATGACGGCAACACCATCAACTCGGGCTTCGTGTTTGGCTGGGACGCGAATGGCGCCTTGAAGCTGACGGTCGAAAAAGGCACATCGAACATGCGCGTCGCCACGGCCAACAGTGCGATCGCCACCGGTCATTGGGTCCAGGTGGCGTTTACCTGGGATGGCACGGTGGGGACGGGCGCGGTCGCCCACTTGTTCATCAACGGGATCGAACAAGCCAAGGCCTCCTCGGCGGACGGCAGTGGCACGCTCGGGTACTCCAACGCGACGAACAAGCCATTTCGGATCGGCACCGCGGGGTTTGATTTCGCAGGATCGCTCAACGGCAAGATGGCCTATTTGGCCGTCTACAAAGGCCGAATCTTGACGACGGCGGAACTGGCCACGCTGGACGCCCAGCTGCCGATTCACTAGACCGGGATCGAGATTCTTCAGATGAGGTACGTCATGCGCGCCGTTTCGATCAGGATGGCATGTGCGGCACTCCTGGCCGCCTTGCTCGTTACGCCCGCTTCCACACAGAGTAACGCGTCGATTTCAGGGGCGAGTTTCACCTTGCTGGCCGACGGCCGCTGGCTGCGTCTGGGTGGCGTTCGCCCCACAGGCGGCGCCCTGGCCGATGCCGTGGTCATCGACAGCCAGGGAACCGAGTCGGTGCTCTCGTGGAGGCTGCCGCAGCCTCGCGCCGCCCATACTGCCACTATGCAGGCCGACGGCCGCATCCTGGTCCTGGGCGGGTTTGGTGCCAACGGCCGTCCCGCTTCGACGTTCGTCCTCGTCAACCCCCAAGCCGGCAGCGTGGAAGCCGTCGAGGCCCCAGTTGCACTTCAGCGCCTTTCGCACACGGCGACGTTGCTGCTGGATGGTTCTGTCCTAGTCATAGGGGGACAGAACGGCGCGGGCGCCTTTCAGGAGTCGGGCCGCTGGAATCCCTCAACCGAAACATTTGACGTGTGGGAGGTCCCTCTTTCGCAGCGCCGAACCGGACACACGGCGGGCCTGAGTGCCGCCGGCGACGTGCTCATCACCGGAGGGATTGGCTCAACCGGGCTGGCGCCCTCCACGATCCAGCGATACCGATCCTCGACGAGCGACATCGTCGAACCCGCGAACCCCGATTCGGCAGAACCGACCATTCTTGCTGAAACGTTACCCCTGAATGACGCGCATGATGTGCCGCTCGACACGCGCATCGGGTTGCGGTTTTCCGCACCGATCGATCTCGATAGCCTTCAACCACGCGCGATTGAGCTGACGGACGCGGCAGGACAAACGATCCGCGGCGACCTCGTGCCTGGTGAAGGGGGCCGCCTGGTATTCCTGACAGCGGCCGCGTCCCTCGAGCCCGCGACCCTCTATCGGGTCGGGATCCGGGGGCTCCGCGATCTGAGCGGTGTGACGCTGCCCGCACGGGCCATCACGTTTACGACGAGCGGCGACCGTCCGCAAACCAACAACGGCGATGACGAAACGGTGGTCGTGGATGCGTTTTCACGCACGCTGCCTCCCTTGCGCGCACGTCCAGGCGAGACGGCGCTCTCGGGCCAGGTCTTGCGTCTCAATGGCGGTCCCCTCCGTGGCGTCGCGTTGGAAATGGACGGCAAAGCCACGCGTAGCGATATCTCGGGTCGCTTCCTTCTGACTGGACTGACGGCGGGCCATCACGCGCTCCTGATCGATGGCCGGCCAGCGTCTGCGGCAGAACGGACGTACGGTATTTTCGAAGCCGGGGTTGACGTGGCGGCAGCTCAAACCACGGTGTTGCCCTACACGATCTGGATGACGCCGATCGATATGGCGCATGCGGTCACGATTCCGTCTCCCACCACGACGGAGACCGTGATCACGACACCACGCCTGCCTGGCCTCGAGCTACGCATTCCGGCGGGCACCACGATTACGGGCAGGGACGGCCAGGTCGTCACGCAGGTCAGCATCACACAAGTGCCGATCGATCGCCCCCCGTTTCCGCTGCCGGCGGGGGTGCACGTGCCGATATACTTCACCATCCAACCAGGGGCGGCGTATCTGCACAATGCGTCGGGCACCAAGGCGCGGCTCGTCTATCCCAACCTCTCGAACCAACCAATTGGGACGCCGTTCGACTTCTGGAATTACGATGCCGACCAACGCGGATGGTTCGTCTATGGGCAAGGTCACGTGGTGCAGCCCGGCGGCCAGATTGCCCCGGATCCCGGCGTTGGCATCTATGAGTTCACCGGCGCGATGGTGGCGAATCCAAATCTCGGGCCGCCGCCACCCGGTCCGCCTCCGGGTTGTGGAACCGACTGCAAGGGCGGCGATCCGGTCGATCTGTACACCGGCCTGTTCGTTTACAAGAAGACCGACGCGTATGTGCCGGACGTGCTGCCGCTAAAACTGGAGCGTGTGTATCGACCGAATGACACGCGTCAACGACCCTTCGGTGTAGGCGCGACTCACCCGTACGAGCTCTTGCTACTCGGCGATACCAATCCCTACACGTATGTCGATCTCATCCTTCCCGACGGCGGAAGAATTCATTACCCGAGGATTTCTTCCGGCACCGGCTTCGCTGACGCGGTGTACGAGCACACGGCGACGCCCTCTAAATTCTACAAGTCGCAGGTAAAGTGGAATGGAACGGCCTGGGATCTCACCTTGCTCGATGGCTTGGTGTTCACCTTCCCCGAAGCATTCGGTCAAACCGTGTCAGCCAAGGCCGCCTTGGTTGGCATTAGAGATCGCTACGGAAACAGAATTACTTTCGTGCGCGATTCCTCAACCGGCAATCTCACGAAGCTCGTCTCTCCGAATGGGCGGTCGCTGAGCTTCACCTACGACGGATCGAATCGTGTGACGTCGGTGACGGATAACATTGGCAGGGCGACTCAATATGCGTACGATACCGGTGGGCGTCTGACCACGGTGACGGATCCCGATTCATACACAACGCAATATACCTACGACTCGTCGGGTCGGATGCTCACGATTCGCGATCGCCGAAGCATTGTGTTCCTCACAATGGTCTATGATGCGAATGGTCGTGTGTCTCAGCAAACTCTAGCCGACAGTCACACCTATCAATTCGCGTATACGCTCGACGCCAACGGCAACGCTACTCAGACAGACGTCACCGATCAAGCCGGAATTGTACGCCGCGTGGTCTTCAACACGGCAGGCTACATCACCAGCGACACCAAAGCATTTGGCCTCTCGGAGGCGCAGACGACAACCTTCGTGCGATCGTCTCCCTCCAACCTGATCACGAGCACGACTGACGCCCTCGGCCGACAGACGACCTACGCTTATGACTCCGCTGGACAACCGACTTCGATCACGAGGCTGGCCGGCACGTCGTCGGCAGTGACGACGTCGTTTACGTACGAGCCGTTATTCCATTCGCTGGCGAGCGTGACGGACCCGCTGTCGCACCTGACGACGTTGAAGTACGACAGTGTCGGCAACGTGATTCAGGTCGTTAACGCGCTCAACCAGGCGACGACTCGTTCCTATTCGTCGACAGGGCAGCCACTGACCGTGACCGATCCGCTGTCCCACACGACGAGCCTCACGTATAGCGGCGGCGACGTGACGAGTATCACGAATCCCATCGGCAGCTCGTGGTCTCAGTTTCTCGATGCGGCGGGACGTCCGCTGACGATCACCGATCCGCTGGGCCGCATCACCAGCCTGACGCACGATGGGCTCGACCGGACCACCGCGATCACGGACGCTCTCAACGTGACGACGGGGATTGCCTTCGATGCGAACGGCAACCTCTCGTCGCTGACCGACGCCAAGAATCACGCGGTCGCGTTCACCTACGACAACCTCGACCAGGTGGCAACCCGGACCGATCCGCTGTCGCAGCAGGACGCGTACACCTTCGATCTCAATGGCTGGTTGCACCAGCAGACGGATCGCAAGGGGCAGGTCACCACCTACACTCATGACGGCCTCGGGCGCGTGACCGGCATCACCTACGCCGACAGCTCGACGACGGCGCTCACGTACGACGCGGGCAACCGCGTGACCCAGGTGGTGGACTCGGCGTACGGCACCATGACGCGCAGCTACACGGGTTTGGATCAGCTCAGCTCCGAGACGACACCCCAGGGCACCGTCTCGTACACCTATGATGCGGCCGGTCGCCGCTCGACGATGACGGTGACGGGGCAAACGGCGATGGCGTACGGGTACGACAGCGCCAACCATCTGACGTCGATTACGCAGGGCACGACCGTGGTAAGTTTCGCGTACGACGACGCCGGGCGGCGGACGACGACGACGTATCCGAACGGCGTGGTGGCCACCTATGGGTACGACGTGGCGTCACGGTTGACGAGCCTCACGTTCACCAACGGCGGATCGACGCTCGGGACGCTCACGTATGCGTACGACGCCGCTGGCAATCGGACGCTGATTGGCGGCACGCTGGGCGGCACGACGCTGCCGGCCGCCGTGACGACAACAGTGTTCGATGCGGCAAATCGACTGACCACGCGCGACAGCACGTCGTTGATCTACGATCTGGCCGGGAACCTGACCAGCGATGGCACGAATACGTACACGTGGAATGCGCGGAATCAGCTGACGTCTATCAGCGGCGGCACCTCTGCGAGTTTCGCGTACGACCCGCTCGGGCGGCGGTCGACGCGGACGATTGGTAGCACGACGACGAAATATCTCTACGACGGGCTGAACGCGGTGCAGGAGATGGACGGATCCCTCTCGACGATCGCGAATCTGATCACGGGTCTAGGTCTCGATGAAACGTTCGTGCGGACGGACGGCGCGGGCACGGTGAGCTTGCTAGCCGATGCGCTCGGATCAATTGTGGCGCTGGCCAACGCGTCAGGCGCTATCGCGACGCAGTATACGTATGGCCCGTTCGGCCAAGTCAGCGTGACGGGGGCCCCCAGCACAAACTCATCGCAGTTCACGGGTCGAGAAAACGACGGAACCGGCCTCTACTACTATCGCTCGCGCTATTACTCGCCAGGCTTGGGCCGGTTTATCAGCGACGACCCGGTCGGGCTAGTGGGCGGCATCAATGCAACCACCTACGTTGGCGACAATCCCTTGATGTTCGTTGATCCGCTGGGATTGCAGTCAGTTGGGGCTCGGCTAGGCGCTTGGTGGCGTGCATTCTGGCCAGTTGTGGTCAGTAGTGTCATGAGTGCGGTAGAAGTCGCTGATAGTACGGCATTGACTGTTGTGACAGACGTGTCCGACGCCTTGCAGACCGTTGAGGAGGGGATCAAGATCGGACTCAAGGGCGCAGAAATCGCGCGAAAGCATCGCAGTGAATGGGAAAAAACATGCCAAGACATGGGGCTGTCTTGTGCTCCGCCAAGTCCCGACGGTCCCAGAGGGTCGACCAGTCCCAGGGATCCGACCGGTCCCAGAGGGCCGAACGGTCCTGGCGGCCCCAATATTCCCTGGAATCCTGGGGCCGGCGATCCTCCAGGTCCGCAGGGGCCTGCTGGCGGCTCAGGTGGCGGGAAAACCAGTGCCACCGGTCGCGGCAGCCGAAAATGAGCATCCGCATCCGTCGAGACCGGCTGATCTACTGGATGCTGGCAGTCGGCACGTCCGGACTTAGTGTAGTTGTAGTGGATGTGTGGGGTGCATCATACATTCAGCGCCGCGCTGAAGTTTCGATAGCCTCGATCGCTCGTGAGCGTTCACGAGTGAGTGAGACTCGACGGCCGTTAATCATTGGTAAGCCACTGGAGCAGAACGCTGCCAATTGGTACAGACTTGCATTCATGAGGCTAACCTCCTTGCCGCCTGAGGGAATGCGCGAGATCAGGCTGGCCGCAGAGCACGGCTTTGAAATGGATCCGGCACGGCTCGAATCCGTCGCGCGGAATTACTGCGGTGAAGCAGAGAGTGCCCGGGCTGACGATGCTCGTCGAAGCGTCTACTGCGATTGGGGTTTCGGATACCGCTTGACAGAGTCCGGCGGATTCGTCTTTCATTCGCAGGCACTGAGACTTGGTTATTGCACCGCAATCAACGGCCATCTGGCGGCAGCCCGTAATGACCCCCGCGGTGCCGCCAGAGCGTATGTCAACGCCGTCGCCTTGAGCGCAGATCTTGCTCGCGGCGACCTAAGCATGAATCTAATTGGGACGGGGGCTGCGAAAGTGGGCCTGAACGGTCTCAGCCAGCTCATCACCTCCGTTGATAACAATCAGGAGTTCCTGGCCGAGGCACGAGATGCTCTGTCCAGACTCGACGGCAATTTGCCCACGACAGGCTCCGTACTTCGCTTCCCCAAGCTTTGGATCGAAACCGGTCTGGTTGACGATGCGCGATCGTACGTGAATGAGGGGACAGGAGTTGGTCGACTTTTGCCGAGGCGAGCAATCGCCGCCTGGCGATTGAATCACAGCGAGTCATTGGTGCGACTGCTTGACATAGTGACCGAACTGAGCCCCAGCGAGCGAGGGCGAGTTGTCCAAACGATCAATCATGACATTGCTCGGAGCGGAATGGCGTTCATCTCTGATGAGCTACCAGCGGGATGGGATCAACTCTTACAGGAAGGCGATCAGGTTCGCCGCTTGTACCGAGCAACATCTGTTGCACTCACACTCGAGAGCTGGTACGTGTCTCGAGGGGAGTATCCCATTGAATTCTCGATCTCCGATTCTCCAACCGATAACGATGCGACGAGATATGAGCCGTTGAATCAAAGGAAGGGATATCAGCTGTCTATTCAATCGAAGGGCGGGGAGCAGGCAGTGACACTGAAGCGACACGCGCGACACGATTAGAGCAGCGCCCGCCACGCTCAACCCAGAATGCCATCGAGCGGAACTCCTTCGGCGCGCCAAACGAGTATGATGATAACCGGCAGCAGGAGCACACACCAGCCGAGGACCCACACGAGTAACGCGAGGCCATCCCCGCCTTGAAAGCTGGAGTTCCCAAGTTCCGCAAGAGTGTCAGGAAACCAAATGCAGGCGACCGGTACGATACAGACGAACAATACCTCAAGGCAGATTCTGGCCCCGGCCACCTCGAAAGCAGCGGCAGCATACGTAAGGGCCAACAAGGTCGATACCGCCCGAGAGAATGTCAAGTCGCGACATTATGACATGGAGGCCCGGACCAGCTCAACCGGTGCATTAGTTCCGATCACCTGGGTTCACACCAAGCATATCAGGTTGGCTCATAGTGGCTCATAGCAGGAGTCGAGTTTCTCGACATAGGCATCTCTCCACGTTGTGGTCATTCGCGGTGCCGAGGCGTTCCAAGGGGATCCGGCCTGCGACACCGCGATTGCCAAGCTCGCGATCGTAGCGCCTTTCAGGGCCGTGGTTTTCGCCATTTCTCGTTTGGCGGACACTGGGACGACGGCGTTCACGTACGACGCGGGCAATCGCGTGACGCAGGTGGTGGACTCGGCGTACGGCACCATCACGCGCAGCTACACGGGTTTGGATCAGCTCAGCTCCGAGACGACACCACAGGGCACCGTCTCGTACACCTATGATGCGGCCGGTCGCCGCGCCACGCTGACGGTGGCCGGGCAGACGCAGATGGCGTACGGGTACGACAATGCGAACCATCTGACGTCGATCACGCAGGGGACGACGGTGGTCGGCTTCGCGTACGACGACGCCGGGCGGCGGACGACGACGACGTATCCGAACGGCGTGGTGGCCACCTATGGGTACGACGT
>Ga0209515_10002647_pt1 | contig 27087 bp, 25 predicted proteins | sample Subgroupgradi54m_FD_187454 | JGI IMG/M metagenome (GOLD analysis project Ga0209515, IMG submission 187454) | Subsurface groundwater microbial communities from S. Glens Falls, New York, USA - GMW60B uncontaminated upgradient, 5.4 m (SPAdes)... ... | reverse complement strand
CACCATTTCAATCAATTCATCAGGATGTGAACCATACCCCATTTCAGGAAAAATATTTTCAGGCGCAACATACACATCTTTCTTTGCATACTTGCTTCTTCGTGATTCATCCATTGCATAAATCCCAGCTTCAGCATAACTATGCGCTGTTTGTTTTTTTGCATAATCTGCAACAGGAACAACATGCGCTAATGTTTCCTGTGTTTCTTCAGCTTGCGCGTCGGCAGCAGAAGATGCTTCGTGAATATATCGCATTGATCGCTCTTTTTCTCGAATTGCCTTTTCAAGAATTTCCGTTGGTTTCTTAAATTCAGCGCCAGTAAAAGTAGAAGAAACATCTCGAAAATGAGGATCTTGCCGCATTAATTTCCACATTTCTTCTTGTGGTGTATTCTCCTCTAATTTTTTGTAAAAATTAAGTATATTCTTAAGTTTAGCATATTCTTTTCTTTCATCATCATACATTCTTCCGTGATATAATGATGAACCTCTTGCTTGCAAAATTCTCGTTTCCATTTGTGAACGAAAATACATCTCTTCCGGTGTCCATTGTGAGCCATCTTTTTTTGGATAAAATTTATTCCAAACATCTGCTCTTTTCGTAAATTCATCCCAAGTCATTCGACGTGTTTCAAAACGAGTTTTTTCATTATTCCAAAGAGGAACACGATTAAATAATTCATCAGGATCATCTTCCCTTTTTAAGAAATTACCTTCTATATCGATCCATCGTTCACGTCCTTGCACAGGATCAAATTTCCGCATAAAATCAGGTTCTCGAACAATTTGTGATTTTCGAACGTCTGTAATAACTCTGCCAGTACGATCATCAACTAAATAAAGAACAGCTCTTCCTGGTTCTTCATCATAACTTAAAAATTCCCAAGTGCCATCTTCACGCTGTTTATTCCATGACTGTGTTGACATATCTCGTTGAAATTCACCTGTGTGTACAACAACAGCTTCAGCACCCAAATCTGCTGCAAACTTAATTGCTTTCTTTACTTCTTCCATTTCTGTTTTTCGATATTCATCAGAAAATCCTCGATCTTGAGGATTATAGCCAGACATATTTCCAATATTAACAGGAGTATGAACGCTTGAAAATTGAATTTGATTGACCCGCGCCAAATCACGTAACGCTTCACGAGCATCTTTACCATATGATTCCGCACCAACTGACTCAGAACCTCCACCCATATTTGTGCTTAACTCAATCCAACCAGCACCTTTTCGAATCGCATCAGTTGTCGTCTTTAATAATGTTCCAAATCGAGAACCTTCAGTAACTGACTGACCTATCTCACCAACAGAAAACAACGGCCGTTCAATATCAGATTCTCCGCTAGACACTGTTTCAAGAGGAATTTCTCCAAAATAACCAACAGGAGAAGCAGAATTCAAACCATCCTCCCTTCCAAAATAACCTGAACCGAATTCCATAAACGATTTTAGAGAGAGATTAATATATAAACTTTATTATTATGAATTATTTCTGAATTCACTTCGTTCATTCAAGAAATAATAAAATAACAAAAAAAAACATGAACACCAAGTTCGCAACAATTCCACAACAATTGTACAAAACCATACTAAAGACGAAGTCTTTGTAGACCCGAAGTCCGCGTTCTGAACCCCAGTTTTTAATTAATCTAATTCCACTTCTTCTAACTAAAACTATTTAGTACTCTACTCCTCTCCTCGCCTTAATCCCTTTTTCCCAAGGATGTTTTTCACGAGAAATTACCGAAACATAATCTGCATGTTCATACAATTCTTTTGGCACGTCTCTGCCAGTCAAAATGAGTTCAGTAGCACCACGCTTTTCAATCAATTGTGTAACCTCATCAAAAGTCAACAACCCTTTATCAAGCACACAATTGATTTCATCCAAAATGAGCATTTCATATTCACCAGAATTTAATATTGAAGAAGCCTTTTCAAGTCCCATCCGTGATGATTCCCGTTCAATTTCATCAGGTTGAAAAGTAAATTTATCAACATTCTCTGTAAACTGCTGCAATTTCTGCTGCCGCTCCCGAATCGCATCAGAACCAAACTGCTCAATCGTAAAATTACCCTTCCACTTTTCCATTGCAGCTAATTCGCCTGTATGCCCAGATTTAAGAAATTGAATCATATACACACGATAACCGCAACCTAAAGCACGTAAAGCAAGTCCTAAAGAAGCAGTCGTCTTACCCTTGCCATCGCCAGTATAAATATGAACTAACCCTAACTGAGATTTATCACTATTACCTTCTACAATAATTGGTGCTCGTAATTTTGTTACCATAATTAATCCCCTTTTTAGAAATAGGGAAATTTTACGGTATTAAAAAGGTTTTGAATTTATTTCAATCGCATTTATCCCACATGTATTGAAAGAACTTCCTATAACCATCTGCAAGCAGCTTATTCTTGAGTACAAAAAGCAATGGCTCTTCATAGAGTTCACCAACGCCAACACCAACAAAAGTAACAACATAATCTCCAAAAATATCAACACACGTTGGAGAAGAATATTTTGCAGGCATAAACTTATAGGGTTTACCGACAATCTTTAAAATCTCAGGCTTTTGCTTTTCAACTTCATGATCAAACAAATGCATAAAAGTAATACCAGCAGCTTTCCTCTGCTCTGTAAAATGTTTTAAATAAATTTTCAGTCGAGGATCAAGCCATAAAGCTTTCGCGCCAATAAAATAAACAGTCTCTTTCTCCTTCAAAATCAATTGCAAATAATTCTTAAATCCCTCAATACCTTTAAACAAATGCGCTTCAGCGTCTGACTGCAATGCGCCATGCAATTTTTTCATGTCAGGCAAATAATGATCAAGTGCAATCTCCTGCTCTTTAATTCTCTCGCGCAATCGCTCAGGACTCATTGCCTTAAAAAAACGCTCCCCTCGAACAAATGATTCAAACACTAATCCTTTCTCAATCAATTTGTTCAAGGAATCATACACATTCCGCCGATGCACTTTCGCTTTGACTGAAATCTTATTAGTATTCGATTCCCCAAGATAAAGCAAAGCCTCATACACTTTTGACTCATTGAGTGATAATCCTATTTGCTGTAAAATTTCTTGATACATATAATTAAGTGTATTGCTGAACTTTAAATATTTTATGTTATTTGGGTGGCAATTACCACCAATAATGTTTATATAACTCTCGAGTTAATTACTATTGAGAAGGGATTAATAATGAAAAAACAAATAAGAATCAAAACAACAAAACCTAAAATAAGAATTCCAAAACTAAAACAACAAACAAGTTGGAAAGTTGAACATGATTCAACAATAATGCAAGTAAATAATATTCTTGCAGCCTATCAACGAGCAGGAATTGAAACTTTAGAAGATGTCTTGTTATTAGAAAAAAAGGGCGTTGATTGTTTTGATGCAGAACGTTATGCATCAGCAGGATTCAAATCTGATGTTAAAACAATGATTGAATTATATAAAAATGGAAATGATGACGGTGTTTGGGTTGAAAGAACTGAACTATTAAGAGAAGCAGGTTTCTCAGGAAATAAACAAACAATGCTTCAATTAGTAAAAGTATTCTATCTAGGAAATGATTTAGAATATATTTCTACATATGCAACAGCAGGATTCAAAGGAAATCAAAAAGCAATGATTGCATTATACAAAGCAAATATTGATCCTGAAAAAATACAATTGCTTGCAAATCATGGCTTCCAAGGAAACTATCAAGCAATGATTAAAGTCGACAAACTACTAAAAGTAAATGATATTTCTTATGATATATTTAGACACTGTAATCCAGAAGCAACTGAAACAAATGATAAAATAACTGAGACAAATGATAATGAAGCAAATGATAATCCAAAATCAGCCCATGAAAATATTTTTGAGTTTATTGAAAAAAAGGGTAATAAACTATTTTTAAAAAAAGCAAAAGAAATAGAATTAAACATTTTATTAGAAAAAGCAAGAGCATATGAAAAAGAGAATACAAATGAAGAATTTCAAAAAGCAATAATATTATACACAAAAATACTCAATAAAAATCCTGATGATGAAACTGTAAAACAAGTATTAAATTCAAGAAGTGAATTATATTATAAAAGAGAAGAACACCCAGCATATATTGAAGACATCAGCAGACTAATAACAATTTGTGAAAAAGAAATAAATAAAAATGATAAAAAACAAACTAAACAAATTGAATACCTTACTCGTCTTTATTATAACCGTGCAATAACCATACATAATATAACAGAACATAATGAATCTAATAAATCAAAAGATTATGATAAAGCAGATTATAATAAAGCAATTGATGATTTAGGAAAAGTTCTTGAATTTGTAAAAGATTCAGCAACTGTTTATTATGTTCTAGCAATGACTTATGAAAAAGTAAATAATAATGAAAAAGCTAAAATAAATTACGAAAAAGCCAAGGGAATAATTAATGCAACGAACATAATAGAAAGAACTTTTCTATATTCTGATAATAAGATGGATAATAATATAGATAAAAGACTAACAGAGTTAACAAAAAAACAAGAGATAGCTAAAGAAGAGAAAAATGACGACCTAACAACAACTGCTGGTGAATAAAAATGTCATTGCAACAATTAGTACAAGATTACAAGAGAGCAGGAATTACTGACATACCACAAATGCTTGATTTAGAATCAAAAGGGATTACAGCAGAAGATGCAATCCAATATGCAAATGCAGGCTTCAATGGAAATACAGTTGCAATGATTGAACTGAATGAAAAGAAAATTTCAGGAAGAGAAGCAAGACTCTATTCAAACTCTGGTTTTGAAGGAGAACTCCAAGCAATAATCACCTTAAAATCAATCTTCGATAAAGATTACGAACTCTTGAGTATATATAGAAAAGCTGGCTTTGAGGGTAAACAAAATATTGAGAACATTGTTTTACTGCATAATTCAGGAATTGAAACTGCAGGACATAATGGCAAAGCAATTCGTTTATTAGTAGAACATGGGCAACAAGATATTTCTGATCCAGACATTACAAAAGCTACACAAAAAATGATAGAAATACACCAGCAATTATCAAAAATAGAACACTATTGGACTTATGAATTTGAAAAAATAGCAATGAAACTTACAAATCTGCATCCTGAAAACAAAGAACCAATAACTTATTTAGAATTGCATCTCTCAAAAAGAAAAAAAGTTGACTACGAACTCAATTATGCTGAATTTAGAAGAGATATAAAAGCAACCCATATCGCCTTACTTATGCAATACGATTGGGGAGAACAAGAATTAAAAACAAAACTTAAAAAGATAGAAACAGAAAGAAGAAAAAGTTTACACGAGCAAAACAACAAAGACATCCCCTACGAAAAAAGATTAGACAATAATGATTTTCTCGTCATGGAAAGTGATGCTCATAAAATTGCAGACAAACAATTATTAATAGCCTACCATTTATTAAAGAAAGATAAAATTGAAGAATTTAAAAGAAAATATGAAAGAGTGTAAGTTAAACAATTATTCCTCACATGTCTTCACAATCTTGCCGTCTTTCATTTCAATCTTGCAGACGCCATCTTTTTCTGAAGATGCACTCTTTTCAGAGACTAAACTAATGGAAGTTTTATCTGCTAAATCCAAATCAATGATCGTAATTGGCAAATTTTCTTTCATTGCATGATACGGTGTCGTCAGCATTCCTTGATCAGTTATGAATACTTCATCACCTTTCAAAATTTTATCGCCAGCTGCTGTCGTTACTTTATACTTCTTCGCTTTAATTCCTTGAAACTCTGATTGTTCGGCAGCAACGCTTAAAATTGGATATCTGCTTCCATCTCGATAAATAGTAATGCCTTTCAATTTCTTTTTCCATGCTTCAAAATAAACCTTCGATACCATTTCAGGATGAATACTCTCCGGCAAATTTACCGTGGATGAAATACTATGATCAATATATTTTTGTGCAACCCCTTGAATCTCAACTCGTTTCATCGGATCAATAAAATGAGATGTTCGAAAGAAAAATGCAGGCAATACTTTTCGCATTTGATCGAGGCTATCAAGATGATGGACATGATCAGTCAATCCCATCATATCAACATATGCTTGCACTGTTGGATGATAGACAGTATAAAATTTACTGCTTTCTTCTTTGTTCAATGTTTCTGATCGCCTGCGATAATACAATGCAAAAATGGGTTCAATTCCTGAACTGACACCAACATAAAATTTATTTTCTTTTCCAACAAAACCAAGAATTGCATTTGAAATTGTTCCTGTTGGTGCAATAGATAATAAAGCAATATTTCGTAAACCATGTTTTTGCACCAATTCTTTTACATCATCATCAATAATTTCTTGATAAAATGGATTTCTTGCATACTTTTCATAATTCCATAATCCAGCTGGCTCTTTTTCAGCTGCGAGTAAAGCAGATGCACGATAGGTTTCATTTGCAATAAATTTCATCACTTGCTCAAATAAATCAATTCCTTCTTTAGTATCATAACCAATACTTAATTGGTTGAGCATATCCGCAATACCCATCACACCTAATCCAAGACGACGAGTTTCATTTGCTGCAGTTCGCTGTTTTTCAAGAGGATTAAGCTGCTCATTCCAAGTAATTGTATTATCAAGCATACGAATAAAATCATGCGTTGTTTGCTTTAATAGATCCCAATCAAGATATGCATTTTCAGTATAACCATTAAACACAAATCGCGATAAATTAATGCTTCCTAAATTACAAGCCCCACCATCTTGCAAAGGAATTTCACCGCAAGGATTTGTCGAGATAATCGGCCTATCTAAATAATTTGTAGGCGAATAATCAGTCATTGTTGTCCAAAACATTAATCCAGGTTCAGCAGTTCGATAATTTCCTGCAACAAAATAATTCCAAATTTCTCGCCCCTTGACTAATCGTTTAATTTCTCCAGCTTGATCTGAATTAAAATAAAGCAAGAAATCACCAGCAAAATGAAGCGTTAATGCTTCTGCTCCTTGAAGTGGAATAACATAATCGCCAAAAATATTTCTTTTCTTAACATCGTGCAATTCATCAAGACTTACTCGAGCGCCATAAGAATGCAAAAATTTATTCAAATCTTCCATGCTTTCTGCTGGAAACAATAATTCATAATTCTTCAAATTCTTTGAAGGAATAGCAATTGAATAATGAATATCACCTTGCTTTACATGAAGCGGTGTATCATCAGTCAAACGTTTGTAAACGCAAATTGTATTGGAAGAATATTGAGTTTGCTCATCAACTGATTGCATAAACTCATCAGACATTTTTAGACTAATATTTGCAAATCGAACTTGTGTATTTTCCCGCACTTGCCGCTCAATTTCCTGCAATTGTGTTTTATCAAATAATCCTGACCAATTTGATTGATCAACAATTTGTCTTGTAACCCAATTTGGATTTTGTTTTACATTAATAAAATCTAAAACATCAGGATGCTTAACATCAAGTGTTAACATTAATGCTCCTCTTCTTCCTGATTGACCAATTAACCCCGTTGTTAAAGAAAATAATTCCATAAAAGAAACGCTTCCTGTTGAAAAATCAGAAGCATTATGCACAATAGAATTCCTTGGCCGTAAAGGAGTAATATCTACTCCAATTCCCCCACCATAAGAATACGTTCGCGCACATTCATACGCTGCTTTGTAAATTGATTCAATATTATCGCCATCAATAATTGAAACAAAACAATTTGCTAATGTTTTGAGCCGATACATATCGCCAGCGCCAGTAATCACTCGTCCACCAGGTAAATAATGCCCTTGATACAAATGATTATAAAATCGAATAGCATAATCTTTTCTTTTTTCTTCAGTTTTTTCAACTGCAGCTAAAAACGAAGCTACTCTTGCAAAAACATCCTCTGGCTTTGTTTCAACTTGTTTACCATCAAGATCTTTAACGTAATATTTTCGAAGATAAATATCCCGAGCTAATTGATTTTCACCAAGATAATTCGGATGCATCGGCAATTCTCCGCTTCGCTGCATTGCACGAAGTGATAATAAGAGTTCCTTATATCGAGAAATAACTTCAGGAGCAATTAATTTCAAAATTTTACTTTTATGCGCAAACATTAATTCAACAGGATCATCCTGCTCAGAAAGAACACGTTCTTTGCTTTCAACAGCAGCTGCTTCTTGAAACACTTTTGTTTGCTCTTCACGAAGCTTTGCTTTTTCATTGCGAAAAAGAATATAAGCTTTTGCAGTCTTCGCATGACCCATTTTAATTAAAACAGTCTCGACAACATCCTGCACTTCTTCAATAGTAGGAGTATCATTTTCAAATGATTTTAGATTTAAAAGTTCAAGCACACTTCTCGTTAATTCTTTTGCAATTTCAATATTACTTCCACCAACAGATTGCGCTGCTTTAAAAATCGCTTGCGTAATTTTTAATTCATCAAAAAGAACAACACTGCCAGTTCTTTTTCGAACATGAATTACTTTCTGTTTCTGAGAAGAAATACTTGCTGTCATTTTATACCACACCCTTTTTTATATAAATATTACTCAATGAGTAATCAATACAATCTAAAAAATCTCATTTTCCGTTCAAACATAATAATTCAAACATAATAAAAATGTTCGTTGGGAAAATTTCCTTTTTTATACTTCATTATACCTTTGTTATACTTGTTTATAACTATTTTTTTGCGTCGAAACACAAAATATTGGAATATCGAATAACCACAACATCTTGTGGTTAAAAGCTACCGAGCATACTACATCTAGTAATTTTTTGAAGGATAAAAACTATATAAATATTGTTATCCTAAAACATCTATCTTTTGATGTATATACTCAATTGAGACATCACTACTCAGAAAAGAATTACCAAATACGTTACTATAAATTAGTTATAGTTTTACTAAAAAAGATTATAATTTTTGAGCAAAAAACAATTACCAACTAGTAAAAGTAATCTTCATAAAAAAGAAAAAATTACAGAACGAAATCTATACACCATATTCCAATCTTTGAATTAACGATAAGGGGAATTCAGCCTTTTGCATTCTTCTTTGTGTTTCAGCAACATTATATTCAACTTGCATATAATGTAATTGTATTGTATCACCATCAATTTCAATGATACCATAACATGCATTGGGTTTTCCATGTCTTGGCTGGCCAACAGAACCTGGATTAAATAATGCTTTCGGAACTAATTGAGAATTTTGAAAAACAATTCCTTTTTGAGAAGAATTAAAAGTAATCTCTCTTGAATCAAATATAAATCCAGCATCAATAATAATTTCTTTATTGAGCGGTAAAATATATTTTTGTGCAAAAGTCGGAACATGTGTATGCCCAAAAATTCCTAAAGGTATCTGTCGAATAGTTGTAGCTTCTTCAAAATCTAAAGAATTGATTGCATCAACAATACTATCTTCTGAAAGAAGATACGTTTCATAATATCTTTTTGGTATAACCCTACTCACTTTAGTTAACCCAGAACCATTGCTAACAACTGCATTAAAACTTGCATGAACAAGAGCAAATGCATTTGAAGGATCAATGTAAGGAGTAAATTGTAAAGAGCGAAGATAAGCTCTACTTTCTGCCGTTAATATTGAATCATTATATCGAGCAGAACGTTCAGCATTATGATTAAAAAGTGTATAATCACCTGTAAGAATTGCTTGATCATGATTGCCAATAATAGAAATAAAACCTTGTTCTTGTAAAATTGTAATCACTTCATTAGGATTCGGACCATAACCAATAATATCACCTGCACAAATCTTATCAGTAAAACGACCATAAAAATTTGCATCTTTAAGAACTTCTTCCAAAGCTTCCTGATTAGAGTGAATATCACTAACTACCAAAATCCTTCTCTTTACCACGAAAAGAAAGAATAAGAAAGAGTATATAAAAGTTGTTATTTATTACTTAACAGGGACCACATAACTAAAGAGATAGAGAAATCAAAAACTAAGAAAAGAAACTAACTAAACTCTCGCATAACATCGCCAACTTGCTTTCTCATGTCAAGTGATTGCTTTAGAAGAACTTCTTTTTGCAATGCTGGTACTTGCGATTCATAAGTATCACGTTCAACTTTAAAAAATAAACCAATAGGAATCTTCTCTCCCCATTCTTGTGCACGAACAAATGCTTTTGCTTTGTCAGTAAAATCAAACTGCTCATCCTCTAATTTATACAAACGCTGTTTATAAAAATCAAACGTATTATGATGATTAAACGTAACACAGGGTTGCAACACATCAATAAAAGCAAATCCCTTATGAGCAACTGCATCAATAATTATTCGTTTCAAATGCTGCACATCACCAGCATACGCGCGAGCAACATACGTTGCGCCAGCTGCAATTGCTAACGCAACAGGATTTACCGGCTCTTCAATCACAGGATCAGGTGTCGCTTTTGTTTTGAAACCTTTCTCACTCGTTGGAGAAGCTTGCCCAGTTGTTAAACCATATACTTGATTATTAAAAACAATATAAGTCATATCAATATTTCTTCGACATGCATGCATAAAATGATTGCCACCCTCAGAATAACCATCACCATCGCCGCCGACAACAATAACAGTCAAAGCATGATTTGCTAACTTTAGTCCAGTTGCAAATGGCAATGCACGACCATGCAGACCATTGTAACCATACAATTTGACCCAATAGGGAGTTTTACTTGAACAACCAATTCCAGAAATTAAAAAAATTTCATGCTGTTCTTTCTTAAGCTCGACAACAGCATTCTTCAACCCCATTAAAATGCCAAAATCACCACAACCAGGACACCAATTAATTTTAGTAGGTGTAGCTAAATCTTTTAAAACAAATTTATTAACAGGTTGCAAATGAATTGTTTCATTTTGTTCCATTAATTTCGAGCCTTCTTATTCTTTTTATTATTTTTAATCTTCTTATTTTTTCCAATTTCTACTGTGTTTTTAATCTTTTTCAAATTTTTAAAATTTTTCAATTTTACATTTCGTTTTTTTACGAAATGTAAAATTGAACTGATATAATCCTGAATTTCTTCAGGATAAACTGGCCTTCCATCATATTTCAAAAAATGATGATCAACTGTTAATCCAGTATGCTCTTGAATAAGACTTGCTAACTGTGCAGTATAATTGCATTCAACAGTAATTACCTTTTTTGCATTCTTTAAGACAGCAGCAACAGCTTCCGAAGGAAATGGCATCAAATATTTTAATTGTAAAAAGTTAACATCAATCTTCTGCTGTTTCAATAATTGCATCGCCTCAATAATCGCTCCTTTTGTCGATCCAAAACTAATAATTGTTACAGCAGCATTTTTTGATCCAACTAAAGTAGGCATTGGAATATCTTTTTTTGCACTCTCTAATTTCTGAAATCTTTTCTGCATCATTTTAATTCTATTAGGTGCTTCTTCATCAAAAACACCAAACTCATCATGTTCGTCACTTGTTGCCATGAATATACCATTTTTCTGTCCTGGAATAACACGAGGAGATACACCATCTTGAGCAAATGCAAATCGCTTATACTGCTTATTTTGTTCAGTTATTGTTAATAAATCAGCATCAGAAAGCCATTTTCCACGCTCAATTTTAACAGCAGAAAGATCAAATTGCTCCGTACTCTTATGAGATTCATTCAGATGTTTATCAGTCAAAACAACCACAACTAATTGATATTTTTCAGCCAAATTAAATGCTTCAATCATTGCAGAAAACGCATCATTAACATCACCTGGTGCTAAAACTATTTTTGGAAAATCTCCATGTCCAGCATGCAGAATAAATTGTAAATCCCCTTGTTCAGTCCATGTTGGCATTCCTGTGCTTGGTCCTCCCCGCATTCCATTAATCACAACAAGTGGCGTCTCAGTCATTGCAGCAAGCCCAATTCCTTCAACCATCAAACAAAATCCACCGCCCGATGTTGCAACTAATGCGCGAGTACCAGCATGCCAAGCGCCAATTACCATATTTATTCCAGCAATTTCATCCTCTGGCTGCTTCACAACAATACTAAACTGCTTTTCATAACGCTCCATAAAAGAAAGTATTCCTGAAATAGGTGTCATTGGATAAATGCTCACAAACTTACACCCTGCAGCTAATGCCCCAAGAGAACACGCTTCATTTCCTGTAACTAAAATCCTCTTACCATGAGCAAGAGTTTTTTGATCATCAACAATCTTTCGCAATTTACAGGGAAAACTATCAACAACAGATTTATAATTATCAATAATATAGTTATAACCTGCTTTTGCAAGGCCAATATTTTGCTGAACAACTTCATCGCCTTTTCCTCGAAAGAAATCTTTGATTACTGATTCAACAATTGCAAAATCATACGAGACTAAAGCAAAAGAAGCTCCAAGCAAAATATTATTTCGCATAATTCTTTCTGCTTTATAATCACGCACCATTTTTAAAAGAGGAATATGGAGATAAGAAACATCTTTACGAAGCTTGCTCAAATCAATTGGAAAATCATCTTGATCATAAAGCACAGCACCATGGAAAACCAATTGATCCAAATGTAAATCAATTGTTTCTTTATTAAGTGCAGCCAATATATTCACAGTTTTAATTTGAGAATGAACTTCTTTCTCTTCAACCCGCACTGCATAATTATTATGACCACCACGAATCAAAGAAGGATATTCAGTATAATCAAAAACATGCAAATTACCCCGAAGACAAGCTCGCGCAAACATCGCGCCAGTTGACATTATTCCATAACCCGCTTCGCCACCTATTTTCCAAACTAATTTGTTCATTTCTACCATGATTGCCTCTTTTTTATTAATTTGTTATTTAAACATTTAAGTATTTTTCGAATTCATGGCGCTGTCCCAAGAGATTATTAAATATAATAATCTCTTGGGACAGCGCCGAATTAAGTGCAGGTTTTCAAAGAGACTGCGTTAAAATAGAAAGAATTCTTCGGGAAGAATCAGAGAGATAAAAATAATTAGGCAGATAAAACTGATTTTATTGAGCTGTAGTATTTCTCTCAATCATATCAATCTTAATTCTACATTCTTTTCCTATTTCTTCCTTAGTTTTTAGTTCTAAACCCATGCATACTCCACTCAAAAACATATAATGATCTCCGCCATTATTTATCAAATATCCTCTTGATTTAGGAGATAAATGAGCAATAATTCTTCCAGATATACCATCTTGCGCATCTAATTCATTAATTGTTACAGTATATTCTGGAAAAAAACTATTTTCTTCGCCACCTATATTAGTAAATTCTTTTCTAAGATAAGCTTTCAAATAACTGTCATCTGTTTCGACAGAAAGATAGAATCCAATCGGGTTTTTTCCAGCTAAAAATGGTCTTTGCCTGCCCATTATTGGATGAGATATATCTGAAAGAGCATCAAACCAAATATTAGCTTTCATATCATCATAATATCCTGTAGCATAACCTATTGAAGAATTAGCTAATTGAAAAGCATCTTCTTTTTTATATCTTGCATCAGAAGAGATATAAGCTACTAATTCATCCCTAAATGTTTGAATATCTTTAGAATCATCTAATAGTTCAATTGCTCTTTGCACAATATCAAGAAGTCCATTGGGGAGGTTATCTAAATTAACAACATCCCTGAAAGGTGATCTAAACTCTAAATTATCTACTTCTCCTATAATCCTTTCTAAAATACTTTGTTGCATAAGGTAAAGAAATTAAGGTTGGTTTATAAATATTTTGTTACTCCTTAGTAATCCCTTCTGTTCTTTGCAGTATTTCTGTAGGTGTTTAGTTCAATAAGGAAATTATGGAGTATGTGCAACAAGACAGATATACTAGTTATCTCTTCCTACTGTTTATGGTAGAAATCCTCTTCGAAGACAGCAACATCATTATAGTAAACAAGCCAGCGCAATTAGCAACGCACCCTGGTGGAGTATATGAAGATAATTCATTATTTGACTCTTTAAAAGAAAAATATGAAACAATCCATCTCATTAACCGATTAGATTTTGATACATCAGGAATTATTCTCTGTACAAAAAATAAAGAAACAGCAGCTGCATTAAATAAAACAATGTTTGAAAAAAATATTCAAAAAAAATATTTAGCAATTATTTTTGGAGAATTAGATAAAGAAATAATAATAAACAAACCAATTGCAGAAAAACGAGGCACACACATCCGATGGAAATTTAAAGTGATAAAACAAGGAAAAGAATGCATTACCAAAATAAAACCAATCCATATTTTCACCAATAAAAACTACAAAAAAGAAACTGAAAAAGATGATCAGACTTACACACTCATTGAATGCACACCAATCACCGGAAGACAGCATCAAATTCGTGTCCATTTAGCATCAATAAAACACCCAATTGTAGGAGACAAGATTTACAATCGAGATAGAGTATTCAAATATTACACTACAAATGATCATACACTCCGAGAAGAAGATTTAGCAATCATTAAAACACCAAGAATGTTATTGCACAGTTATTACCTCAGTTTTCCTTATGAAAACAATCAAAAAATAATAACAGCAATGCCTCCTAAAGATTTTCTTGATTTTCTTGATGAAGAAGGAAAAGAGAAACTAAATTCCGAACATATTTAAATCAAAGCAATTTTTCTGAAGATTATGGAAAAAGAAGAGAATTTCATCACAAATTATATTCAAAATCAAGAGATTCAAAATCAATCAACTGCCAGAAATCAATCAATCAAGGAAGATCAATCAATCACCAAAGACAAATCAACAACTCAATCAAACATTCAAAATCAACAATACCTCATAATGCTGAAAGCATTGCAAGAACTTCCCTTCTCAGTTGGAAAAAAATTACTGACTGATTTTCTGCAGGGAAATAAAACAAATGAATCAGTTGAAAAACACAGACTCTATTCCTATAATTCATTTGGCATACTCGCATTGCAGAGTGCAGAAAAGATAGATGAATTGCTGCAAAATTGCATAAAACATAAATTCATTGAATTTGCGCCATTGCAATCAAATAAGTTTATCAAAGTATTGAGCATAACAACTGCAGGAAAGCAAGAGATTAAGACACCAACATTAGAAAATAAAAAAATCAAATGGGACATCCCTGAAACAATTATTACTGAGCAAGATAAAATCATTTTTGAAAACTTTAATTTCTTCTTAAACAAATACAATGATTTTCAGAAAAAAGCAGTCATCACAACAAATAAAAATATTCTCTGCATCGCTGGCGCTGGATCAGGGAAAACAACAACAATTACAAAAAGAATTGAATTTCTAACCACATTTCGCTCAATTCCACAGCAAAAAATTCTCGCAATCTCTTTTACAAGAAAAGCAAAACAAGAACTGCAACGAAGACTTTCACAACAACCAGCAACAAGCTTAGTAAGAGTTGAAACATTTAATTCTTGGTGTGAACAATTATTAAAACAATATGAACATTTGATTTATGAAAAGCCAGTGCGAGTAATAAACTATGGAGATAGAATTCGACTTGTGCGATATGGATTATCAAAAAATAATCTTTCAATAGAGCGAGCAATTGATCTCTATTTTTCATCAGGACAAAAACGAGGTAAAAGTGATGATGAATTAATGAGTATTTTTGTCAATGACTGCTTTTTTATTCTTGATTATTTTAAAAACGAAGGCAAGCAGTTAAGTGAATTGACAATTGCATTAAACACCTCAGAGTATTCATTGAAAGAAATTAATACTGCAAAAACAATGCAGGCAATTTGCAAAACAATTGATACAAAAATGAAAGAAGAAGGATTGCGAGACTACTCAGATCAATTAGTTGAAACAATTTCATTTCTCAAACAAAATAAACAATACCTGCCGCAATATGATTATATTTTTATTGATGAATACCAAGATATCAACAATATTCAAATGCAATTGATTGAATTGCTGAATCCAACAAATTTATTTTGTGTTGGTGATCCAAGGCAGGCAATTTTCGGCTGGCGTGGAAGCAAAATAAAATATATTTTAGAATTTAAACAAAAATATCCCAATGCTGAAATATTAACCCTCATACACAACTATCGATCAACAAAACATATCGTCACAATAATTAATAAAATGATTCAATCAATGAACTTACCTGATCTGCTCTCTGCAAGCATCGATGAAACGCCAAAAAAAGCAGGGATAATCAAATTTGACACAATCGACCAAGAATATGCATTTATTCTCAATGAAATAAAACAAACAAAAATACCATTGCAGGAAATTTTTGTTTTAGCGCGTACAAACAGGCAATTAAAAGAATTAAGTAACAGACTCAAAATAGAAAATATAAAACATATTTTAAGAACAGATGAAATAAGATCTTCTATAGCAGCGCAAGGTGATGAAGTGACATTAGCAACAATCCATGCAATAAAAGGATTAGAAGCAAACACTGTCTATGTTATCGGAACAACAATGCACAATTTTCCCTGCAGAACAACAGATCACCCAATCATTGAAATGATCAAACCAGATGATTACGATAAAGAAGAAGAAGAAAGAAGATTATTATATGTTGCGTTAAGCAGGGCAAAAGAAGAATTAATCGTAACCTATACAGGAACACTCAGTAATTTTATGACACAAGAAACGCTTCAACTTTTTGCGCAAGAAGAAACAAAAATAAAACAAAACAGCACACAAAATAACACCAAAAATAACGAACAATTATTTATGCAATATCCCAATAAAATACAATATAAACTAAATGAATCAAACAATAACTATTCAAAATTAAAGCAATGGAGAACAGAAAAAGCAAGAGAATTAGCAGTACCTGCATACATGGTCGTCAATGATAAAACACTAGTTGAATTAACTCAAAAAAATCCAATGACCTTGAGAGATTTAGAGGATATTTATGGACTTGGACCAAATAAAATCAAACGATTTGGTGAGGAGATATTAAGTCTTATCAATTGAAATTAAGAAGAGAAAAAACACAGGGTTAAAAAAGCAAAAAGCTTTTAATGCTAAGGAAATTCCATTCTATCGTCATGTTGCAACTCGAAGAATTATTAAAATCTGAAAATATTGGTTTACGACAATTAGCTATTTTAGCAACAGAAGATGAGATTTCTGTCCAAATAATGGAAAGAGAAAAAATAACAGATAAATATATCCATGCAGCATTTTACTTAGGAACAGCAGTATTTGGAACAGGTCTAGGAATATTAATTGAGGATGAAATAATCAGTAAAACTGCTTTAATAGTTGGAATAATTACTGGCTTCCTATTTGCTAATAAATATGGTGAAATAAAAGATATTAAAAAAGAAAAAAATCAAAATGATTTTGAATTTTATGTCCATGAAATAAGAAATAATTATCTTATCTCCTTCAATAAAAAAAATAAAATATTTGCATTGAAAGGTAAACGAATAGAAATAATCGATTCATTTTATGAGATAAATGAAAATCCAAATGCTCAATACTTGTTTATCCCTTCTGTTAAATATGAAAAAGAAGTGCACACAATGAATACACGATTTACAAGAAATAGCTCTTCATATCTGCAAGAAGAATCAAGTACAGAACAAAGATATCAAGGAAAACAAGGGGACACAGTCTCATTATTATTAAAAAGAGAGGATAATGGCGATACAAGCATTGCACAAATTTTTAAAAATAATCAATTTATAGATATAAAAATAATGGACAAAAAAGAAAATAAAAATGAAGGACAAAATGAAAAACAAACAACAGAAAATAAACAAGAAGGAATATCAACAGCAGAAGTAATAAAACGATTGAAAAGATTAAAAGATTATACGAATAAAGAACCAACACCAGGATTAGATTATTTCTGCAATTATTTAGGCCATTATCTTTCATTTCCATCAAGAATAAATACACATGAGATTTCTGCTGAACAATTTTATCATAACACAACAAATGCGATTGAACATTTTATAAAAGGACAGCGCTGGAAAAAAGGATTACGATTAATAGATTTTCCAGCAATTAATGAATATAGACAACTCATTGAAGAGAATATTACTTATATTGCAACAGCTGTTGGCGGAAAAGAATTTGCAGAGCAAGTAAATGCAAAAAAAATAAGATAAAACAAGAAAAAAATAAACAAATAAACAAATACATTTATTAACCTTATAATAAAAAGAACTACAACAATGAATCAAAAACAACTTGGAACAATTATGTTCATTTTCTCAATTCTTATAGGAGTATTATTCTCACTCCATTATTGGCAGAATCAAAAAGATATTGCAGAATTCATGCGACTCAGCAATGGCACTTGTTTTAATGAGCAAGGGGAATGCTTGCATGCAAAATTAGATTATGTTGGAATAGCAGGATTTGCACTTTCGCTGCTTTTATTTTCATTAAGCATGTATCTGCTTTTTTTTGATAAAACAGAGCGATTATTAGAGCAGCAGCAAAAAGATTTACACGAACATCATAAAGAAGCAACAACAATACTCAAAAAAGCAGAAGAACTAAAGCAAACAGACCACAAAAAAGAAAAATTCAATGCATTCTTAGAGGCATTTGATGAAAAAAAGAGAATTATCCTTCGAGCAATTGATGATCAAGAGGGCATTCAACAATCAACGCTCAGGTATAGAACAGGATTATCAAAAACAGATTTATCACTGCTACTCAAAGAGCTCGAAGAGAAAAATATAATCTCAAGACACGATTCAGGCAAAACAAAAAAAGTATATTTAAGGAAAGTATTATGAATTGGAAAAAAGGAGATAACTGTTTTAAATCAATACTCATTCTTCCATGATATGGTATCAACAAAATCATTAATAATCCTTTTGACAAGTTTAGGAGTAATATTAACGAGTTCTAAAACAAATTATCAACCTAATAAAATTAAAAATGCACCACAATATATTCAAACATCTCCAAAAAAAGAAAAAATTACAATTGCCCAAGCAAAAACAGATCCAGCAAAAAGACAAGCGTACCTTGATCAATTAGTTGCAAACACAACAATTCCTTACTGTAACGGAATTATCTATGATAATGACGGCAATAAAATTCTTGAGCACACTCACCAAGATCTTATAACCCAAAATGTAGATGCAAAAACAATTGATTTTATTCTAAACACAAGAAAACAGCAAATGCAAGAACATCCATACTTAGCAATCACACCACATTCTTATTTTACTCGTAGAAAAAATGAACCAGGAAAAATATTTTTTGGACCAGATATTTTTAAACGAGAAGCATATCAAAATGATGCTGATTTCAAGGCAACAATTGCGCATGAAACAAGACATTTACTGCAACATGCAAAAGGACTCCCATTTGATTATCTTTTAGGAAAAGACTTAAAAGAACAATTTGCTTCAGGCAATATCAGCATGGAAGATTTTGAAATGGTTGGAGAACTTGATGCATATTTTACCGTTCTCGAAGAAATTAAAAATGGCAAATATTTAGTAAGTCAACAATATGCTGCAATAATTACAAATCAATACAATTCTCTTCGTAAAAACATTGAACAACATCTTACAACAACAAACACAACACTTAACAAGATATTCTTAACAACAGCTCTCAATAAACTAAAAATGTGATTTTAAACATTCATAAACAATAATAATCAATCTTTAAACCGTAAAGCACTTTTTTTCTCATGCATAAGGTATATATAGCTAAAACTCAATTCTAATTAAATCATAAATGAGAAAAGTCAAATTAACAAAGGTGATCTTCAAATGACAAAAATAAATTTAACAGTGCATGGCATGCATTGCAAAAGCTGCAAAATGCTGGTAACTGATGCGCTTACTGAATTAGGAGCAAAAAATATTAACATTGATTTAGATGAAAAAAAACAAATTGCAAAAATAAGCGTAGAATATAACAAAGATAAGATGGATATAATAAACGCAATTAAAAATGAAGGCTATAAAGTGGTTGCACCATGAAAACAACAATCTACATCCCCGATATTACCTGTGAAAGTTGTGTTAAAATATTAAACAAAGCATTTGCAGGACTGCAAGGAATTAGTGCTTTTACTGTTAAAAAAGATTCAGTAGAATTAGAATATGAAGAATCATTAATAAGAATAAATAGTATTTTGCAAGTTATAAAAGAAAAAGGCTATCGAGCATCCTTGCAGCCTTTTCCAAGAAAATCGTTCAAAGAAAGAACACGAGATTTTCTTGCAAATAAACAAAAATATGAACTTGAACACAAAATGGTCCAATATACAGCAATTACCTTTTTTCTTCTTATAGCAATAGAATTTATGTCATACCTTTTGCTGTTCAATAACCAAGCAAATTTCCTCAGCAAATACGGTATTTGGTTTTTATACGCAACGATTTCAATTGTATTTTTAGGAGCTGCAGTTTGGCACATCAATGCCTACAAAGCAAACATCACCCACATGGTTGGAATGATGATAGGAATGACATTTGGAATGCAAACAGGATTAATGCTTGGCGCAATTATCGGTGCAACAAATGGTATGTTCATTGGCTCTTTAGTCGGAATGCTTGCAGGAGTATTAATTGGAATAATCAACGGCAAATGCTGCGGCGTAATGGGAGTTATGGAAGGAACAATGGCAGGAATCATGGGTGGTACAATGGGCGCAATGCTTTCAATCATGATGCTTGCAGATCATCTGATGATATTCATGCCAATCTACCTACTACTCAACATTATTGTATTGCTTGGATTATCCTACATGCTTTACGAAGAAGTTGTAGAAGATAATGACGCAATCAAAAAAGTCCCCGCTGATTTTACAACATTTTTTTCAGCATGTTTTATTGCATTATTTATTATGGGACTAATAATGATATATGGACCAAAATCAGCTCTCGTAGCATAAACACAACAAAAAATAATAATAATAATAATGATAATAGAATCAAATTAATAAAATATCGAAAAGGTGAGAAAAATGGAATTAAACAAAGTAATTAAAATCAGTGCAGTTATTTTATTAGTTATACTTGCAAGCAGTTTTATTTTAGCGCAAAATTCAGGAATAAAACAAATATTTACAGGAAAAACAATACAAAATGATTACGGAACTACAAACAATAATAATCCAATAGTGAATGGAAATAATGCTGCAGCATCCTGCGGAACATCAGGAGGAGGTTGCGGTTGCGGTGGAGCTATGATGAACAATAATAAAAATACAGCACCTGGAAACGCAGCAAACATAGCAGCTGCACAAACAACCCCAACAAACAATGGTGTAATGGAACTAACAGTATCATATCAAAATGGAGGCTATTATCCAAACATAATAAAATTAAAGAAAGGAACTCCTGTAAAGATGACAATGAACTTAAACACAATCCAAGGTTGCTTACGAAATGTAAGAATTGCAGATTTAGGTGTTTCAAAGAACCTGAGAGAAGGAGATAATATAATCGAGTTCACACCTGATAAAACAGGAACATTCACCATGCAATGTACAATGGGAATGGGTAAGGCAACAATTGTTGTAGAAGAATAATTAAATAAATATTATTATGATTTATTTAAAAGAATTATTCAAATGAATAGATAATTGGTTTTATTTTTTTTAATTTTATATTTATTTCTCCAATTGGATGATCAGTAAAAACTTCTGAAAAATAAAATTTCTTGCCATTCTTTTCATAGAATTTACCATTAAAGTCTCCAGCTATTCCAACTGCAAGATAAATACCGCCATTCGGCAAAGAATATTTTAAAAATACTGTATCAATATCAACTGATTTTAATAAAGATACTAAAAAAACAGAATAATCTAAAATTGTTCCTCCCCGTTCAACAAGAGTAACAAGAGGATATTTTACAGTTAAAACATTTTTTTCAGAAGTGTCAACATAAGGAAAAAAATCATGAACAAAAGAAATAAGAGCCTTTGCAGATTCTTCTTTTGTTTTTAATTCATGCGTATACAATTTTGCAAGAGATTCAATAGGAAGATTTTTTGGAGAATGTAAATATCCTATAATCTCTGGCAATGATTGGAGTTCTTTCAAATCATTTTTTAAGAAACTATAATGAGAAAAAGGAATTTTCATAACAATACTATTATTTTTATGATTCGACAATGCTGGAAGATAAATGTCAAGAGTACGAGTTCTATATACATCAAATTCATTTTTCAAAACACTTAATTGTGCTTTAACAAAAGTCAATTGCTGTGCAGAAAATGCAAGTTCCATTATTTGATCATTAACACGATGATTTGCCATCTCGACATCATGCTCTAACCGCTGTTCTAAATCTTTCATTTCTTGACGAGGAATACCACAACCTAAAGAAAAAGAAGAAAGTAAAGCAGCAGCAACTGAAATCAATAAAGAACGATTAAAATTTTGAAACTCCATTATAGAACACCTTTCAAAACAACTGATAATTTGCAATTGGTTTTCGAGCATCAGCAAAAAAAGTTGCATAATGACCTCGTTTAAACACTCTACCCCAATTCAAAATTTCCCGTTCTGCAATATTTAAGGGATAAAAAGCTTTTTCATCACCTTTGCTTGTCAATGCTTCAATCACAACATTATTGAGCAATTTATAATTATATTGCATTTGACTTTCCGTTGGAAGTGCAAAAGGAGAATTTCTTCGCATTGCATGATAAATTGCTTCCTCACGTTGAAAATTAATTTTTTCCCCTTGAGAACCTTCAAGTTTTTTATTCTTCGAACGCTGATAAAAAGAAGTTGCTAAAGCAAAATAAGAAAAAATACTATGCGCATCAAAATACATTCGCTCAAATGGTTGATCACTAATTTCAAAGTTTAATCCTCGAGCATAATCAACAACATCACATTGATGAACTGATTTAATTGAAAATGGCAAAACACGAGCAAAATCATTATCATACATCGGTACATAACCTAAATGCACTTTATGCCTTGGCTTATTTTTTGTTCGTGATGGAATAACAACAGTTGCTTGCAAACCATCCATTTTTAATCGTCGATATTGACCAACAAATTTTTTCCAATGATGATAGCGTATTGCCTGCACATCAACTTGCGCCGGTGAATGGTACCAATAATAGAGCATAAAAGCAGCATTCACACATTCAACTAAAGGAACATGCCGTAATTCATCATTTCTTCCAATCACTGGTTTGTCTATTGAATTTCTTGTAACTGGAGAGAAGCCATAGCCTGCAATTGGTTTCATTTTATCAAGATACCCATCAAATGCCCGCTTCCGAAAAGCAACATGCATCCCTTGCTTTTCTTGAACATATGCCATCAATTGTTTATCAGTAACCTCTTCAAGTGTAACAAGATCACCATGCTTCATAAATTTTCGAGAAGCAAACGTTCTTCCAGTAAAATCACGAGCACCATCAACAGTTGGATACATTTCAGCAGGAATAAGCCCATGATTATTAAGCCGAATAACAAGCGCTTCTTTTTCAACATCCAGTGTTTCAATTCGAGAAACAAGATCATCAGAAGCAATTATTTCAGTTTTACCACGAAGTATTTGCTCAGCAGAACTTCGTGAAAAAAAATCAGCCTTAGTTACTTTTGGTTTTTTTCGAATAATTGTAACTCGTTCCATAGAAAAAAGAAACAAAACGCTCTTTTTAAAGATATTGCTAATTCCATAAGTTATTTAAATCAAAAAGAATAAAACAAGCAAATGTTACAATTTAGGTTTAGTCCAGACTGGTTTTATGGCATTGATTCAATATTTGAAATTGTTTCAATTATCGTAGCCTTATTAATAGCATTCTCAAGTTATAAAATTTATAAATTTACAAAAGAAGCAAAATACAAATATTTTAGTCTTTCATTTGTATTAATTGCAATTGCCTATGTTTTCAAAATATTAACTAATTTTACCCTATTTCGACAAAGTATTATTGAAAAAACAATTGGTGATTTAACCTATACATTTCTCGCAATTCAAAAATCAGACATCTTTTTAATCCTTGGTTATTTATTATTTCGATTTTTGATGCTCATCGGCCTAATCGGAATTTATCTGATATTAGATAAACAATCAAAACAAACAGAAGTAAACAAAAGAATAATAGTATTATTGACTTTTTTTGCATTTATCACCGCAATGATCAGCCATTATTATTTTATTATTTTCCACATAACAGCAGCATTATTGCTTGGTTTCATTACCTATTTATTTTATAATAACTGCAAAAAGAAATGCACCCAAACATCACGTCTTGTTTCAACTGCATTTCTAATAATTTTCATCTCACAATTATTATTTATTCTCGTCCAATTCAATACAGAGTTTTATGTTGTTGCCGAAGTCTTCCAACTGCTTGGATTCATAATATTACTAATAACTTACTTCTTGGTGTTACGAAAGTGAGCGAACGAAGAAATCGCATGGAAATAATCAATGACATGCTCCATGCAATTCAACAAAAAGGTGAAAGGATTAAACCAACGCACCTCATGTACAAATCAAACCTGTCTCATAAATTACTCAAAAGTTATTTGGAAGAATTAATTGATAAAGAGCTTGTCAAAGAAGAAATAACAAAAGATAACTATAAATATTTAGTAATAACAGACAAAGGCTTAGAATTCACACAAAAATTCAGGCAAATGAGAGAATTTACAGAGTCATTTGGTTTATAATTGAGATTAAAAAAAGTATAATAAAAAACAATTGAAAAAGAAAACTTTGCAAAAAAATTGCAAAGTCCTTTTCCAATTTTTCTACGCCAATAGTGTATTTCAACACAAACGCTTAACTGAATTCAGTTCATAATTTTCCTTTATAATTCTTATACAAAATCTCTAATCCCATACTCCCCTAACTTCACTTCAAAACACTGAGGTAATAATTATTCAAAATTCTCTATACTTCAAAACTCTTGCTCATCTTCTGTTAACTGTTGTAATTCAGCTTGGTCAAATCCTGCAACATGAACAGTATGAATATGAGTATCAATACGATTTCTCATCAGTTGATCCATCACCAGACTCAACTGTTCAACAGTCTGTGACAATTTATCTAATTTTGAATCAAGCTTGCATAAATATTCGTAATTACCTTGAATTTCATTAGTGTTTTCATTAATCGATTGACGATGATCATCAATTTCTGATTTAATCTTCACAAATGAAAGTTTCAATTTAAGCTCTACGTCAGAGAGAGCTTTATCCCCTCTTTTTTGAAACATTGTTATTACACCCCAAACAACAAAATAATAATCAAAGAATAACATATCCCCCATTATTCTTTTTCTCCAAGAAATAATAGCATCACAATCATTTATATATTTTTTCGTTAAAAACAGACAAAATCCATACCTATTCAAAAGTGAAAACCCAAAAACGTTGATTTTTTCGACGACAAATATTTTTTCAGCATTTTTTCCACTTGTTGATAGTCCTCAAATAAAGCTTCATCATTTTTAAAAGCAGGAGTATGATGATAACTTTTTCCATTCTTCATGGTAAATTTATGTTTTTTATGCAAAAGCTCATGATAAACAACATAAGCAATTAACACGTTTGGAGCTTGAACTAATGCACTGCTAATAGTAACAGTGTCAGTTGCATACTCATACGTCCCAACTTTTCGAAGATTATCATTACCCCATACCAAATTAGGCATTTCCATTACATTAAAAAAGAATTTTTCATTGAGTTCATTAAAAATACTAATCAAAAGCACATCACTTTCTTTTCGCACTGCAACAGTATGAAGATTTTTTAAAAAAAGATCATACAATTGAATTTCAAACGTTGTTGTCTGCAAAAGAGTATTGCTCTTCTTAAACAATCGAACAAGAAGTGATTGCAATAATCCAATTCGAATCTCTTCAGAAACACTCTGCCATTTTCTTGAAAGATGAAACTCAACATGCTTTTGCAGTCGATAGAATTTAACATTTGCATTATAATTATTAAATTTTTCAGAATATTTAATCGTAAAACGATATTCTTGCATTACTCCTTCATTAAAAAGAGGTTTTGTAAGCAATTCAAAATCCATACAATAATGAGAATGACATAGTTTAAAAAAGTAATCTTTATTAACTAGAAAGAATAAAAAACAAGAAAGAATAAAAAACAAGAACATAAAAGAGTGTGTATAAAAATGAAAAAGAATAAGAAACAGCATGCATTAATCTACATCTCAATAATTGCAGTATTCAGCATTTTTGCAATAGCATTCTTCAGTTATACCCAATCAAATAAATATGCAACAGGATTTGCAATAAAAGACACGCAAAAGCCAGCAATAATTGCAACAAATATCTACACAAATAATGATGATAAATATGAATTATCATTAACTCTCTTTGACAATAATGGAATTAACAAAGTTATCATAATCTATTCAATAGCAGACGAAAATGGAAAAGAAAAACTAACCTCAACAACAGCAACAAGAGCAAACAAAGCATTACAATTTGAAAAAACTGATGCAAAAGGAAGCTATTACACTGCTAAAATCCAATTGACAAATGCAAAACAAGGATCTCGCCTTTTTGTTGTTGTTTCAGATTTCGATAATAATAAAGAAAATAAAATAGTTGTTGTTGAATAATTGTCAAGAAATTACCAAAAGAGAAAAAACATTTATAAAGAATTTAAAGTTCTAATAGAATTATGATTGAATACATATTGCAATACAACGGAGAAGTACCAACAGCTGCTGAAAGTATAAGAAGAGAAATACAATTTCAAAATGACAAATCTGATTATATAATTTTTCGATATAGTACTGGTTTTATTCTTCAATCAAGAAGAACTGAAGCTCTTGAAAGAAAAATGAAAGAAGGATTTAATGAAGTTGCTCAAAAATACGGAATAACAATACTAAACAATTTGCACCTTGTACGAGTAATATCTGGAGCATTTGCTATAGGCTACATCCCCCATAGGCATGAAACAGAAAGTTGTGAAAGAGCATTACAACAACTAAAATAAAAGAAATAATAATAATAATAACAATAATAATAAATTATCTAAAAGTATAATCCATCTAAATTCTATGATTTTTACCAGCATTCTCAAGCCTTTTGCTTACCTGATGCCAATCAACAACATTGAAAAATGCAGTCAAATAATCTGCTTTACCAATGCCATAATCAATCATAAATGCATGCTCCCAGCAAT